>Ga0308164_10000675_pt1 | contig 49470 bp, 75 predicted proteins | sample PhyTR2_FD_201031 | JGI IMG/M metagenome (GOLD analysis project Ga0308164, IMG submission 201031) | Phyllosphere microbial communities from UC Gill Tract Community Farm, Albany, California, United States - DLSLT.R2 | ecosystem: Host-associated > Plants > Phyllosphere > Unclassified | place: USA...
ACCACCGCGCCCGACGGCAAGATCTACCAACTGCCCGACCAGCAGTTCGCCAACCTCTACTGGTTCCGCGCCGACTGGTTCGAGCGCCCCGAGCTGAAAGCGAAGTTCAAGGAGAAATACGGCTACGAGCTGGGCGTGCCGGTGAACTGGTCAGCCTATGAAGACATCGCCAAGTTCTTCAGCGAAGACGTCAAGACCATCGACGGCAAGCGCATCTACGGCCATATGGACTATGGCAAGAAGGACCCGTCCCTGGGCTGGCGCTTCACCGACGCCTGGTTCTCCATGGCCGGCGGCGGCGACAAGGGCCTGCCCAACGGCCTGCCGGTGGACGAGTGGGGCATTCGCGTGCAGGACTGCCACCCAGTGGGCTCCAGCGTGACCCGCGGCGGCGACACCAACGGCCCGGCCGCGGTGTTCGCGACGCAGAAATATGTCGATTGGATGCGCGCCTACGCGCCGCCGGAAGCCCAGGGCATGACCTTCTCCGAGTCCGGCCCCGTACCGGCCCAGGGCAATATCGCCCAGCAGATCTTCTGGTACACCGCGTTCACCGCCGACATGACCAAGCCCGGCCTGCCGGTGATGAACGCCGACGGCACGCCGAAGTGGCGCATGGCACCGTCGCCGAAGGGGCCATATTGGGAGGAGGGGATGAAGCTGGGGTATCAGGACACCGGTTCCTGGACCTTCCTGTATTCCACCCCGGAGAAACAGCGGCTGGCGGCCTGGCTGTACGCGCAGTTCGTGACCTCCAAGACCGTCTCGCTGAAGAAGACCATCGTTGGCCTGACGCCGATTCGCGAGTCGGACATCAATTCCCAGGCCATGACCGACCTGGCGCCCAAACTCGGCGGGCTGGTGGAGTTCTATCGCAGCCCTGCGCGGGTGCAGTGGACGCCCACGGGCACCAACGTGCCGGACTATCCGCGCTTGGCGCAGCTGTGGTGGACCCATATCGCCGAAGCGGCCAGCGGCGAGAAAACCCCGCAACAGGCGCTGGATGGCCTGGCCAAGGACCAGGACGCGATCATGACGCGCATGGAGCGTTCGAACGTGCAGCCTAAATGCGGGCCGAAGATGAATCCCGAGCGGGATGCGCAATACTGGTTCGATCAGCCGGGTGCGCCGAAGCCGAAGCTGGCGAACGAGAAGCCGCAGGGGCAGACGGTGAGCTATACGGAGTTGCTGAAGTCTTGGGAGGATGCGCGCAAGTGATGCGCGGGTATTGATGCGCCGCTGCTTCGGTGGCGCTTTTGCAGACGCCAAGCTCGCAGGCTGCGCCAGCTCCTACACCGACCGAGTTCACAGCGCGATGCTGTTGTTGTGAACACGGCCAAACCGCCCGAGTTCACAGCGCGATGCTGTTGTTGTGAACACGGTCGGGGTAGGAGCGGCCTTGGCTGCGAGCTTTTGACGTTACGCGCTTGGAATGCGATCAGTACAAGGAGTTGGCTAAGCCCCATTTCTGGTCGAAATACCATCACCGTATTGGAATACCATCGCTGTATTGGAATACATCACTGTAGGAGCTGGCGCCAGCCTGCGAGCTTTTGACGTTATTCGCCGTGCAGCGTCTCTGCCGCGTACAGGGTATTTTCCAGCAAGCACGCGCGAGTCATCGGCCCTACACCACCCGGCACCGGCGTAATCCAGCCAGCCCGCGGCAATGCAGTTTCATACACCACATCACCCACCAGCTTGCCATCGTCCTGACGGTTGATACCAACGTCGATAACGATCGCACCTTCTTTGATCCACTCGCCTTTCACCAACCCTGGCTTGCCCGCCGCCACTACCACCAGATCAGCACGGCCCACGTGGCCCGCCAAATCCTGGGTAAAGCGGTGGGTCACGGTCACGGTGCAACCGGCCAGCAGCAGTTCCATGGCCATCGGCCGGCCGACGATATTCGACGCGCCCACCACCACGGCATTCATGCCGTACAGATCCTGCCCGGTGCTTTCCAGCAGGGTCATGATGCCTTTCGGCGTGCACGGGCGCAGCAGCGGGATACGCTGGGCCAGGCGGCCGACGTTATAAGGGTGGAAACCATCGACGTCCTTGTCCGGGCGGATGCGCTCCAGCAACTGCGAGGCATCGAGATGCGCGGGCAGGGGCAGTTGCAGCAAAATGCCATCAATCTGGGTGTCGGCATTGAGGCGATCGATCAGGTCGGCCAGTTCCTGCTGGCTGGTCTCGCTCGGCAGGTCGAAGGCCTGGGATATGAAGCCCACTTCCTCGCAGTCCTTGCGCTTGTGCGACACGTAGACCTGGGAGGCCGGGTCGGTGCCGACCAGGATCACCGCGAGGCCCGGCGTGCGCAGCCCTTGCTGGCGGCGCTCGGCGACACGTTGGGCGATCTGCTGGCGCAGGCTGGCGGCGATCGCCTTGCCGTCGATAAGTTGTGCAGTCATGACGCGTGATTAACCATGGAGAGAGTGAAAAAAGTGCGCTTATTCTCGCATGCCATGGACGCAGGGCAAAGGCGCTTGGTCTGCATATTCCGCTAACCCCTTAAATAAAATGAATTTTTTTCAAAAAAGAGTTGACGACCTTTGGGCTCACCTATAACATTCGTCGCACTTGTCGGGCAGGGCCTAGCACTGGTTAAACAGGTCGACGGGGTTGAGGCTTCAACAGCTCGATCAGGTTTGCTAAAGCTCTTGATTTTCGCTTCTCCGGAAGGTGAATCAAATAAGCGCCCGTAGCTCAGCTGGATAGAGCATCCGCCTTCTAAGCGGATGGTCGCAGGTTCGAGTCCTGCCGGGTGCGCCATTTAGGCAGCTTAGGCACAAGTAAATGCAATATGGTGGGCGTAGCTCAGTTGGTAGAGCACAGGATTGTGACTCCTGTTGTCGTGGGTTCGATCCCCATCGTCCACCCCATATTCGAAAAGAAGGCGCCTGATTTTACGATCCGGCGCCTTTGTTTTAAAAGCTTCAAGCGGATGTGGTGGAATTGGTAGACACACTGGATTTAGGTTCCAGCGCCGAAAGGTGTGAGAGTTCGAGTCTCTCCGTCCGCACCAACTTATAAATCAAGGGGTTACGAGCTTTAGAGCCGGTCCTTCTTGACGCACTGGATTAGCCGCGTGAACTGAACGTGAACAACCCGGTTCACGCGCTCCGTCCAGCACCCTCACTGCATCCCTCACTCTCGCTGGCGCCAGATGCGCATAGCGCTCGGTCATCATGACCGTCGAGTGCCCAAGCAAATCCCTGACTTCCGCCAGCGCAACGCCGGCACTGATCAGATGCGCCGCACAGGTGTGTCGAAGATCGTGAATCTTGAAGTCCTTGATCCCCACTGTTGCACACGCCTTTGCAAATCCAGTCCGAATGCTGATCACCCGTTCACCGCTCGAACGCATGAACACCCATGGCGACGACGGCGCCACTTCGGCGCGATACGCCATCATGGCCTTGATCGCCGCCGTGGCCCCTTCATTTAAAGGGATGCTCCGCCGCTTGCCGGCCTTGGTGTGCTCGCCTTCCAGGTAGATCAGGCCGTTGACCAGGTCAACCCGCCGCCACTCCAGGCCCAGCATCTCTTCCTTGCGGCACCCGGTGTTCACCGCCAGCCGAATGAAGCTCTCCAGGATCAGGCCCGACTTCTGCCCCCTGGCCGCCCGGCACAGCGCCTCGACCTCTGCCCGGGTCAACCACCGCACCCGGCCTTCCGGCTCGCGCATCGTCCGGCCTTTCACGGGGTTGGGCAGTGCCCACTCGAACTCGACGTTGCACCAGTTGATCGCCGCGGACAGCGCCGCCAGCTCCCGGTTGATCGTCGCCGCCGAAGCGCCTGCTTCCATTCGTCCGGTCGTGTATGCTCGAATCTGCTGACCGGATAGGTCGTTCATCACCACGCCTGTAAAATGGGCGCGCAATGCTTTTACCCTGTGGGTTGTAGTTTCGTAGCTGCGCTGGTGCTGGCTGGCGTTACGCAGATACGGAAGCATCACCTCATTGAAGGACCGGGGCGGATTAACGCCCCATTCCTTTTCCTTCCAGGCATCCGCCCGGGCCTGCTGCTCTACTGCTTTCGCCGCCGCGTAGTCGGCAGTGCCAGAAGAGCGTCGAACTCTTTTTCCATCTGACTGCGTGACAAAGATCCACCAAAATGGGGAATCGGCTCTTTTATAGGGCATTCAGTTTCCTCCTGAACGCCGCCCGCGCTGCAGATACTAGCAGCGGCCTCGGCGTCGATCATCTGTTGCAGTTGTTCGGCGTGCACCTTGATACCGCGCTTCAGCCAGCGGACGGTGGGTATCAGGCGCTCGTTAGCCATGCGGTAGGCGGTGGCCCGGCTCACGCCGAGGACGCTGGCCGCTTGCGAAACGGATATCAGGGACATGGGGTATCCAGGCCGCCCAGTGGCGGCAGAAGGGGTTATTCGGTGGCTTTGGCCGCGCGGTTCCAAGAGGCCAGGTATTCAACGGCCTTGTGGTGGCTCCAGGCGTGCACATAGGTGTCGCTCTTGGTTGTGTCATCTGCGGTCAGCTCCAGGCGCACCGCGGTATCGGCCCAATCTATGGAGATGACCCGCTTGCGCCAGCCGATGCGGATTAGGCCGTGCTCGGTCTTCATCAGCCACCACGGTGACTGCTCGCGAGCCTCGACGTAGGCCTTAGGCCAGTAGCCGTTTTCGATCTGGAACGCGGCGGACACGTCGATGCCCGCCAGCAGGAAGATGGCGCGTGCTTGCGCTTCGGTCATGGCAATTCTCCGCCCGCCGAGAACCGGCAGGCATTCAAAGGTGGGTGATTCATATATGGGGCATACGGCCGGTTTATGACTCGTATGCGATGCATATCCGCGGATTGGCGCGGGATGCATTGGATGCGATGCGTTACCGCTTCATGAAGGTGATCCAGTGCGTTTTTTCACGCTTTCCGGACTTGTGGCCAAACAGGGGCTTTTGATCGGTGAGGGCCAGTAACTCGCTGACCAGCACCTGGGCTTCGGCCCATTTGAAGATCAGCACGCCCTCGGGCTCCAGCACCCGGAAGCACTCCGCAAAGCCCTTCTTGATGTCGTCCCTCCAGTCGCTGGTCAGCACGCCATACTTGGCGCGCATCCAGCTATCGACGCCGGCGCGGGTCAGGTGGGGCGGGTCGAACACGACCAGCTTGAACGTGGCGTCTTCGAAGGGCAGCGACCGGAAGTCCATGATCACGTCCGGCTCGACCTTCAGCACCCGGCCATCGCAGAGCAGATGCTCTTCGTCACGGATGTCGCCGAACAGGGCGCGTTGGTCCTGCTTGTCAAACCACATCATGCGGCTGGCGCTGCACGGGTCGAGCACTTTCACTGCTGTCATGCCGCCTCCTGCCCGCGCTGCCAAGCGACGGCCATGACCCCGAAATCCGCAGGGTGAATGTCAAAAGTGCCTGCGCGCCAGGTGTAGCTGCATGGCGCCACCCGGTCGCAGTCGGTCAGCACGCTGCCATCGGCAAGACGGATGTCGATCACGTGCGCGCCAGGGTCTTCGCCGGGCTCGGCCTCTTCCCAGTTGCCGCGCATGCGCCTCACAGCCTCCACCACGTCGCCAATTTCAAAGCTGCGGCTCATTCCGACGGCACTGGCCACTTGGTAAATGCCTGTCTCCCAGCGATCCTTGCGCACAAGCGCACCGTCTTCGCGGAATTCGTAGTCCTCGACCTTAGCGTCGCGGAGCTCTGGCCGGCGGAAGTCCCGTTCGGTGACCTCTCTTTTCATGCAGCCTCCCGCTCCGCGAGCACAGCGTCGATGAATTCCAGTGGCAGGGCAGCTCGGTAACCGCCCTCGGACCATGACAGCGGGCCGGCCTTGCGGATCATCTCGTTCAACAGGTCGAAAGCAGCCTGGAGCTGGTCGTCGTTGATCTCGCCGTCTTCTGGCAGGTCATCACAGAAAACATCGCTTGGATCAAGCTCGCGTGGATAGTTCGGCTCGCAGATGCAGAGCTTCACGTCGGCCAGGTCGATATCAGGATCCAGCAAGTAATCGCGGAGGCTTTCTTCATCGAAGAAATAAGTGTCAACGTCGAATAGCACCAACGGCTCACCAGCCCAGGCCTTTTGCGGCATGCTGGCGTACTTTGCCGCGCGGCTTTCGTCCCTACAGACATCGCACCACGCGTTGGTTCGATGCACCGGGTGTTCGGGATTGTTCTTGCAGACGGTGTGCGTTGAGCCGCAATAGCGGGCCATGTGTTCGTCGGAGGCCCAGAAGCGGCCACCGCGATCAACCCAGCCTGTGACGGTTTGCTGGGTGGCGGCTTCGTCCGAATCGTACATCACAACTTTTTCTTGGCGCATGACTTCACCTCACCGCCAAAGCGGCAGACAAATTAGAAGGGGGTGTAGATCTGGAGTTATCGGGCGACGACTGCAGATTGGCGAATGGCGTAACCCAGAAGCGGGCCGGCGATGCAGGTAGCGGCGAACCAGGCGCCGAGGTAGGGGAGAAGGGTCATCAGCCAGCCCTCATTGGGCCGTATTCCCATGGCTTGGCACGGGTCGACACCAGTGCTGAGATATTGGCTTCGCGAACCCTGTCCCGCCAGTTGCACCATGCGACATTGGGGGTAACGCCGATGGCCGCGTGACCCATTCCGGTGCATCTCCACAAGGACCCTACCTTCCTGATGTGTGGCTTGCTCATGAATTCAGCTCCTTGACTCGGTCGAGGCAGGCGTTCCAAATCCCCGCTGCGTCAGCCGGGAAAGGCTGCTCGTAAGCGTTCCAGTAGTCGGCGGCAATCTTGCGCTCAGGCAGCACCAACCCCTTCACCTCAGGCGGATGCACCGGGCACGGCCAGCGCAGTGATCCGTCGCCAGAGGGGCAGGTGCAGACTTTGGGTGCCAACGACGCCGGGAATACCTGGCGGCTAAATAGTTCACGACATTCCCAATCAACATGGCCGCCAGCAGATGCCGAGAGCGCTGCAGAAGCAGAGGCCTCTTGAAACCGATCCTTGCTGACCTCGCGCCACCCCATTCGGGTGCCATCACTGCAAATTGCTTGCACTTGCCACGCCACCGGCTCAGCCCCCTCATTGGTAATTGCGCCATCCGAGGGCTGGGCGAGAATATCTAGCACTTGTGTACTCCAGTGCGCTTCTCCAGCAACCCTTTCCTCTTGGCAGCTATCTTCGTGCTCGTGCGCTTCCTGACGGCCGTAAGGCATCCAGTTACCGCACCCTATGCAGCAACTGCATTTATCCAGCCTTGGTTTTAGCCTTTCGCCGCTCAGCGCCTGCTCAAGAAGCTCGCGCGGCACCAGCACTTTGTCGTCACTCATGATCCTTGCCCTCTGTGCTGGTGGTGTTGAGGAGGGCGTGCAATTCTCCAACCAAACTTTCATCCCCCATCAGGTCGATGATTATTTTTGACTTTTGCAGCAACCCCATAGCCATGTCGAGCTTGGCAGCAGTCGCCAGCATTTCATCGAACGCAAGGCAGTGAAGTTGACGAATCGCCGAATTCTCTTCCCGCAACTCCCCCACTTGCCGCTCAGCTTCCATCAATCTAGTCGCCGAAAGCTCATGGGCTCCCTTCCAGTATTCCCCGCGCTTCTCAGCAGCAAGCCGAAGGGCGTGCTCGGCGTCGAAGTCGGACGCACGAACAGCCAATATCAAGCGCTGAACATCCTCTGGCGACCATGCCTGGAACTTCTGAACTTCACTCATTTCCGCTCACCTCTCGCCAACGCCAGCCGCTCTACAGGGCTGAGCTGTCCGTAACCATTGATGCGATTCAGTAGGCCGGCTGCTTCCAGCTCGGCTATGCGCTTGAGTTGTTGCTGTGGGGTGGGCATGGATATCTCCAGACAGCCGCCCGCCTGCCGAGGCGTTCAGCTGGTTTGTTGGTCAGTTGTCGGGATTCCGGAACTGCTATTTGGTCCGGCCGGTCAGTTATGCGAGAAACGGAAGAGGGCTTTGGAGCATGTACACTTCTGAGCGTGCTTTGGAATTACATTGGGCGTCCAAGGAGTTTCATGACGCTATCCAAGAAGTTGGAGACTTGGTCAGGTCAGGCGATATTAGAGGCCGGAAATGGGAGGCAGCGAAGAGCCGCCAAGCTGCTGCGGAAAAAGCGTGGCGGTCAGCGATTGGGCCTAATGAGCGCTCTCATCACTGATCATGGCCTCAGCGCATCCGCCTGAGCCTCCCGAGGCGTTCAGCGTTATAGGTGAAGGTTGGGGAGGGTTAGGCGGCTGTGGCGTTGTCGGCTGGCTTCGGGGTGTAGGTCAGCGTGCCGTCGAGGATTGCGGCCTTGATTGCCTCGTACTCCCAGCAATAAATCTGCGCCTCGACGTAGATGCGTAGCGCTGGATAATCGTGACCCTTACGGTCAATGAAGGCCTGCGCGGCGTCGTGGGTGAAATGGCTGTTCACGATCTCCCAGCGCCGGGCATACCCGAGGACGCTCACGTCCTCCACTGACTCCATAACCTGCCACTGATCCCATTCGCTCATTTCCAGCAGCGGGATATCAGTGATGTAGGCTTCGTTGAATTCGGCGCGCTCGTCTTCGTCCAGGCAGTCCCAATATTCTCGCGGGCTGGCCCATTCGCAGTCTTCTTGGCAGATAACTTTGCCATCGGCGTAGTCAAGATCGAGGCCATAGGTCGTGCGGTGCTGCTGCACGGTGAATAGCGCAGCAGCGGTGCAATGATCATTCACGCGCGGGCCGTTACAGTCATACCGTAGCCGAGCAACGAAGTCGGTCCAGGTGGCGTGGTCCAGCTTGGCACCGGTTGCCAGGCTTGGCGCTGGCTTCGTTTCGATATCGATGCTCATGGCAATCTCCATTGCTACGCCGCTCCCCGATATCTCGGTGAGTGGCAAATTGGGTGGGGTGGGCTATAACTGGTGTCCGGCATGAGGCCGGGTTAAGGAGTTCAGATGGCTATTGATTACAGCGACGGTAAATACGTTCTCTACGGACAGCGGCCTGAAAAGCCTCGTGTCGGTTGGGCGGATAACGGTTTCGTCTATTCGGATACCGGCACCTGGGAGTTTCGTCTCGACGGCGTGGAAATCTATAGCGCTGTCGGTAGCGAGCTCATTGGGTGGGTCGAGGCAGGGGTCGCATCGACGAAAACAGGAAAATTCCTCTTCATCATCGAGTCAGATGCCTGATTGCCGTGGCGAGACGATCTCATCGCCGCCATCCTGCTGAATCATCAGCATGCTCTTCCGCTCAAAAGCCAGCGCCACAGAACGCGAAGGTACGTATCTGTGGCGCGGCACTTCAAGCAGAGCCAGAGCCTTTTCAGGCCCCAGCCCATGCAGATGATGAATCATCAACGTCAGCGCCTCGCCCTGTTCCTCGATCTCTGCCCACTGCATCAGCTCGGCCAGCGCCTGCTTGGTGCCAGGCCTGACCTTGAGGCGTAGGTCTTCTTCCTGGAGCCTGGCCGCTTTGTCACGACGGCGTTCGTCTCGCTGCTTCGGGGATAGGGCCATTTATCCGCTCCACCTGGTCCGAAACTGAACAATGTCGCGCACCGTGGATTTGCCGCACGCGAACACTACGGCCAAAACACCGTAGCTGTAGCCGCCTGTGGCATATAGGGCGCGTATTTCGACGATCTGCTCAGTCGACAGCTTTGCATTCTGATGGCAGGCGCCTACGCGGTGCCGGGTGTGGTTCCGTGATATCGGGCTGGGTAGCTGCATGACTGATACCGCTCGGGGGTAGATGGAATTGCTCTTGCCTGCGCTGCCAAGTCGGGCGGCGGGGTGGTCGCTTCAAAACTTGCTCCCACCGAACGCCAGCTCGATCTGGAACTTCGCGGCGATCTGTTCGACCTGCGGGGTTGTCAGCTTCTCGCCATCGGTCCGCAGCTTGTTGCGCACCTCAACCGCGGTGCGCCGGACGTCGCCGCGAGCAGTCTTGACCAGCGCGTAGCCCCGAATTAGGCCCGCCAACTGCCGTTCTTTCTCTGTGAAGCTGCGGCGCGCGCCGTTGCGCTGGGTGATGGCGCCATTCCAGGTGGCGGGCTTGTGCGGGGCTGTCTCGCACAGGCCGCATTCCTGTACCTGGCCGCCAGACATGAAGAAGGCCGCTTTTGCGGCCTCCAGTTCTGCTTGGCGCTGGGCGCCTGCGTGGATTTGTGGGTCGATCATGGGCTCACCATCAGCGCTCAAGCGCTTTCCGCACGAAGGGATCGAGGTCGGGCTGTCGGATAAGCCAGGCACGGTAATCACCGGGCAGATCAGCGAAGGCCATGCCCTTGTGCTTGCCGAAACCGATGATGGTCGGGATTCGCGCGTCTTCGGAAATGGCCCAGAGCTCTTCCCAGCTTTCCACCGGCCGGCCGAGATTCGACTCGAGCTGGTTGAGGATCGCCACCAGCAGCCGGCGGCAGTTCTTCACATCATCCAGCGCGGCGTGGGCATTGCGCAGCAGATGAGTCGCTTCGCTGCGGTAGTGCAAGTAGATCATCGCCGACTGGCTGTGCGAGTCAGCGAGCGGCCAGAGCTTGCGGCTCAGCGCCTGGGTGCAGATGCGTTTGACATCCGGCCGGCCGATGACGCCCCAGTCGTAGTCGACGTTGTGGCCGATCAGATAGCCAATATCGTTGGGCAGCGCGAAAGAGTCGTGCGGCGGGCAGCTCACCAATTCCTCATCAAGGATGTGGCTGGTTGCCAGAGCGCCAAGCTCGATAGGCTTGGCGGGCTTGTAGCGCTGCAGAAAGGTGCCGGTGACCACCGGGTCGGCAACGCCTTCCAGTTGGAGCCAGGCAGCCTCGACCAGTTGCGGCTGGATGAGGCCTGTAGTTTCACTGTCAAAAATGTAAGCGGTCATCGGTTAAGGCCTCAGAATGGAATTTCGTCTGTGAAGTCCGGCGCGTCGTCGCGCGGGCCTTCTTGATAGCTGTTCGATTGGCCCGCTGATCCGGACGAGTCACGCGGCCGGCGGTCGACTACCGGCTTTTTCGCGATCTGCTGAACCATCTTCTCCAGCTTGGCCGGCGCGGTGCAGCGCGGGTCGAGGATCTCGGATGCGGTCTTTTCTGACTCCGCGCTGAATGGCGCGAAAATCGTGGGCCGAGGGTTGCCGGTAATGCTGCTCTTCTCGATTTCCATCTGCAGCAGCAGGCCTACTGGCTTGCCCACCAGTTCGGCGAAACCTGGAACGGTCACCTTGACCCGCTGGCCTGCGTCCTTGTCCCACTTCTCGACCTCCATCGGCTTCGGGTCGCCGACTGTGCGCAGCTGCATGCAGGCCATGATGGCGTTCAGCGTGGCAAAGCCGCCTTCGTTGCGCTTGCCCTGCTGGAAGGTCAGGTTGATGTAGAACTGCGCCTCAGCACTGTCGCGCGTCTTGTACGTGAAGCCGATACCGGTTGAGCCGGTTTCCGACTTCTCCATGTATTCGGCACGGGTGAAACTGCCCAGGTACTTGCCGGCTTCGTCGATGAAGGCTGATTTGTTGTCGGCCGAGCGCGCGGCGTTCGCGTCGAGGTTGAACATTGGTGGTGCTCCTTATGCGGCCTGGGCCGGAGTGATTTCGTAATAGGTACAGATCGCGGCGTCGACGGCGGCCAGGTCGTTGTCGATCATGTCGTCTTCGAACATGCCCATCGGCGCCTTGGTGGTGTCTGAGCCGCTGTTGCGAGTGGAGAAGTAGTGATGGCCGTCCTGCACGATGGCGCGCAGGCAGATGGTCACCAGGCCTTCTAGGGTGATTTTGTCGTCGAGCATCTTGCCGACGGTCTTCATCTTGATCTGGCCAGTTTCGCTTTCCTCGGTGTGGCTGAGGATGTAGACGCGGACGTCGTCCGGCAGCTTAAGCAGCGCATCGAACACGTCCCAGGTGTGCCGTCCGATGTCGTTGAACTTGTCGTAGCCCTTTTCCTGGCTGCGGCGCATGAACTCGTTGGCCAGCACGTACTGGTAGTCGTCGATGACGATCACCTTGCGCGCGGTTCGCTTGCAGGCGCCGATGATCTTGGCGTGGTCATCGGTGATGTAGGGCTTCCACGCTGCCGAGGCGCGAAACGGGAGCGGCTTGCCAATCACCTGGATCAGTGCCACCTCGGCGGGGTTCATGTTGCGCAGGGCGGTGCTTTTGCCGCTCCCGGACTTCCCCAGGATCAGGGTTACAGTTGCCATGGCGGCTCCTCAGAAAGGTTGGTTGTCCCATTCCCGCTCGATCTTGCGGGCTTCGTCTTCGTACTCGCGGCGCTGATCACCGGCAAATTTCTCCGGCATGAACGCGCCAACCGATGCCCAGTCAGCGCGGGCCGCCTGGCGTGGTGAAAGGCTCATAAGGGGTATGCTCAGTAAGCGATGGAGATCGCTGGAATCTGGCGGCTGGCAATGAGCGTGATGGCTTGCTTGGCGCAAGCCTCGGTCATGCCGTTGGTCATGAATGCCGCGATGGCGGCGCGGTTTATGGTGCGCCGATGCTCTACGTCAGCCTCGCGCAGCTTTTCCTGCCGAACAATCTCGTCGGCTGCGGCCTGCTGGCGAGCGAGCTCGTCCAGTCGGGCTTGCTCGACCGCTGCAGCTTGGCGCTTCTCAGCCGCGATGCGCTCTTGTTCCGCACGCTGCTCGGCTACCAGGCGATCGGCCTTTTCTTGCGCTGCCGCCCGCTCAGCTTGCTCAGCCTGAAGCTTCAACTGCAGCTCGCGGTTTACCGCTGCCTCGCGCTCGGCCTCCGCACGCTGATCTGCATCGCGCTGGGCTCGCTCGGTTGCTTCCCTGGCGATGGCCGCTTCATGCTCAGCCTTCTCCCGCTCAGCCTTCTCGGCGTTGAACTTGGCGATCTCGGCCAGTTCGGCTTCGTGCTTCTGGCGCGCCGCGAGGGAAGTTCGCAGGCCCGCAAGCGATGCGTCTTTTGCCCGGGCCGCGTCTGCTTCGAACTCTTCCAGGTGGACGCCAATCACGAACGCCTCAGCCTCGTCGATGCGTTGGCTGATCTGCTGCGATTCGAGGTCGCCAAGGCCGTCAGCCAGGCCGGACAGCCAGCTGATGCTGTCCTTGTGGCCGTCTATGCGGGCATCTTCTGCGGCCTGCCATTCGTCCAACGGCTTGCGGACTTCTTTCTGCCACAGCTCCAGAATGTCCCACACCCGCTTGCGCTCGGCGTCGATCTTCTTCGGCAGCTCCTTCTGCTTGGCGGAGAGGGCCTTACCGACCGCCTCCAGCGCGGTCTTGGACTTGGCGATCTGGTGCGCCATCGACGCGTACCGGTCGCGGCCTTTCTGCGTGGTCAGCTCGGGCAGGGTCTTCTGGAACTCGTCGACCTTTACGCGAACCTGTTGCAGCCAGGGCTCCAGGCCCTTTTCGGTGGTGAAGACCTGCAGGGCGGTCTCCGCCGGCGGCGCTTCGGCCAGTTCCTTTGCTTCGGACATGTCAGTTCCTCGCGCTCCGTGCGGGGCGCCATCATTGATTGGTTGTGGTGGTGGGCAGATCAGCTCCATCTGAGCCATTGCTGCCTGGATGCGCTTCGAGCGGGTTTTGATGTAGGCGGCTTCTCGCTCAACTGCCGCGGCTGCGTCGTAATCGTGGAACAGGGGCTCCGAATTGACGCGGGGATTCCCCCACTGATCAAGATCGAAGCGCCGGTCCATCTCCCGCGCCTGGGCGCTGTCGGCATAGACTGATGCGTCATCCATGGGCCACCTCAGGATGTGATGCGACCAGCCAGTGCGCTGAGCGTCATCAGGAGGGTGAAGAGGGAGATGGCGAGGGCTGAGCCGCGCCATAGGGCGATGCGCTTGGCTTTCTGGTATCGGGTCATGGGCGAACCCTGACCGCGATTCTCCGGCCCTTCATCGTCGGAGCCAGACGTTTGGGGAGGTCACAGACGCGCATATCGCGCGGCCGGCCGATCACCTCGTTGAAGGGAAGACCGAAGCCCAGGATGGCGAGCTTCTTTTCGATGTCGTCGACCTGTTCCTCGGCCAGCGATTTCACGATCGGCGTCGTCATGCTGCGATCCCCACTTTTTCCATCATGCGGCGGCGAACTTCGCGCTGAGCTGCCAGCACCTGGTGGTGGAACTCGGTGAATTCAGCCGGGGAAATCGCCCCGCCTTCGAGCAGGCCGCCCAGGTAGCCGCGGGCTTCGGCCAGGTCTTCTTCTGCAATCAGCCGGTCAGGGATGAGCGAGTCGCTGATCAACCGGTCGAGCTTCTCCCGCATGTAGTCGTTCATGGTCGCCTCCGTTGGCGGCTGGGTGGGTTAGTCGGCTTCGGGGCACTTCTCGCCGCAGAACATGCAGAAGCTGCCGAGGACGTTGATGGTTGCCTTGGCTTTCACGGTCTTGCCTTTGGCGGTCTGACGGGTGCCAATAATCTCGCACTCGGCGTACTGGCGGCCGGCCGGAATGAGCATGTAGCCGGCCAGCGTCGCTTTGGCGCTGGTAATTTCTGGGTAGCGCTCTACCGCCTGCTTTTCGAATACCGCTCTGCAGTCACACATGGTTGATTCCTCATAACCGCACTGGCTCAGGCGCCAGACGCAGGTGACCAAACCCGGCGTGAATAGCCTGTCGGGCACCTGACCGGTACGGTTGTTCGTAGGGGGTGGGGTGGGTGATGCAGGGGGCCGCATTGCGCGGTGCAGAATTCGTCCACATCGGAGATCGCCCTGAGCGGCCGAGGCCTCCCGAACGTTACAGGTCGGGCGATCTCCGATGGGCACTCTTGCGAATGCCTAAGGGTGGGTCAGGCGGCGAACAGATCTTGCTGCTCCGGTAGAGGCTGGCAGCGAGCCAGGCCAGACCGAACAGCGCGCTCCAGCAGCTCTGCATCAGCTTCCAAGTCCTGGCGGCAAGCCCAGGCTTTCGGGACCGGTGCAATCGCCGCTCGAAGCGATTCAGCCTCCTGCCGAAGGCGCGGGATGACCATGCCCTTCATGTTCCCCACCGTCGTGCGGTCCAGGCTGCACTCGAAGCACAACCGAATGTAGTCGAGCATATATTTCGGCATCGTCTTGCCTCCAGGTGGTTGCCAGCTCCCTGTGTAGGGAGTGGGGAAGGGGTTAGGCACAGATGATCGGGTTGGCCAGCGCGTAATCCAGGGCTTCGCTTTTGGCGGCGTCGCTATCCAGAAAGCGAATTAGGTACGGCATTACGGTGTCGACTTTGCCGTCCGGGAATTCAACGATTGCTACCGTGTAGTTGCCCGGACCGCTTTCGAACTCCTCATAGCCTGAGCCCCAGCCGTGAAACCTGCCCTCGCGATCATCATCGAGCCCTTCGAGTCGCCGTCCGAGCGAGTCATGGATCGTCTTCATCGTCATTACTGGTCGCATCGTCCTGCCCTCTGTTGATTTCCCGTCTGGCCCTGTCGCCAAGGCCAGCCAGTGAAATCTGGTCTAGCGCCGCGACCCGCTACTGGCGTCGGTCGCGGCTTGCTGCGTCAGCGGTGTTGGCCCGTTGCCCGCTGCTGATTGCAGGGCTGGCCGGCGTCTTCGTTGGTTGGCATCGGGACTTCCTGTTCACCCAGTTCGATCAGCGTTACCGGGTGGTCATTGGTAGATACAACATGCGGCGTACAGCCCCTGGCGCCCGTTTAAGTAGGCACACCACATGAGGTCCGGCGCTCCCAGCCGAGGCTATCGGGCGCGCTAATTCGATTCGGTGTCTCTCCCTTCTGCCGCTGGGATTCGCGGGGCGCATTGCTTGCCGGGTCATTCACTCGGTTTTGGCGTTTCACCATCGTCAGCCGTACAGGGTTCTCCCTGTCGTGGGCAGCCTTTCGGGGCTGTCTGATCGCCGGTCGCCGGTAGAGGCAATGCGGTCTGTTGTTTGTTGCGCTGGTTGTTAAAGAGCGGTTCGATCTGCCGGGCCTCGTGAGGGGCTGTTGCGTTTCGATGGGTGTAAATTAGCAACTGCTAATTCATGCGTCAATAGCAAATGCTAAAATAGTTTCGATAGCAAAATGGAATGTGCCGAACCGCTCGATACGGGTGGTTACAATTACGTAACGCTGCGCTATGCTTCCGCCATCACTGGATGGATATACAGTTTCGGAGGTGGGTTATGGCAGTGCAGAGCGAAGCGGCGCAGCAGGAGCGCCAGGGAATGTCAGGGATGGAGCGGCTGAGCCTGCGGGTGTCCGAGATGATCAATCACCCGATTGCGCAGCTGCAGCGCTGGGTGCTGATTCACCGACTCGATAGCGACGGCGACCAGGAGTGGGAGGAAGCGCTTAGCCAGATGGCGGCGACCGACGAGCTAGAGCTGGAGTACCGCGACGACGGCAGCGTGCTGGTGCGCTGGGAAGAGCCGGAGAAGGAAGGCATACCAGGTGTGGACGAGTGGGAGCAGGAGAGGGCGGAGGAAGAAGCCCCCTTCTGATGGGCACAAAAAAGCCCGCTCAGTGGCGGGCTACGGTGTCAGGTTTGATAGCCAAGCTAGATCAAAACAAGAACGCAAGCGGGGGCATGTGCATCGGGCTGTGGCAGTCGTAGTCAACAAGCCTGATCCTCGTATCACCAGGGAAGCGCTGGAAATGCACTACCCAGTCAGACGTCATATAGCTATTACCTGGGAAGCGTGGTGGCTCGTATCGGGGTATGCCAACATGGTAGTGCCAGAGGTAGTTTTCGACGGCGAAACGCTTTTTCGCTTCGTAATCCGGATCCGGTCCTGGGACTTTCCATGTGGGGGAGATCTTCCCAGGTAGGCCGGCAAAACCGTATTCCACAAAATGCTCAGTGAAATCATCGATCTTATCTACATCGCCCGGCGGCAGTCGCTCCCGATATAGGAAATCGAAGTGCGTGCTGAAATCAGCTATGCGTTGGTCTTGCCCGCGTTTTGCTGAATCCATTTGCGGCGCTCTTCCCTAGTAAGGCCTGATGGCGGGCGAATCGATGCGCCGCCCACGGCTTTCTTCATTCGAACAAGATCAAAATTGATCTCGGTGATTTGTCCGTCATTCTGGCCGGCCAAAAAAAGCAGCTTCACAACAATCTCCTCGGCTGTGGTCAGTAGCCATGGATCTGGCGCACAAACGCCAGAGATAAAAAAACCACGAACACTGTTCGCGGCTTGCCGGGCACAGTTGAGTGCTTGGGGCTACGTATACTTTATCACGCTCTATCGTCACGACTGTTAATTTTGCCTATAGCGTTGACACATGTGATAGCTGTGTAACTGTACAGCTATCCGGCTCATGGAGCGCCTTGCTAAAACTTTATCGGCCGTTGCCGGCTATCCGTGAGATGGAGTTGCGCACAGGCCCATCTCAATTTTTCTTCAGTCTAGACACGTGCCCATCGCGCACCTCATCCGCATACCCCTTCAGCTTGTCCGCCTGGGCATGCAGCTCCTCAATCCTAGCCAGCGTCGGCATCACCTCTGACGCATTCTTGTGCCCGATCATGGTGAACATCTCGCGCGCAGCCTCTTCCAGGTCACGCGCAGCGGCCTTGAGGTCGCGGCGCAGCTCTTGGTTGGGCTTGGTTAGGCTCATACAGGCGCGCCATTCCACACGTACAGCACCCGAGCAAGGATGTGTGTGTCATCCACCCGGATATCCTCGGGGTCATGCAGCTTGTTGTCCGAGATCATCTTGAACAGCGACCTACCCTTCTTCTGCAGGCGCTTCACGTACAGCATCTCGTCGTGGGAGAACAGGTAGACGCCATCACCCGTGAACTCCCGGATCGTGACGTCCACCAGTAGCGGGTCGCGGTCCTTGATCGTCGGCGCCATCGACTGGCCCCAGCCGGTGATCATCTTGAGGTGGAAGTGCTCTTTGAAGGTCACACCCATCTCGCGCAGGTGCCGCGGGCTGACCCTGATGTCCTGGAGCATTTCCGGGTATTCGTGTGGGATCTGACCGCCACCCATCGCCGCGCGCACGTCGTAGTGGGCAATCCACACCTCGTCGCCGACCTGGCCTGGGCGCGAGAAGTCGACAGTGATGACGTTGGTCGGCTGTTCCTGAGCGGCAGCAAGAAGGCGTTTGCGTGTCTCCAAGGAAACACCCTTGCCGCTCTTGGCCAGCATCTCGTTCACCAGGTCGGCAGCGGACTTTAGCGATGCCTTGACGTCGGCCATCTCGGTACTTGGCGCTGGTGATACCAGCGTGCCAGGCGGGAGGCCTATCTTCTGTTCGAGCGTGGTCGCGGCCTTTTCGCCCAGATTCCTATGTCCATTCAAAATTTGGGACAAGTAGGAGGCGTCAAGCCCGTGCATATTCGCGAAATCTTTCTGGGATGCCCCGGCCATGACGGCCTTGAGCGCATCCACCCTCAGTTTATTGGTATCCATCCAGCAATCATCGCTTCCAGTTAGCATTCAGTAAATTACAGTCTGCTATTGCTTTTTCGCATTAGCAGTTGCTAATCTGGCGGCAATAGGAGGTGCACCATGACCCTGCACGACTACATCAAGCTTCTCGACAAACACGCCCTTGAAAGCTTTGCAGCCCGTTGCGGAACCAGCGTAGGGCAGCTCAAGCAAGTTTCGTACGGAAACCGCCGCCCGGGCGCCGCGCTCGCCATCAGCATCGAGCGCGAATCTTTGCGCTCGGTGGTGTGCGAAGAAATGCGCCCAGACATCGACTGGGCGTACCTCCGCAATTCCGAAACCACCAAATCCGCCGCCTAACTAATTCCACCGCCACAAGGAAGCCACGCATGTACGACGAGCCACGCCACCTGAAAGACCGGGAGATCAAGTCCCGCTACGACGATGAAACCTACGAGGCCCTCAAGGCCGTCGCGAAGCTCCACAAGCTTCAGCTCGCTGTCTTCGTGCGCATGTGCGTTGAGGAAAAACTGGAAAGCATCATCGAGACCGATGTTACCGACAAACGCCAGCTGGCCTGAAGTCGCTGAGGAGTCCCCGTGCCTGAAACCACGATCTGCCATGGGATCGATGGAAGGCTTTACGAAAAGCTAGAACGGTTGGCAAAGGCGAGAGGTATGACGCCGGAGCAATTGGCCGCTCAGCTTGGAACAGAGCGTTTCTTCGAAAAAACCAGGCCAAAAGGTGCCGGAAAGATTCGGTGCCTGCCAGTAACAAAGCGCAGCCCGCCGCAGGACTCAACAGTCCCTGAAAAGGTAGAGGGAGGGACTTATGAAGACCTTGCGTAGCTGCTCCACCAAATCGCAGACACAAAAAAGCCGGGCTGCAATCCCGGCTCTTTCAACTGCATACGTAACAACACTGTGAGGCCGATTATGCACACCTCGAATCATGATGTACAGGCCCTGAAGCGTCCCGCGCCACGAAATGCGAGCTACGAAAACGTGGCGCCGACTATGTCATCCCGAGCAATTGCAGATCTGGTTGGCTCGCGTCACGACAAGGTGAAGCAGTCCGTCGAACGCTTGGCTGCCCGGAACGACAGTACTGGCAAGCCTGTTATTGCTCTTCCCCCACTGGGGGAATACCTCGACAGCCTTGGCCGTAAGGCAAGTGAGTACCTGATCTGCAAGCGCGACAGCTTTGTCGTGGTAGCGCAGCTCAGCCCTGAGTTTACCGCCGCATTGGTAGATCGCTGGCAGGAGCTGGAGCAAGGGCAGGGCAGGGTAATCGCTACGCTCCCCGACTTCTCCAATCCTGCCGCCGCCGCGCGCGCCTGGGCCGAGCAGTTCGAACTCCAGCAGGCCGCCAACCAGGCCTTGGCCATCGCGGCACCCAAGGTCGAGTTCGTCGATAAGTATGTGGATTCGACCGGCCTGAAGGGCTTCCGCCAGACAGCCAAGCTGCTGGGGGCCAATGAGGCCCGCTTCCGTGAGTTCCTTCTCGACAAGAAGATCATGTATCGCATGGGCGGGGAGTGGCAGGCCTACAGCGGCCACATCGACGCCGGCCGCTTCGACGTGAAGACCGGCACAAGCGAAACCGGCCACGCCTTCAACCAAACCAAATTCACTCCCAAGGGCGTCACCTGGGTGGCTGGCCTGTGGGCACAGTACAAACTGGAGGCCCAATGATGGCCGCGCTTCCGTACATGCAGTTCTACGTCGCCGACTACCTGGCCGACACCACGCACCTGACCGCTGAGGAGCACGGCGCCTACATGCTGCTGCTGTTCAGCTACTGGCAGACCGGCAAGCCCCTGCGCATTGATCGCCTTGCCACCGTTGCACGGATCCCCAACGACCGTTGGCCTTCCGTTGCCGAGACGTTGAGCGAGTTCTTTCATGTCACCGAAACGCACTGGGTGCAGTTCCGTGTTGAGGCTGATCTTGAGGCAGTGAACAGCAAAGTGGTCACCGCCTCGAACGCCGGAAAGGCTTCAGCGCGCGCAAAGGCCCTCAAAAAGCAACAGGAACTCAACGGCTGTTCAACGGACGTTGCCGATCCGTTGCAACGGAATGGCAACCATATAGATACAGATACAGATACAGATAAGAACATCAAAAGCACTCCACCGATGGCGGAGGACCTGTTCCCGAAGTTCTGGAAGCTGTACCCGAACAAGAAGGGCAAGGCGGCAGCGCAGAAGGCATGGGCGAAACTCCACGTCACTGATGACCTGTTCAACCTGATCGCCCAGGGCTTGGCCCGCCAGTGCGTCTCTCCCGGCTGGACCAAGGACGGCGGCCAGTTCATCCCGCACCCGGCCACTTGGCTCAATGGCAAGCGCTGGGAGGACGAAATAGCCCCTCCTAGCAACGTCCACCACCTGCCGAATAGCCGCCACACCGGCTTCGATCAGCGCGATTACAAGGCCGGCCTCGTTGCCGTCGGGGATGGCACCTATGAGTTCTAACCCGAAGCAGGTCGACCTGACCATCAACGATTTCGAGCGCCGGTTCGGCGTGGTCGGCAAGAAGCCAGCGGTGTGCCCGGCGCACGGCGAATACGCGTCGATCATCCGCAAGGGCATCGAGACCGCCTCCGGCTGCCCCGCCTGCGCAGCTGAGGCGCAGCAGGAGCGAGACGAAGCCGAGCAGCGTGCCACGATTGCCCGAAGCAACGAGCAACGCCTGGAGCGCAAGCTGGGGGCCTCGCTGATCCCGAAGCGGTTCATGGGCAAGAACTTCGCTGACTTCCGCGCCGACACCGCCGGGCAGAAGGCAAACCTGGCCAAGTGCATCGAGTACGCCGAGACCTTCCCGCAGCACCTGGGGGATGGCCGCTGCATCGTGATGACCGGCACGCCGGGCACGGGCAAGACCCATCTGGCCGCCGCCATCGCGGGCTACGTCATCGTCAACCACAACGCCACCGCCGTGTACCGCACCGTCGGCGGGCTGCTCCAGTTCATCAAGGGCAGCTACGGCGACCGGGCTGAGTACACCGAGGCCGAGGCCTTCGACAGCCTGGTCGAGCCATCGCTGCTGATCATCGACGAAGTGGGCGCCACCAAACCGAGCGAGTTCGAGCTGGCGACCCTGTTCGCGGTGATCAACGGCCGGTATGAGGCGCAGCTGCCCACCATCGTGGTCTCGAACATCGACGCCAAGGAGCTTGGATCTGTGCTGGGTGACCGCAGTGTCGATCGCCTGCGCGAAGGCCGCGGTATTGGCCTGGTGTTCGAAGGCGCCTCGGCGCGCATTCCACGGAGGGCTTCGTGATGACCAAGCGCAGCTGGAAAGTAACCGTCCCTGGCTACAACTCGTTTCGAATGGGCGGTGAACCGATGGATTACGCCGAGGCCCTGGCCACGGCTCGCAGTATCTGGCCGACAGCGGAGGTGAAGTGATGAGCAACGACCAATCCCGTACCCAGTTTGAATCCTGGTACCAGCAACGCTTCGGCCACTCCCTGTACCTGGAATGGAACGACCTGGGGTTTTACGAGAGTCCAGCCACGGGGAATCTGTTCGCGGCGTTCGGCGCGCGGCCCGCTGTCCAGGTGTCATCCGACTATGCGGAGCTGCAGCGCCTGGCTGAGGCATTCCCATCTGATCTTGACTGGGATGGCAATACCGAGCCGTTTTTCAACGGGCCTTCCGGCGAATCACTGGGCGGCGGCGCGACCGGCTTCTACACCGTGTACGGCAAGCCGTTCCGTATCGAAGGTGAGGATTACGACTACGACGGCCCGACCTACGTCGAAGCCTGCAATGTTGATTTTGCGAAGTTCATGGTTGCTGCTCGTGATGGCGTGCTGGCCCTGCTCGCCGACCTGGACGAAGCCCGCAACGGCATGAAGGTTCAGGCGGCGCTGCGGCTGAAGAAGGAGATCGAGCGGCTGGATAGCACCAAGTCCGCACTGGTCAAAGAGCGCCAAGCGCACAACGCTCAGCGCGACCAGCTCAAGGTTGAGGTCGAGGCGCTGCGAAAGGATGCCGAGCGCTATCGGTGGCTTGCGGCACATAGCTTCGACGTCCAAGGCTCGACGCAATTTCACATATGGCAGCACACATGGGAGCCCCATTCACAGACTGGCGAGCCTACCGAGTGGAAGTCGCGCGTTAGGGGGGCTGCCCTTGCGAGGTTTATCGACGCCGCCATGAGCAAGGAGACCACCCCATGCCAGAAGTAATCATGCGCTCCCGCGAAGACGTGAGCGGCCTCAAAGGCCTGCTCATGGCAACCAACTTCGATAAGCCAAAGAAAATTGTGATCAAGGACCTCGACCGCAGTGGCGAGCAGAACAAGCTGCTGCACGCCCGGCTGACCGATATCGCCAACCAGGTGGAGCACGCCGGCAAGAAGTGGGACGTGCTGATCTGGAAGCGCCTGCTGACAGCCGCCTGGTTGCGCGAGGCCGGCGAACGGCCGCAGATGATACCGGCGCTCGACGGGCACGGCTTCGACGTCGTGTACGAGCGCACCTCGAAGCTCAGCGTGAAGCAGTGCGCCGAGCTGCTGGACTGGATCGAATGCTTCGGCGGCGAGCACCAGGTGCGCTGGACGGCCAAAGACATTTGGGGAGGGCGTTACTGATGCTGACTGCCAAGCAGCCACGCCCGAAGAAGTGCCGCAACGCCGCCTGCGCCACCAAGTTCGTCCCGCAGCGCCTGGGCCAGGCCGTATGCAGCCCGGCCTGCGCGCTGGCCACGGCGCCGGCGAACCGGGAGAAGACGCGCAAGTCGCTGGCCGTGGTTGAGCGCAGGGAGATCAAGGTCCGCAAGGAGAAGCTGAAGAGCAGGGCCGACCACCTGCGCGAAACCCAAACGATCTTCAACCAGTGGGTGCGCATGCGGGACGAGCACCTTGGCTGCGTGAGTTGTGACAAGCCTGCGGGTTGGCAGGGGCAATGGCACGCATCGCATTTCCTCAGCGTTGGTTCGTCGCCTGAGCATCGATTCAACCCGGCCAACGTCCACAAGGCCTGCTCAATCTGCAACAACCACCTGAGCGGCAACATCCTCGGCTATCGGCCTGAGCTTGAGCGCCGCATCGGCCTAGAGGCTGTGGAGTCCCTATTAGGACCCTGCGAGCCCCAGCGCTACACCATCGAAGACTTGAAGGCGATCAAGGCCAAGTACCGGGCGTTGATTCGAGAAATGAAGGGGAGGGAGTCGGCATGAACATCAACTCAGCACGTCAGGCTTGGCACGACTGCACATACAACCCAGCTCCCGGCCAGACCTCGGACGTAGTCCAGCTCGGGGTGATGGTACAGGCCACCGAGAGAGGGCCGACCGCGACCCATGCGATGCACAGCGCGCTGGCTGGACATATTCAGTCTGCCATTGCTCGGCTGCACCCTCAGGTCCGGCTGTTCGGCGAGTACATGTATGCCGCCAGCCGCGACGACGATATCCGTGAGGCCGCGGAAGGCCTGGTCTTCGATATGGTGGTCTCGAAGTCCAAGCGCATGACAGCGGCCAAGCGTGAAAAGCTCGAGTATGTGGTGAAGGCCGTCATGCGCCGGTACCGGTACATGCACCAAGGCGGCCAGTCGGCGAACGATGACCCGATGATCCAGCCGGAGAAGTTCCGGGCATGGCTGGTGGCTGAGTACGGGGTGCGCTTGGAATCGTTCAATTGGGAGCGTGATTGGGAGTCGGTCGTGCGCCTGATATTTGATTGCTGCGAGGACCTGGATCGCATGGCTTTGAGCCCGATCGGAGCGGTAATTTACCGCATGAAAGAGGCTGCTTGACTTCCCGTTCGGCTGAGGGCATCATTTCGCCATTGTAGAGTTTTGCCTCTGGCAAATTACTCCATCCAGAACCCCGCCATCGAGCGGGGTTTTTCGTTTTTGGCCCCTCCACACCCATTGCCTTAAGCTGGGAGTGCTGCAGGGGCCGATTCATTTGTGCACAGCGCAGGCACGCCGCAGGCGAGTACAAGGTGCGTGCAACCAATCAACCAACGCCAAGTGCCCGCCGATGCGGCCCTCAATAGTCCCTGGAGATTCCCAATGATGATGCGCTACCTCAAGTACTGCGCCTTGGCGCTGTGTGCCTGCTTCGGTTCGTCGGCTTTCGCTGGCGTGCTCACTTCCGACCGTCCTGCCTGGAGTGTGGCCCGCGCCTTCGCCTATGTGGGCGACCTTTACGGCGCGACCTCGGCCCGCCTGGAGCTCACCCTCGCCCAGTGGCGAACGGGTAGCGAGTCCACCGGTGATGGCCTGAAGTCGAACCTGCGCGCATCCAGCAACCACTTCGTGATGACCTCGGCCAAGCCCATGCCTGATGGCTACGGTTTGTCGCCCTGCTGAAAGCGCCTGATGTGGAAAGCCCGGGAGACCTCGGGCTTTTCAAGTGACGCTGAGGAAAGCGCCCGCGCGGACCCTTTCCCAGAATCATTTCCTGTGATGCTCCCCGGCAACACTTTGCCCGCCTTCCTTCGGGCCCTTTCTTCGGACAAAGCCTATGACCACCACCTCCAGCATCGCCGATAGCACGGTGTTCAAGCTGGTGATCCCTGTCGTTCAGATGGTTCTATCTGCTGGGGTCATAGGCGCTTTCACCTTCGTCATCGGGGCTATCTCGTCCCTCCAGACGCAGCTGGGCAATTACCAGACGAGCCAGGCCCTGGTGCTCCAGCGGGTTGACTCGCTCGAACGCTCGCGTGACCTCAACGTCAAGAACATCGACGTGCTCAGGCTGAACGACCAGAAGCAGGACTTTCGCCTGGACAGCATCGCCGACAGCCTGAAGTCCATCGTTATCTCTGGTAGGCCAAAGTGAATCGCGCGCTGGTCGTGGTGCTCCTGCTGACCGGTTGCGCACAGAAAGAACTACCGCCAGCACCCGTGATGCCAGTACGCACCACGGTCTACCGGTTCGCCCAGTGCGAGCCCCCAACAGAATCAGCCCGACTGCGCGAAGCCCTCCGGGATGCCGCAGAGTGGAAGCGCTATGCCGAACGACTCGAAAAGCTGCCCTCAGCGAAAACCGCACCCGGTGCTCATCCCTAACTGGCGCAAGTGCTGGCGGATGACCAGCGTGCAACTGGCCGCTGCTGGTGCAGTGCTCAACGCCGCGGCTGCCGCATGGTCGGTGTTCCAGGGCGCCGTGAACCCTCTGGTGTTCGCCTGCGTGAACATGGGGCTCAGCTGCGCCGTGGCAGTGGCCAGAGTCATTCAGCAATCGAAGCTTCAAGGACCGCCGCCGGGAGGCCCGCAATGAGCATCAGCACCGCACTCACCTCAATCCGCGCCTGGTTCGCCGGGCTATTCAGCAAGGAAACCACCATGACCGAAGAAGTTACCGATACCAGCGCTCTGGCAGCCACCGTTGATCCAGTGGCCGAGACCGCCGCCGTCGTCGAAGTGCCTGTCGCCGTCGTCGCCACTGCGGTGAGCACCGACACCCTGAAGTCCATCCTCAAGGCCCTGGGCCATGACCTGGACGCTGTATGGGATGACGCCGTCGCCCTGGCGAAGAAGGCTCTGTGATTCCCCGCCCGGCTCACCCCGGGCTTTCTTTTCTCCGATGGAAGTAGGCAATGAAGATTGGCGTTGGCGTCATCACCATGGGCGTACGCCCGATCCGCGACTACAAGCAGTCGCCTGATTCCTACTTCCACGTCTACACCGACACCGAGCGCAAGGGGCCGGCCCACGCACGCAACCAGGTGCTCAAGCATCTGTGCGATGAAGGGTGTGACGTTTTTTTCGTGTTCGATGACGACTGCTACCCCCGTGTCGCTGGGTGGGAGGCGTACTTCCTCGACCAGCACCAGAAGACCGGCATCCACCTGTTCGGCCTGCCTGACATCTTCAACTCGGCCATGGCTGGGGCAGATGGGGAGGTCATCTACTGGAACGGGATGCTCGTCCAGTTCGGCATGTACACCCGCAAGCTGCTGGAAGAGGTGGGGTTCTACAACACCGCCTACAACCGCTACGGCCATGAAGACTCGGGCTACACGTTCCGCGCGCTTCGTTCAGGCCTGGCTGGCAACAAGAGCGGCTTCCCGTCTCCCATCCGCACCCTGGGGTACATCCATTCCGAGGACGCCTACGGCGAGACGGCAATCGACAACCTGTCGCCAGAAGAAAAGGCCGAGTTCGTCCAGCTGAACCAATCCATCCTTGATGCGGAGGTTCACGGCGAGCAGATCTATTACCCATTCGACCAGGGTGGAGCATGAACGCCTCAATCAACCCTGTGGCACGCCGCGGCAACCTGATGCTGGATATCCGTCCGCACACCTCCTGCGACTTCCACCGGATCATCATGCCCTACGGCCAGCTCAAGGCTGACCCGAAGGCGCCGGTGTTCGTGTTCAACCGTCAGCCCTCCCACGGCATTCACTCGCTGATGACCATGAAGAAGGCCGGGATCAAGATCATCTGCGACATCGACGACCACTTCGACGTCGGCCCGCAGCACGTGATGTACGAACTATTCAAGAAGCACAACATCGCCGAGATCATCAAGCAGTCGCTCCAGCTGGCTGACGTGGTGACCTGCACCAACCATGAGCTGGCAGAGGCCGTGAAGCCCTACGCCAAGCACATCGAGATCCTGCCCAACGCTCTCCCGTTCGATCAGGGGCAATTCACCCTGTCCACCGACACCGAGAGCGACCGGGCTATGGTCTACGTCGCCGGTACTACCCACCGTCACGACATGAGCTTGTTCGCCGGCCATATCGACGAGAGCCACCTGACCATCGCGGGCCACAACCCCGAGCGGGAAGAGTGGCGCAAGATCGAGGCCTTGTTCGGCCCTGACGTCCGGTACAAGCCTGAAACGGCCATCGACACCTACATGAGCCTGTACGACGGCCATGGGGTCGCCCTGGCGCCTCTGGTGGATACCGAGTTCAACCGGTGCAAGTCGAACCTCAAAGTGCTGGAAGCGGGCGCGAAGGGGATTCCCATCGTGGTCTCGGATGTTCACCCGTACCTGAACCCCACCGATTACGACGCGGTGGACTATGCCTCGGACGGCATCGAGTGGCGTGAACGCACCGAGCAGCTGATTCACGACCGCGTGTATCGCGCCGAGCGTGGCCAGCAACTCGCCGAGCACGTCCGCGAGCACTACCACCTGGACAAAATCAACGAGATCCGCCGGCAGATTGTCGAGGGGATTGTGTAGGAGGGCGCATGGCCAAGGTAGTCATCGTTATCCGCGTCCGCTGGTGGCTCATCTGGTATCTGCATGGGGTATCGCTGATGTGCCAGTTGACTGGGCGCGATCCCAATTGGGACAAGGTCGACAAGTGGATCAGCCGGGCCATCTATTTCAAGTGAGAGACGTATGACTGACAAGCCGGCAGCCGACTGGGAGCGCATCGAGCAGCAGTACCGGGCTGGCGTGCTGTCACTGCGAGAGATCGCCATTGCCTGCCCTGGCTCAAACCACGTCGCCATCGCCAGGCGCGCCAAGAAGTTCGGGTGGGTTCAAGACCTCTCCGCCAAGATCAAGGCAAAGGCCGATGACCTTGTAACACGACAGGGTGTAACAGCTGATGTAACAGCCGAGCGTGCTGTTTCAGATCGCGCGGTCATCGATTCCAATGCGCAGACCATCGCGGACGTTCGACTGGGTCACCGCAAGGACATCGGTCGTTCCCGCCGCCTGGCCAGCAAGCTGCTTGATGAGCTGGAGGGTCTGACCGATAACGGCAACCTGTTCAACGAGCTTGGTGAGCTGCTCCGTTCCGAGGACGACAACGGTCAGGACAAACTGAATGACCTGTACCACAAAGTAATCAGCCTACCGACCCGCACCAAGACCATGAAGGAACTGAGCGACACGCTCAAGACCCTGGTCGGCCTTGAACGACAGGCATACGGGCTCGATGCGCTTCCTGATGGCGGCGACAATGCCCAGGCGGCCGCATACACCCCGAGTGACTATGCAACCGCTCGCCAATCGCTGCAGGAGCGCCTGAACAAGAAGGTTTGACGATGAGCGCGATACTCGAATGGGAGGATTTGAGCTTCCCTGACCGTGTCGCGGTCGCTGATATGTCGCTCGAGTCGTTCCTGTCGTTCACCCGCGTGTGGTTCGAGCTGATCCAGGGTGACCGGCTGCTGGTGAACTGGCATCACGAATACATGGCCCATGCCATCGACGAGTTGATCGCCGGCACGCTGCAGCCCCGCAACCTGATCATCAACATCCCGCCAGGCGGGACCAAGACCGAATTCTTCTCGGTGCACCTGCCGGTGTACGTGAACACCCTGGTGCGCGAAGGCAAGTTGAAGCGCTTCCGCAACCTGAATGTGTCCTACGCCGACACTCTGGTGAAGCGCAACTCCCGCCGAACCCGCGACATCATCGCCAGTGAGCCTTATCAGGCCCTGTGGCCGTGCTCGTTTGGGGTCAACCAGGCGGAAGAATGGGAGATCGTCGACGACCGCGGCCGCTCCATTGGCCAGACGGTATCTAAATCGGCCGGTGGCCAGATCACGGGTGGTCGTGGTGGCTACTTCGGCCCGCTGTTCTCCGGCTGCATCATGCTGGACGACTTCAACAAGCCGGTGGACATGTTCAGCGAGACGAAGCGCAACAGCGCCAACCTCATGCTGACCAACACCATCCGCTCCCGGCGCGGCGACAAGTCCAAGGACAGCGCCACGCCGGTGGTGAGCATCCAGCAGCGCCTGCACACCAATGACGCCACCGGCTTCATGATGTCGGGCGGGATGGGCCTGGACTTCGCGCACATCTGGATTCCGGCGCTGATCGACCAAGCGTACCTGGACAGTCTGCCCGAGCCCTGGCGCTCCAAATGCTGGGAGACGATCAAGGACACCGACTCCATCGAAGTGGGCGGTGTTCGGTACTGGTCCTACTGGCCTGAAATGGAGTACGTGGGCGACCTGGTGGCACTGTGGGAGCGTGACAATTATACGTTCACCTCGCAGTACCAGCAGAAGCCCGCGCTGCTCACCGGTGGGATATTCAACACCGACTGGTTCGGCACCTACACCCGGGCGCCGCACTTGGCGTACCGCGCTATCTACGTGGACACCAATAGCGGCAAGGTCAACGACTACAACGACTACACCGTGTTCACCCTGGTGGGCATGGGGGTCGACGGCAACCTCTACATTCTCGATGTCGAGCGCGGCAAGTGGGACCCGGAAGACCTGCTGCTCAAGGCTATTGAGCTGTGGGACCGCTGGAAACCCTACGACCGCCGCCGCCCGATGCCGATCCGCGACATGGGCATCGAGGACAAGCAGGCCGGCCAAGGCTTGATCACCACCCTGAAGAAGCGCAAAGAGATCCCCATCAAGGAGATCCCGCGCGGCGAGGGGCAGAACAAGTTGGTCCGGGCGCTCAACGTGGTGCCGCAGATCAAGACGGGCAAGGTATTCATCCCTGCCATGTACGACGAGCAGGGTGAGCGGATATCGCATGCCCTGTACGCCGATGGCTCGATAGCCGGTTCAACCAACTGGGTGCCAATCGCCCTGGCCGAGTTCGCTGCGTTCAGCGCCGACGACAGTCACGACAACGACGACATCGTCGATACCTGGATGGATGCCATCAGTGATAACCTCATTGAAGGTGGCAATCTGGACTATCAATCATGGCTGTGAAACCCAAGAGCTTCAGGATCACGATAGAGCTGGTCGAGGACGAGAACCCCGACGTGTCGCTGCACACGCTGGTGTGGAAGTACTCGGCGACAGGGCTGTTCGGCAAGGACGACTTCCCGCGCAGAATGGCCGGTGACCGCATGATCGAGTTCAAGCAGCAATGCTTCCTCGGTGGACACCTCGACGACTTCAACCGGCGGCCCAAGCCCGACTGGAAGCCTGAACCATAGCCCGAAAGGGCTTTTTTTACGCCCGGAGGCAGCATGACGAACGGTTGGGACTGGAAAGGCCAGGACAACTGGTACATCTACTGGGCGCCCACTGAGGACATGCTGAACGGCAAGCGGCGAAGACTCTCGGCGGTGGCCACCACCCTCGATGCCGCGATCAAGTCCTACGACGGATTCACCATGTACGGCGAGGGCTACAAGGTCCTCGTCGAGCAGCTTCAGCCCACCATGGTTTCCGACATCACCACCGTGTTCGTGGCCTCCGGCACATGGGACGGCACCTACGAAGCATTCCTGGCCGCCTCTGGCGTCACCACGTAACCAGTTGGGCACCCCATGAAATCGAACAAACCGAGACTCCGGCCCGATGGCGCTGGCGGCTTCACCATGGCTACGCGTGACGGCCTGGTGAACCTGTACACCGGTATGGGCACCGGCCGGGACAGTCGCACCGGGGCCAGCTTCCAGTTCGGCACCTATCAAGACTTCGTTCAGTACGAGGCCGCCTACTCGGAAAACTGGATTGCCCGCGACATCATCGACATTCCGGTGGACGACGCGACCCGCGAGTGGCGTGAGTTCCAGCACTCCAAGGCCGACCAGATCATGGCCGAGGAGAAGCGCCTTGGCCTCCAGCAGCGCTTCCAGGAAGGCATGAAGTGGGCGCGGCTGTACGGCGGCGCCGTCATGGTGATGCTGACGGACCAGGCGCTGGACCAGCCGCTCGACATCAACAAGATCAAAAAGGGATCGCTCAAAGCCATCCGTGTCATCGACCGCATGTACATCAGTGGCCAGGACTGGAACTACACCGACATCCTCGCCGAAAACTACATGCTGCCGAACTACTACCTGCTCTACGGTGGCGCTCAGCGCATCCACTACTCGCACCTCGTGCGCATGCCTGGCGCGATGCTGCCAATGCGCCTGCGCCAGCTCAACGGGATGTGGGACGACAGCGAAATGCGTCGCTGCCTGGAAGACCTCAAGGACGTGGTGGAGTCCAAGGGTGGCGTTGCCAAGCTGATCCAGACCGCCAACGTGGACACCGTTACCGTAGAGGGACTGAAAAGCGCCCTCGCTGCCGGCGACACTGAAAAGGCGACCATCGACCGGTTCAAGATATTCAACCTGATGAAGTCGGCGCACTCGCTGGCTCTGCTCGACAGCAAGGAGGAGTTCGACCGCAAGGGCGTCTCCTTCAGCGGCCTTGGCGACATCCTCACCGTGCTGATGACCTGGATATCCGGCGCCGCCCACATCCCCATGACTCGCCTCTGGGGTGTTCAGGCGAAAGGCCTGGGCGATTCCGGCGCCGGCGACATGAACAACTACTACAACGGCCTGCGCGGCAAGCAGGAAGGCCCGTACCGTCAGGTGCTGGAGAAGCTGGACCAAGTGTTCATCCGCTCCGCGTTGGGTGATTTTCCCGCTAATTACGAATTCCAGTGGAAACCTCTTGACCAGCCAGATGGCCTGGAACTGGCGCAGACGCGCAACACCAACGCTCAAGCCGACGATCTGCGCATTCAGCAAGGCGTTCCGGCCTACCTGGTGATGCAAAAGCTCAATGCTTCAGGTGAGTACGACATCCCCGACGACGTCATCAACAAGATGAAGGTAGCTCATGATGCCCAGGCTCAAGGCGAAGCCCTCGACCGACAGCCCGTATCAATCGCGGGCAGTGATCCGGCCGACCCGAAAGGCGGAAGCAGCGTACCGAAGAAACCTGCTTGACCTGGTAGATGCAATGGCTCTGGCGGTGCGTGACCGCATTGTCCCGAGCCTGCGCGCCCGCTGGGAGATTGAAAGCCTGGCGCCCAAGACCCTGACCAAGGATGCCGGCTATTCGGACCTGCTGATCGAGCTGATCGCCTCCACGGCCAACATGTTTCTCAACATCGACCTGCGGGGCAGTGCTTACCAACCGAAGACCAAGCGCGCGCCCTCCAAGCGGCGTAAGCATCCCCGGCCGGCTCAATCACCCGCCGAGGAAATCGCCCTGCACGCGGTGGAGATGGCGGCGGACGAGGCCGACGAGCACGTGGCCAAGGAGCTGCGGCGCACCGTTCGCATCGACGCTCAGGCGCTGATGTCCAGTGAGGGCGTCAACGACTACATCGACGCCATGGTCAGCAGCAACGTGGCGCTGATCAAGACGGTGCCGCGAGAGTTCTTCACGGACGTCGAGCAGACCGTTCTGGATGCCTACTCGCAGGGCCTGGCGCTCAAACCGGTGCTTGAACAGATACAGGCGAAGGTCGATGTCAGCGCCCGCCGGGCCAAGATCATCGCCCGCGACCAGATGAACAAGGTCAACAGCGACGTCGAGCGCCGCCGGATGCTGAACATCGGCATCACCCGGTTCAAGTGGTCCACCTCCAAGGACGAGAGGGTGACTGGCAACCCCTCAGGCCTGTACCCGAACGCCAAGGTGAAGTGCTTCAAGATCGCCTTGCAGGACGTCGGCCACGGCCCCGGGGTGTACATGCTCAAGGATGGCGCCACTTGGGACGGTGAAAGCGAGTTGTTCCCCGGCCGGGCCCACATCCAGTGCCGCTGCACCTTCACCCCTCAGATAGAGGGATTCGATTACTGAGCCCCGCTGATGTGGGGTTATTTCTGCCTGGAATTCAAGTATGAAACTCAGGGTTCAAGACAAGAACGCCTCACTGGGTAGCCGCCGCGAGTTCACCGACAACGGTTACCTCAAGGTTCCCGGCCGGGTGGCGCGGGTCGGCGTGCAGGAATACCGCGCGATTGAGTTCGACTACGCCGCCATCAACAAAGAATTCGGGCTCGCACTAAAGCCCATGGACGTCATGCGCGTCTACCGCCCGCCCGAGTCGGTGTTCGATCCGGTGTCGCTCTCCACGTACGACAACGCGGACATCACCCTGGAGCACCCCGGCGATTTCGTGGGGGCTGAGAACTACTCCAGCCACTCGGTCGGTCACTGCATCAGCCCCGGCCGCCAAGATGGCGAGTTCGTCGAGGTGGACCTGCTGATCAAGGATGGCATGGCCATCAAGTCGGTCGACTCCGGCAAAGCCGAGCTCAGCGCTGGCTACGACGCCAACTACGACTACATCCCCGGCATCACTCCATCCGGCGAGGCCTACGACTTCATCCAGTCGGGCATCGGCGTGAACCATGTCGCTATCTGCGACAAAGCCCGAGCAGGCCATGGCGCCCGCATTTTTGACTCACAGAGGAAACACGAAATGCCGAAGGTAAAACTCTTCGACGGCGCCCTGGTTGAGGTTCCCGACGAAAACACCCAAACGATCATCCAGAAGTCCTTCGACGCTCTGGCTGGCACCCTCGATTCCGAGAAGGCGCGCGCCGACAAGGCCGAAGCCACTCGCGACTCGCTGGATGGTGAGCTGACCTCGCTCAAGGCCAAGGCCAGCGATTCGGCCCTGTCCGAGCGTGTCAGCCTGGTGCTGGTCGCCCGCGACTCGGCGGTGCGCCTGGCGGGCAAGGAATTTACCACCGACAGCGTCGACCCCATCGCCATCAAGGCGCAGGCCCTGGAAGCTGCCGGCGTGAAATGCCGCAAGGCCGAAAAGTGGGCTGACGCCTCGCCTGCCTACATCGAAGCGTTCTTCGACGCCGAGATGGAGCGCAAGGAAGACGACGACAAGGACGAGGACGACAAGAAGCAGAAGGCTAACGACTCGCTCAGCGGCCTGGCCAATGACCTGTCCACCGCCAAGCCCAAGGGTAACGCCTCTGCCCAGCAGACCCGCGATTCCGACTACCAAGCGTTCCTCGACAAGCGCTACGCCGCACAGGAGGCCAAGTAATGGCTATTGCACAAGACCAGTTCGACTACTACCGCGGTGATGCGTACGAGGGCCAAGTCGGCACCATCGAGATCAACCGCGTCAAATCCGGCGTTGCTGGTGTGGCTGTCCCGTTCGGCCGTGCCGTCGTGCTCGACCCTGCTACCGGTGACGTGCTGCCTTGGGCAGCCGACTCCAACGCCTGGGACCTGCTGGGTATCTCGGTTCGCTCCCTGACCGGCAACAGCGTTCAGCTGCCCCAGTACGGCAGCGTTTACCCGATCACCACCGCCGGCTACCTGCCAGGCCAGAACCTGTCCTACATGACCAATGGCGCGATCCGCGTCATGTGCGTGGACGGCGCTCTGGCTGGCGACGTGGTTTCCGTGATCAGCGCAGCTGGCGACAACCTGGGCCGCTTCTCCACCGGTGACGGCGTCCAGATCCCATTCCTTCGCTGGAAGGAAGACGTGACCGCCGGCTCCATCGGCTGGATCGAACTCAACGGCATCTTCTCCGCCTCCGGCGTGTAATAAGGACACGAGCACATGAAAAACTCTGCACGCATGAGCACCTTCGACACCGATCCGACCGCTGCTCTGTCGTTCCTGACTCAGCAAGCGGCCTACATCGAGTCAGAGGTGTATCGCCAGGAATACCCGCAGTACAAGTACACCTCCCTGGTGCCGCTGGACAACAGCGCGCCCGACTGGGCTCAGGTTGTCGGCTTCCGCTCGGTCAACAGCCGCGGCGAGATGAAGCTGTTCGGCCCCAAGTCCACCGACGTGCCGACTGTTGAAATCGCGGCCACCATGGGCTTCCACGAGATCCAGACCGGTGCGCTCGGCTACGAGTACAGCATCGAGGAGCTCGGTTACGCCCAACTCAACGGCATCAACGTCGACAACGAGCGCGCCATCGCCGTGCGTGAAGGCGTCGAGAAGGGCCTGAACCAGATCTACTTGCAGGGTGGCTTGGTAGCAGGCGCCAACGGCAAGACTCAGGCAGTGGGTGAAGGCTTGTACACAGGCGGCAACGTCCCTCGCCTGGATACCGCTGGCACTATCGCCTCGCTGGTCGCTGTAGGCAATGCCCAGGGCGTCCTGGACATCTTCTCCGACGCCTACAACCAGGTGTTCATCACCAACACCAACACCGTGCACGTGCCGAACACGTTCGTGATGCCTGCCAGCATCTATCAACTGCTGCAGCGCACCCTGCTCAACACCGGCAACGCCAGCAACTACACCTTCCTGATGTTCCTGCAGCAGAACTTCCCGAACATGACGTTCGACTGGGACGTGCTGCTGGAAAAGGCCGGCAAGAACGCCTCCAAGCGCCTGGTGACCTTCAAGAAGGACATCCGCGTGGTGAAAGGCCATGACGTGATGCCTCTGCGCTTCCTGGCTCCGGCCACCGCCGACAACATCAACTTCAAGGTGCCTGCCATCTGCCGTACTGGTGGTGTGGAATGGCGCATCCCGAAGGCCGCCGCGTACTTCGACGGCCTGTGATTCACGGGGCTTCGGCCCCTTTCCGGAGATTGCGACATGGATATCACCTCAGACGTGATTGATGCCTTTCGCGCTGCCTACCCTGAATTCTCCGACAGCGCCGCCTGGTCGGCCGGCCAGATTCTGGTCGCGCTGCAGGATGGCGATAACGAGACCGGGTCGCGCTGGGGTGCATACGCCAACCCGGTGCGCTCGATCAAGCAGCGCGGCATGTTCGCCTACGCCGCTCATTCGCTGGCCAAGGGCAAGATGCGCGCCCAGCAGATGGAATCGGGATCGATCCCTACGGCAGGCGCACAGGTCTCCGCAAAGTCGGTCGGTGATGAGTCGACCAGCTATGCGGTGAGTGCGCCCAGCTATCAGGAGGCCGTCGGCGACGGTGATCTCTACCTGACCACCTACGGCAAGGAATTCCTGCGCCTGCGTTCGCGCATCGTCGGCCCGGTCATGGTGTAGCCATGGGCATCAAGGTTGATGTGAGCGGGCAGACCAAGGCTCAGATGCGCGAGACCCTGAAGAAGATTCAGGCGCGCATTCGGGACCGGGCTGTGTTCATCGGCATCCCTGCTGGCTCCGGCGAGCAGGATGGCATGACCATCGCCAAGCTTGGGTCCATCCATGAGTTCGGAGCGACTATCGATCACCCTGGCGGCACGCAGTACGGATACAACAGCGTGGATGACGCTCAAGACGGCAAGGTGCGCTTCCAGAAAACTGGCAAGGGCGTCATGTCACTGGGTGTTACCGGACCGCACCAGATCATCATCCCGGAGCGCTCGTTCCTGCGGGTGCCGCTGCGGGCGCACACCGAGGACATCAAGAAGGCCTGGCGGGCGATCATTCCCAAGGTGATCTCCGGCGAGCTGACGCTGCTCAACGGCCTGCACCAGATCGGCAGTCGGGCCTCGGCCTTCTGCCGTGACGCGATCAAGGAAGGCATCAACCCGCCCAACGCCAAGTCTACGATCCAGAAGAAGAAGTCGAGCACACCGCTGATCGACAACGGGATTCTGGTCAGCAAGATTACCTATCGAGTGGAGGCCTGACCATGCTCACGATGGAAGGCCATATCGACTCGGACTTCGTATCGGCCCCGGCCGGTGGAGTGTGGTTGGTCCGGGCGGCCTCGGGCGATTACACCGGCCCAGGCGGGGTATGGGAGGAATCAGCAGCATCCTCCCGCACCCAGCTTACCGCGGTGAACATCCAGCAGGCCTCGCCGAAAAGCGTGGAGGCGATGGTGGGCACCTCCGGGGCATTCAACCCCCAGGACTGGAAGATCATCCACATCAATGATGGGGTGACCTACCTGTATCCGGACGACTCGGGCCAGTTCGCTGACCTTCTCGAGTTTTCGGATGGTCTGGAAGTTCGCCAATGGCGGGTCCGGCAGTGCGACAACAGGCCGTGGCGCAGCTACTGCCGCGCAATGGTCGAGCGGTACCGAGGTGAAGGATGAAGGACATTGATGACCTCAATCCGATCCTGCAACAGATCGTCTGCACGCTCACTGGCGCCGCAGTAAACCGGGTGATCCTGGCGAACCAAGGCCGCCCTATGCCAGGAGGCACCGACCTGTCGGCCTCATACCTGCTGGTGCCCATCAGGGCCTACGGCTGGCCAACGTTCAGCTACGAGGATGTGCCTGCCGATCCCCCAGCAGACCCATCACTCGGCGCCTGGACCGACTACGGCGTCACCATGCGCTCCACGATGGTGTTCACCCTCTCGGTGAACCTCTTCAACGAAGGCGCAGCCACGGCCGCCATGAGCTTGCCCAACGGCAACTTCAGACCGGACATCGCTTCCCTGTTACGGCAAAACCGCATCGGGTGGTTCAGGACGAGCCAGCCGAGAAACCTGACCGCGTTGCAGAACGCTGGGATGCAGCCTCGCTACCAATGCGACCTGACGCTATACGCCGAGGTCGAGACAACCTATGCCGTCCTGCGCGCCGCCGGCTTCAGCTTCGAAGTAACCGACGCCCTGACTCAACAGAAACTTCAATCAGGACAATACAATGGCAGTTGACATCTCCAACATCGTTCCCATTTCGGTGTCGATCTCTTCGTCCGGTCTTGCTGGCGCCGACTTCACCAGTTCGGTGGCGTTTGCTGACCTCACCGACCTGGCCAGCGGCGTCACGTTTGCGGCCAACACCTATCGCGACTACACCGCGCTGAGCGACATCGTCACGGACTTCGGCTCCGCGTCCGAGCTGTACAAGCTGGCCGCGCCGTACTTCGCCAACAAGACCCGTTCGCCGGTCTTCACGGTGTTCATGAAGTCGGCTACCGGCGTCGATCCGACCGTGGTCGCCTCGCAGCTCGCCGCCTCGGGCATCTGGCGCTACAACCACTTCTTCAAGAATGGTGATATCACCGTCGCGAACGTGCCCGCGCTGGCCACCTGGGCCGATAGCGAAAACCGCCCGGTGTGGGTATCGGTCAGCGATTCGGCTGCGGTAACGCAAGGCTCGTCCACTGACCTGGTATCGATCATCGCCGGCCTGGGCGCTCGCCATGTATTCCAAGGCTTCCGCGCACCATCGACCCTGACGGCCGATGCAACCCAGGGCTACCCGATGAACGCCCTGGCGGGCAAGTTCACCAAGTGGAACCCCGAAGGCCGCAACACCGCCATGACTGGCGAATACCAGAACCTGACCAACGTCACCGCCGACTCCCTGTCCGCCACTGCTATTGGCCTGCTCAAGACCAAGAACTGCGTCTACTTCTCCAAGGTCGTTTCCAGCGGCAACACCACCGGCTGCATGTCGATGAACACCAAGTCGCCCTCGGCGAACGGTGAGTGGATCGACGATGTGATCGGCGTGGACATGCTGGTCAATGCGCTGCAGGTGGGCCTGTTCAACTGGCTGGTGCAGCCGCAGACCAAGCGCGGCCTGGATGCCAAGAACTTCGCCGGGGCCATCGCCGCCGCGGGCGCGGTGTGCAAGACCTACTTCGACAACGGCTTCCTGGGTGCTGGCAACATCACTCACCCGGACACCGGCAACGACCTGTACCTGTCCAATGGGTACTTCATCTACAACGACCCAACCGATGTCGAGGCCCTGACCACGGCAGAACGGCAGCAGCGTCAGTACCCAGTGCTGAACATCTACGTGCTGCGCGATGGCGCCGCTCACTTCATCCCTGTCAGCCTCTACGTGGAGTAACAGTTCATGGCAATGATCGACTACGGAGCCGCTGGCGCCAACCTATCCATCAACGGCATCACCATCAGTTCGTTTGGCGACGTCGACCCGCCGATCGTGATCGAGGACATCGAGCCTCGTTCGGCCCTCAAGCGCGGTACCGGCGGCCTGGCCGTGCGCCTGGACAACGTCACCCGCGCCAAGCGCCTTACCGTCAACCTGCTGCCCGGCTCGGATGAAGCCCGCCAGATCATCGCCCTGGATAAAACCAGGGTCGACTTCTTCGGCACCTTCAGTCAGTCCGGTACCGGCGAATCGCTGGTGTTCTACAGCGGCATCCTGGTTAACCGCGGCCAGGTCGGTCGCGGTGGCAAGACCAACGCCTCCGACGACCAGTTCATCTTCGAGTTCAACGACTCCGAAGAAGTCTAAACCCAGCCGGCCGCTACGGCGGCCATGCTCCGAGGAATACCATGGCTCGCTCCATTACCCTGATTATCGGCGGCGTTGAATACGGCGGCACCACCGCGCCGGCCAAGGCCCAAGAAGAAATGCTGCACCTGGCCGTCAATACCGGCTTGATCTCGTTCCTGAGCGACAAGAACCCTTCGGGTGACGCTGAACTGGTCATGGCCCTGCTGCGCGCCCCGTACGACGCCATTCAGCGCCTGACCGCGCTGTCGCTGCGCAACGGCGCCGCTGACCTGATCCTGCGCGATGACGGCCAGGGCAACGTGGTTCTGCCCATCGGCCCGAACCTGTTCCAGGACAACATCCACTTCTACTACCTGCTGGTCGCCAACGTGCTGCGGGAGAACCTCAAGGGTTTTTTCGTGCTGCTCCCTCAAGAAAGCGGCGAGCCAGCGGGCGCAGCGTAAGCAAGACCAACTGGTTCCTGTGGCGGCCCTGCGTGGCCTCGGCTGCCTGCCCGGCGCCGCTGGCGCGCTATGACCAGATGATCGATGGAACACTGGACCTCGGCGACGTGATCGAGATGCACAGCGTGCTAGACGAGCTGGAGAGCAGCTACGAGCGAGCCATGAATGCTGCGCGTAGGCGGTGATACCATCCCCTCATCACAAAGGGAGGTTGGTATGGGATTATCAAAAATTTACGTTTCATTGCTACTCTTGATCACGGCGATCAGTCCAAGTCAGGCATATTCCGATCAGCTTGATCTTCCATACAAGCCGCTCACAAGCGGATGGTCTGGCGGGAAGTATGATATGTTCATGAATATGTCAAATGGAATCGCGCCAGATGTTGATTCTGCTGTTATTACGTATATGTTTAGACCTGGCCTCGAAAGATCTGCTTCTAACGGAACTCTAGTTTCATTTGGTACTTCAGAAAAGTGCAATGAGCTAACGCCGGAATTCAGTAAGCATATTGTAAACGCTACCGTTGTGGTGAATGGCGTGCCGCTAAAGGCAAATAGAAATTGTGGAAGTAGAAATAAGTACACTAGCAGTGTCGAGTACAATCTTGTAACTGACGCTGGAGTGTCGAGATTTGAAGAGATAATGATGTTGGGGTCTGAGCTTGTAATTGTATTTGATGGTGATATTAAGCTATCTTTTCAAAATTACGACGGAAAAGCTGTAGCTAGCTCCATGCGCATTCTAGAAAGCGCTAAATAGGGTTAAAGATGTGTTATGCCCCGCAGGTCGGGGCTTTTTTTCGCCTGGAGAAGACAAATGTCAGAAGAAGTTATCGATGCGCTGCTGGTAAAACTTGGCGTAACGGTAGACCAGGCAAGCTTCGACGAGAGTACCAAGGCCGTGACCGGTCTGGATAATGCCATCAACCGTGCCGCCCGCGAGCGTGGCAAGACTGGCATCGACCAAGTCGGCAAAAACATGGCGGCTACCGGCGCGAGCGCTAAGGGGCTGGAGCGGGTGGTCGACAGCTTCGACAAAACGGTCTCCCGCATTCCTCGCTCTGTGGGTGTCATGCAGAGCAGATTAGGATCTGCTACGCAGCAGATGGCCAGTTTCCGCAAAGAGACCCAGGCTGCCGTATCGCTTCTTTCGCGAGGAGCTGGGGCGGCAGGGCTTGGGCCTTTGGCAGGGGGCGCATTTGCGATGCTCGCCGGCGGCGGCCCACTGGCGCTACTGGCAGCTGGCGCTGGAGCTCTCGGGGCAACTGCGTTCAACTACTCGAATGGCGCCCTGAACACCAATATCAACGCTAGCACCTATGGTGTATCTATGGGCGACTATCAAAATCTGAACAGATTCGGCAAGTCGGTTACAGGAAGAGACGGAGTTGGCGATGAGGTTCTATCTGCTGCTCAGCGTATCAAGATGTCATCGTCGGTGGGCCAAATACCTATTGATATTGCCAGGTACGGGGCTTCTCCAGCGGATTTCGCTGATGCCAATAAGCGCTCTACGCTTGATGTGGTAGATATAATTCAGAAGCAGCTTAAGAATGCCAGGACAGATATCGATAGGCAGAATATAGGGTCTGCTCTTGGTTTGAGTCAGACTGGTATAATGACCCTGGGCGAAGACTATCGTACAGGGATGAATAAATATGATCCTAAAGCTTCATTCACCAAAGAAGACTTGGATAATGCAAAAAAATTCCAAGACTCGCTGGTTGATTTGACTACTAGTTTCGAAAAGCTTAGCAACAACATAGGTAAGGATGTTTTACCAAAGCTTGATGATTTTGTGAAAGGCATAAATAGGTTTTTATCTAATGGCGGAGGACTTGAGAAGTATTCAGACGCCATGTCAAAAATGTTGAGCGGCGATTGGAAAGGAGCCGCAAAGGCATTCGGCGAGGCCGAGAAGTCCACGCAGGTTATAACGCAGGAGCAGGCAGACAAGGCTTCCAACTTTGTGATGGAGCATATGCCATTCGACAAGCTGGCCCACTACACCTATGACGGTGCGATGTCCGGATGGGAAAAGGATGGTCTTCGTGGTGCCGTAAAGGGGGCCAAGGTCGGCTTTGACGCTTCACCAGTCATCGCTACGCCGTGGATCGACGAGAAAGCGTCATCGGCATGGTCATGGGGCAAGGATAAGGCTGGTGAGGCGTCGAACGCCGCAGGAAACTGGCTGGCCCCGTATGACAAGCGCGTCATGGCCAAGCGCGACCAGTACACCCAATTCTTCACTGACAACGGCTACACCAAGGAGCAGGCTTCCGGCATCGTTGGCAACCTGATGGCGGAAAGCACCCTCAACGCAGGGGCCGTTGGCGACAACGGCCAGGCGTATGGACTGGCGCAGTGGCACCCCGACCGGCAGCAGGGCTTCAAGGATTTCTTCGGCTCCGACATCAAGGGCTCCTCCGACAAGGATCAGCTGCAGTTCATCCTGTACGAACTCCAGAACAAGGAGAAGTCTGCCGGCCGCGCATTGTCCCGCACCACAACGGCCGCAGAGGCTGCTTCGGTATTCAGGAATCAGTACGAGCGCCCGGCCGACAACAAGGAAGACGAGGCGCGCCGTATTCAATACGCCTACCAGGCTCATGCGGCAGCGTCGGACGGGGAGCCTCGGCGAACCCTGGAGACATCGACTCCTATGGAAAGCCGCGAAGACGAGGCGCGCCGCATCCTGGCTGCCAATCAGGCAGCAGCGCCAGAGACTTACAGCATGGTCGCCAACCCGCCAGCACCGCCAACCGTTGACGCCAGCGGCGCGCCAGATGCTTCGCAGGCAGGAAACGTGATCCACATCGACGCCAGGGGATCGACAGACCCCCACCGCGCTACTAGCGAAGCGGTACGTGCCGTCAATGAGCAGCTTCAGGGCCAGATGACGGTCACGATGTCCCACATGAGCACGGATCTTGACCAATGAGCATTGCGGCCCTCTTCCTCAACAACGTCCCGACGCTGGGGGGCGAAGGCGTCTCGTCGCTGATCTTCGACGCGGTGCTGTCGGAAATGCAGTACGCCTCGTCTCGGCTGTCCCAGTATCCACTGGAGAGCGGGGCAATCGCGTCCGACCATGCCATCCAACTGCCAACCATGCTGACGGTGACGGTAGGGGTCAGTGACAACCCGTTCAAGGTTGCCACTGCCTCAGCCTCAAACGCCGCCAGCGCGGCCGGCTCAACGCTGATCGGTGCGGCCGCCGGCGCTATCGCCTCCAAACTCAGCTCCACGGCGCTCGCGCTGCTGGGGCTGGGCATGGGGGCAACGCTCTCCAGCTCGTCCAGCACTCGCTCGACGACGACCAAGAACGCGCTGCACTACCTCAAGGCCACCGGGGTCCTGCTGAATTTCGTGGGCACCAAGGAGACCTACAAGAACGTGGTGATCGTGGGTGTCCGCAATGTGGTGGACAAGCGTTCCGAGCTGGGCGGGATATTCCAGATCGACTTCATGCAGCCCACGATCATCTCCAATACCGGCACCGGCACGGTAAGTGCCACGCTGGGTAGCGGCACGGAAGCCACTCAGGGCCAGGCCTCGGTCAACGCTGGAACGGTGGTGCCCTCATGACAACGAAAGTGCTCTCCCTGCCGAGCAGCCTGGCGTACTTCACGTTTCAGGCATCGCTCGGGAGTACCACCTACAAGTTCAGCTTCCGCTGGCTAACCCGATTCTCCTACTTCGTGGTGAGCATGTACGACTCCGCTGGCACCGCGGTATTCGAGGGGCGCGGCCTGCACCCGAGCATGGACCTGCTGGCCGGCCTGCAACTCGGTATCGGCCAACTGTACCTGGTGGGCACGCCCGCTACCGTGGACAACCTCGGGACGGACAACACCCTCACCTGGGAATACTGACATGACAGTGCTTTACGGCCGCTATTACGAGCTCACGCTGTATTCGTCCAGCAGTGCCGAGTACCTGACGATCAAGGCGCCGGTGCAGGTGCAGTTCCGGGTGTCGTACTACCCGGGGCGCGGATCGATCAAGGGCACGGCAGAAATCACCATCTACGGCCTGAATCTGGTCTCCATGGACCAGATCATCAGCAAGTACGACCGAGTCAAGCTGGTGGCCGGCTACGTCGGGGGCTACGACGCGATCTTCGACGGTACCGTGTTCACTCCCAGCAAAGGCAAGAACGGGCCCGAGCAGTACCTGCTCCTGTTCTGCTCGACCATGGCTAAGGACGAAGTTGATGTCCGGGTCAACAAGACATGGGGCGGCGGGACGCGGGTCTGCGACATCGTGAAGGAGATAGCGTCCGACATCGGTGTGCCTGTGACATTCCTGCCAGCGATTGACTCGAAGGACAACGACTACTGGCCGTCGCTGGGAAGGGTGCGAACGCTGTCCGTATCGGATACGGCCTACAGCGCGCTCGACGAGCTTGGGAGGTCGTTCGGATTCATCGTCTACCGCTTGGTCGACAAGATTCTGATAATCCCCGGCGAGTCGACAGGCAGCGGCGTCAGCCACGAAATATCAGCCGACACCGGCATGGAAGGCTCCCCGGTCTACACCGCCGGCCCCACGGTCAACGTGGTGACCCGGATGAACACCAAGATCCTTCCCGGTGACGAGATCGTCGTGAAGAGCCGGTACAGCGTGGTCTCGGCGCAGAGCGCGAACTTCGTGGATCAAACCCAGTTCACGCAAACAAAGTCCGGAAAGTACTACGCCAGTTCGATCATCCACATTGGCGACTTCATGTCGGACCTGTGGTCGACCTCTATCCAGGGCTATTCCCGTGGCGTGGACTACAACCCGATCACCAAGGGAGACATCTATGGTTGATCGTCACCTGACCCAGAGTGAAATGCTGGACATGGCGTTCAAGACGAACATCGCCAAGATCTACACCAGCATGCCGGCCACCCTGATTACCTACGACCCCGACACCCAGCGCGCGCAGATTCAATTGGGCATCAAGCGCCGGCAGAAGGGGGTGTGGGGGGATCTATCGGTCCTTACGGATGTGCCGGTGGATTTCCCCGGTTCGAAAAACTGGGCGTTCTTCCATGAGCTGAGCAACGGCGACGAGGGCTGGGCGCACTTTTCCCAGCGCTGCATCGACGAATGGCTCAGCGGCGGCGGGTCGGTCCAGCCCGGCAGCCTGCGGATGTTCGACAAGACGGATGCCTGCTTCAAGCCGGGCGTGAGGTCTTCGAAGACCGCATTCGCGCCCATGCCCAATACCGGCGCCGGACTGACCAACAAGGCCGGGACGGTATCTATCAAGGCAACTGATAGCGCGATTGACCTGGTGATCGGGTCGACATCAATCGTATCGACCGGCAGCTCAATCACCATGACGGTAGGTGGCCAGACGCTTGTGCTGTCATCGGCCGGCCTGCTGCACAACGGCGTGAACATCGGCCAGACCCACACCCACAGCGGCGTGCAGTCGGGCAACGGTACTTCCGGGCCTCCAGTGCCCTGACCAGCGAGACGCCCATGATCAGAAATTTCGACGGCACCGACCTCGTCACGAGCGGTGCCAGCACCTTCCTGTCCGACAAAGAAGAGCTTGCGGCCGGCGTCGTCTACATCCTGCGCCAGCTGCTCACCGAGGACTTTCTGAACCAGACCAAGGGAACGCCATGGTTTGATGGGATTCTCGGCAAGTCGGACGCAGCAATGATCGAGATCCTGCTCAAGCAATCGGTCCTCCAGTCGGCAAACGTCACGCAGATCACCGAATTCAGCATCACCCAGGACCGCTCGACCCGAACCTACGACGTCTCCATGACCGTCACCAACCAGACAGGCACCGTCGCCACCGTCACCTATACATCCTAGGAGTAACCTATGGCGGCAGTAACCAGTAGCGGCGTTACTCTCACCACTACGCAGGAATACCTGGCAGCGCTCCAGGCGAAATATCTCGACATCGACTCAGGGTGGGACCTCGATTCATCCACCCCTGACGGGATGGCGCTGCAGATCTGGTCGGAGACGCTGGGCAATCTCGACGAACTGGTCACCTCGGTCTACAACACCCTCGACCCGAATAGCGCGATTGGCCTGCAGCTTGACCGGATCGGAGCAATCAGCAACATCCCACGGGCCGTGGCCACCTATTCGACCTGCACCGCGGTATTCAAGGGCAACGTAGGGGCTGCGGTTCCCGCCGGCACCACTGCGCGCAACAGCCTGACCGACACGCTGTGGGCCACCAATGGCGCGACTACGATCGGAAGCGGCGGCACGGCATCTATCGGCGTGACCTGCACGACCCCAGGCGCCCAAACGGCCAACGTCGGCGAGCTGTCGGCGATCTACGGGAGCGTGCCGCCTGGTGTCACCGGTGTGACCAACACCGTGGCCGCTTCGGTCGGAGACGATCAAGAGGGCGACCCGGACTACCGATTCCGCCGTAATGTGGCCGTGGCCACCCGGTCCAGCAACGTCATCGACGCGCTGTACTCGGCGGTGTACCTGGTAACCGGGGTTAAGCAGGTCCGGGTATATGAGAACACCCGGACCATCACGGACGCCAACGGCCTGCTGCCCAAGTCGATCATGCTGATTGTCGATGGCGGGGCAGACACCGACATTCTCGCGGCCTTCGCCTCGGTCAAGTCTCCAGGCTGCCACGACAACACGGATCGAACCGACCTGAACGCCTACAAGGTCACCGGCCTGACCGCTACCCCGCTGGGCAATCCGGTCACGCTGACGTTCTTCCGGCCACAGCTGGTCACGATCTACGAAGACCTCTCGATCACCAGCACCACCCTGTCGGATAGCGACAAGACGACCATTGCGGACGCCACGGTCTCCTACTCCCTGGAGGGGTTCACGCAGACCAGCGGGTTCATCAAGCGCGGCTTCCAGATCGGCGAGAGCGTCACGGCCGGCCGCCTGTACACCCCCGCGAACTACGTGGTGGCCGGCGCCGGGTTCATCAACTCGCTCTACATCGGCAGCAGCTCCAGCGCGGTCAACCTGCTGACCATTCCGATTGCCTACAACCAATTGGCCGTGTTCGACGCTGACAACATCGACATCACCTACGAGTAAACCCCATGCCGGACGCCAATTTCGATTACGTGTCGAAGGCTGAGTCGCGCATATACGGGTGGTACCAGAAAGGCCCGAAGCTGGTCAGCTGGATCGACACCATCCCGTCGCTCGTTGCGACAAGCCTGGAAAACCCGCTGCAGATCCTGAACTACATCCTCGACTACCAGAACGTGTCCGGCGTGATGCTCGACATCGTCGGGCGGATCGTGGGCATCAGTCAGCGGCCGCGCATATCCATGGCCGCGCTGGAGTACTTCGGTTACCTGGGCGACCTGACCGCCAAGGGCTACAACCAGGCGCCGTACTACGACGCCACAGCGGCCACGCAGACCATCCCCATCCCGGATTACGCCTTCAGGTCGGTGATCAAGGGGAAGATCTACAAGAACTCCATCCTCTGCACGATCGATACCGTGAAGGCCGCCATCGACGACATCTTCGGCATTTCCTGCACGGTCGTCGATAACAAGGACATGACGATGACGATCAACCTGAACACGCTCTCCTACAGCAGCGTGCTCTATTACCTCGCCGTCAATTACGACCTCATCCCCAAGCCGATGGGCGTTGAAATCACTTCTATCAATGGGGGCAGTTAATGACTCGTCCAGCAAGTTACAACCGTGTTTGGGCGGAAGACGCCACCTCTGACCAGATGGGCGGGGAGACTACGACTGCCGACCAAGGCGTTATCGAGCAGGGCTGGGTGGGCAGCGCCAGCGCCGAGCCACCTACCGCGCGGATGCAGAACTACTGGCAGATCCGCGTGGACATGGGGCTGCAGGAGATCGAGCAGCAGGGCTTCCTGTCGTGGCGCTCGGACGTTCCGTACAAGAAAGCATCCTTGGTTTATTACGCCGGCTACCTGTTTCAGGCGAATTCCGCCAACACCAACATCACCCCGCAGGGTGCCTCGGATAACAACATCTGGAGCTTCATCCAGCCGGGCAACTGGCCTACGACTCCAGATAGCTTCACCGGTACCCTGCCAATCGCCAAGGGCGGCACCGGGGCAACCAATCAATCCGATGCGCTCTCGAACCTCGGCGGCGCGCCGATTGCTTCCCCAGTCCTGACCGGTGATCCGAAGGCTCCAACCCCCGCAACCGGCGATAGCGATACCTCTATTGCCACGACTGCATTCGTTCAGGCGGCTATGGCGGTCTATGGGGTGGGCCCGACATCCAAGCAAGTCACCGACGCCAACGCTGTGCCCGGCTCAGGTATCTATTTTGCAAGTGGATCGGCAAGCAATTTGCCGGTCGCCGCGTTTGGTACGCTGATACACGATCAGGCCACTACAAACGTAGCATCTCAGTTGTTCATTGCAACAACGGCTAACCAACTCTGGACTCGAACTCAAACGGCTGCAACTACTTGGACCGCCTGGGCCCAGTATGCGGGAATCGCATCCCCAGCCTTTACTGGAAACCCCACCGCTCCAACGGCTACAGTCGGCGACAATGACACCTCAATTGCCACAACCGCGTTTGTGCAGGCGGCTATGGCGGTTTATGGGATAGGTTCTGGTTCGTCGACCCAGGTAACCGATGCAAACCTTGCGCTGGTAGGCGGGTTTTCAAGGATGGCATCTGCTGGCCTTAACAAGCCTGTAACTGGCGGCGGCACGCTGTTGGTTATGCCAAGCTTTTCAAACAATATTACTCAAATGTTTGTCGACGCAACTGCCAGCGCTAACGTGTTTACAAGAATTTCCACGGACACTGGAGTTACATGGGGGGCATGGTCCCAGCAAGTCGGTATGACCCTGGCAGGCATTAACTCAACCATTAAATCCCTCACCGGCCTGACCGACCCGCTCGCAGTACCTACGCCGGTTTTGGCCGGACAGGCCGCGCAGGCGGGTAGGGTTGGCAGCGCGGGCGGGCTTTCTTTCCGCAACATCATTCACAACGCAAACTTCAACGTTAACCAGCGTGGGTATGTGAGCGGCACAGCCACGACGATTGCAAACCAGCTCACACTTGATCGGTGGAAAGTTCAGACACTGGGTCAGTCTGTTGCTTTCTCGGCCTCAGCAAATGGTAGCTCTATTGTTGCGCCAAGCGGCGGTTTCGCCCAGGTGATAGAAGCCAAGGATATTCTGGGCGGGACGTATTGTGCATCCTGGACAGGATCCGGGACGATAACCGTAAATGGGTCAGGCGTTGCAAAAGGGGCAAGTTTCACCTTGCCAGCCAACACCAATGCAACTGTCGTATTGGTAGGTGCGGTATCTCAGTTCCAAGTCGAGATTGGAACTATTGCTACGTCATTTGAGGTTAGGCCGTACGCTGTTGAGCTGTCGATCTGCCAGCGATATGCATACGTTTTGGGTGGAGGATCTGCCCAGGTAGTCGCCTGGGGGTTCATGGCTACGGCAACCGCTGGCGGTAATTTTATGGTGTCAACTCCGGTTCCGTTGCGCGCCAGCCCAACCATGTCTGATATCGGTACCGGATCTGCTATCCAAATTCTAAGCACGACCACTTCGGCAGCGAGTGTTCCTACCTCCCTTCTAGCTCAAGGAAGCATAGTCTCGTTTAACGCCAGCTCTGCATCTTCCAATACTGTAGGTGCGATTGCTGGTTATTTTATTGGAGCAACGTCTCGCGTTCTTTTGTCTGCCGACCTTTAAGGGTGATGCTATGTATCAACTTACAATTCATGATGTGGTTATTCGTATATCGGATAGCGCTTCAATACCTGTGGATTTAGATAATATCGATTATCAGGCCTACCTTGACTGGGTAAAAAAAGGTAATAAGCCACTTCCATCTGCAGAGTAGTCAAGGCGCGATATAGATTTCTAATTTCTCGCGACACAAGTTGTTGTTATGGAGTGCCGTATGCTCACAATTATTAAAGTTATTGGCCAATGGCTGTTCCTGCTGCTCTCCGGCCTGGTGCTGGACTTGCTGGGCCTCTTCATCGTCGCCATCGCGATCCCATTCCGCGTCGATAGGGTGAGCGGTAGCGATGGCCGGGCCATCGTCAACCTGCCGCGCTGGGCGTGGCTG
>Ga0308164_10000676_pt1 | contig 49464 bp, 40 predicted proteins | sample PhyTR2_FD_201031 | JGI IMG/M metagenome (GOLD analysis project Ga0308164, IMG submission 201031) | Phyllosphere microbial communities from UC Gill Tract Community Farm, Albany, California, United States - DLSLT.R2 | ecosystem: Host-associated > Plants > Phyllosphere > Unclassified | place: USA...
CAATGTCCCACAAATAAACACCTTCACCTTTTGTTATTACCACTGGCAGCGGACTATAATTGTGCGCCCCGTATTTCTTCTCCTGTGCAATTACTGCTTCTGTACCAGTTATTTCTTCTACTTTCATTGGTCTTTATTTCTTATTATCAGTCATGAAGCTATCATAAGCACCTCTATTACTATTGTAACAAATATACTTATGATAATTTCAGTTTATTTTAGGGCTGGGCCATCACATCAAAAGTGACTGCTCCTGAAATGCCTGCTGTTATAGTTTTAACTCTAATATATCCTTTTTTACCGCCTTCATTTACAAATCCGTAAATTCCATTCTCCACAATATCTACAGAATTGCTGACAGCTGCTGCAGCAGTTGCACCTGTTACAGGTATGGCAGCAACAGTTACGGCGGTTACCGTTCCTAATTGTGTAGTTGCCCATGAACTTTGCAGGTATGCAGGAACAGTTGCAGCAGGAACAAATACCCTTGCCGAAAACTTAGTAGCTGAAGTAGCTGCATTACCGCTTAATGTTTCCGGAGAGATGAACACAGGTACTAATGTAGTGACGCCATTCACCACACGCGAAACAACCGTGTAGGCGATATCAGCTGCTACACCTGCACCAACTGTACTGGTATAAACCTGGCCTGTACTGCTGGCAAAATAGCTTCCCTGGGTTCCGCTTTGTGCGCTGATCACTTTGTTTACAAAAGCTTTCATCGGAAAAATGCTCAATGCATAGGTACGGTAGTTCTCGCTCACTCCCACATCGCCAATACTTGTATTGCTAATCCTGAAAGAAACAGTACGCACATTTGTAGAGGTAGTAGAACTGTTGAACAACCTCAGCTGTATAGCCGCAGCACTGGCATTCGCAGGGATAGTTACCTTTCCCCTGGTACCAAGAATTTCATAATCAGTACCTTCAACCGCAGTTCCGGGAACTACTGTATAGTCAATATCGATTGCTTGCGCACGTTGCGGCCCCACCAGCTGTATTATGATGCTGTCCCGTTCGCCACGGATAGGAATATTTGCGTTATCGCCTACTACGGATGTCCCGCCGATAGACTGTCCTGCTAATTTACTGTTGACACCAGTAATCGGGTTACTAAACTCTACAACATCCGGTCCCTGGTACGTCAGGTCCCTTTCTTTTCTGCAGGATAACGTAGTGATCGCTACAAGGATGATATATATCGATTGATTTAATTTCATGTTTTTAATATCTAGGATTTTGAACTAAATTTTTGTTGACATCTAATTCTGTCAGCGGCAATGGTGCCAGGATTCTGTAATCGCTGAACGGAATAGCCGCAATGGTTTCCTTTGGAATATTTTTTCCAAGACGTGTAAGGTCGAAAAACCGGTGACCTTCAAAAGCGAGCTCTAATCTTCTTTCTTTAAGGATCGCATCAACAAGAGCTGTTCCAGAAGGTGTAATACTCGGCAGTCCGGCCCTGTTCCTGATTACGTTAAGGTCTGTTATCGCCTGTGATTCGTTACCCGATCTTGCACTGGCCTCAGCCCTGTTCAGGTACATTTCAGAAATTCTGATAAGAGGTACATTGTCAAATCCAAACGATCCTTTGCTACCCTGAAATTTGTTTGTTTCTACCACTTGTTCACCATCAGACCTTGTGTAATTTACCATTACATTACGGCGGATATCGTTGGCTTCATACTCTGCCAGAAGGTTGTTGGAAACCACAATATCACCGAAACCTACCCTGGTAGTCCCATTGAGCACTTGCTGATAATTAGCCTGTATCGTATTGTCGTTAGGATTCTGTGGTAGTTCTGCAGTAGAAGCAAACTGCAACTCAAACATAGACTCTGGTTTAGAGGCAGCAGCCCACATAGAAACGTATGCAGCGGGTGTAGCCTGAAAAGTACCGATACCCGAGGCCAGTGCAGCGGTAGCTTCCGTAACAGCTGCTGCATTTTTAGCTCCGCCCATGTACAGGTATAACCTGCTCAATAAGGCGTGGGTAGCACCTGCGGTAGCGATATAAGGAGTCCCTGTAGATGCATTTACACCTGTAGTAGCAAATAAAGTGATGGCTTGCAGCAGGTCTTTTTCAATCTGTTCATAAACAGCTGTAACTGGTGCCCTTTCTGGATAGGTAACCTTGGTATAATCATCAACAGCATCCAGTACCAGTGGTACGCCCAGGCTAAAACCTCCCTGAATAAAATTAGGGTTATAGGCATAAATCTTTACCAGGTCAAAATAAGTGAGTGCCCTTAAGAACAATGCTTGTGCTTTAACACTTGCTTTTTGCGCTTCGGTTCCATCAGCCAGTCTGTCCGTGGCGGCCAGCACCACGTTTGTTTTGGTGATTACGCTATAAGCCGCATTCCAGATGTTCAGGTGGGCGCTTACCGCATTGATGAGCAGCGTATTACCTCTACAACTACAGGTAGCAGGATTAACATTTCTTACGTTGTCTGCCAGCAGCTCCGGGTTCAGGGTCATTTCCCTGCCGTAATAAGTCGCGGCACCTGGGGTAGCCGTATAACCGGCTGGGCCACGCAATCCGGCATAAGCCCCATTTAATGCTGCCTGTACGCCCAGATAAGTAGTGAGCGCATCATCTGCTGCCAGGGAAGTCCTTGGAGTCACTTCCAGTGTTTTGGTACAGGAAGAAGCAACCAGCACTACAAGGGTAAAAACTAAATATTTTTTTATGTTGTGTATCATAACAATAGATTTAAGAATTAAAAGCTTGCCTGAAGGCCGGCAGTAAACGATTTTCCCTGTGGAGCTAGTCCCATATTATAGGCACCGGCAGCAAATTCAGGATCAAGACCAGTATAATTGGTCAGTGTCCACAAGTTGTAAGCCTGTACATATAATTTCAGATTGCTTAATCCTACCCTTGCAATAAGTGGTTTTGGCAGGTTATATCCAAGTGAAACAGATTTTAACCTTAAGTAGGATGCATCAGAATAGAAACGGTCTGTACCGCCACCTGCGCCAAATACTGAACTGGATGTTCCAGGCTGCTGTGCGCCAGCGTATAACCTAGGTACGTCAGTCACTTGTCCTGGCGTAGTCCATCTGTTGAGTACCTCTTCGTATTGGTTGAAGTTATAACGGAAATCGCTCAATAACCAGGCTCTGGACTGATCCTGTTGTATAGTACCAACCTGATACTGGAAAAAGACTGAAAGGTCGAAGTTTTTAAAGCTGAAGTTATTGGTGATTCCACCATAATATTTAGGTGTTTTAGTATTGTCTTCAGAGAATTTCCTGTCCGCTGCAGTTGGCGTATAGGTAATATTTCCGTTTATGTCATACCACATTGGGCGTCCGTCAGCTGGGTTAACTCCAGCCCAGTTCGGTACATAAATCAATCCCAGCGGCTTGCCTACCCATAAATTGTTCGCAGGAAGATCCTGTCCTTCAACTAACAGCGAAAGTACTTTGTTTTTAATGAAGGTGATGTTGAAATCGGTATTCCATTTGAATGCTCCCGTCAGGTTCATGGTAGAGAGGCCAATTTCAAAACCTTTGTTCTCCAGTGAACCTACGTTCTCTGCAATACTGGCAAAACCTGAAGTATTTGGCAATGGCCTGTTCAGCAGCAGATCTTTAGTGGTACGAATAAAATAATCAACTGATCCTGAAATACGGCCACCGAATAAACCATAGTCCAGACCAAAGTTTTTGGTAACGTTACGTTCCCATCCTACATTTGAATTTCCCAATTGGTTAAAGACGATACCGGCCTTACCATTATAAGAGGCATTAGCATTTGAGGCAAATAAAGAAAGACCAGGGTAAAACGAAATCTCGCTGTTTCCTGTTTCTCCATAACTTGCACGTACTTTCAGGTCGGAGATAATTTTAGAGTCTTTCAGGAAATCCTCTTTGTTTACTCTCCACGCTCCTGATACAGCGGGAAAATAACCGAATTTGTTATTGTCACCGAAACGTGATGATCCATCGCGTCTTAATGTTCCCTGGATAATATATTTGTCATCATAGGTGTATCCCAAACGGGCAAATACACCGGCTGTTTTGAATTGGTTGAAAACAGAAGACAATATTGAAGGTGTTGTACCTGCCAGGGTTTCGCCGAAAGCTGGTATCGCTACCCCATTACCTTGCGTGTTGAGCAATTTGTAAACTTCATTTCTGTAATTGTAACCCACTAAAGCAGTAATGCTATGTTTTTCTGCAAATACATGGTTATAGGTTAACGTCTGGTCAGTTTGCCAGTTGACGGTATTTGATTTGTTAAACCTAACCACCCCATTTACGGCGATACCGCCGGCACTTCGTGGATCGTAAAATAATTCTTCGTCTGTAGTGGTATATTCAAGCGAGTAAGATGACCTGAATCTTAAACCCGGAAGGATGTCATAGTTCAGTGCAAAATTACCTATACCCTGATTGGTTACCCCAAGGTTTTTATTATTGGCTAAACTGAACAGCGGGTTATCCCATCCCGGACGCAGCGTAGTATTTAACGAACCGTCTGCATTATAGATAGGATCAATTGGATTACCTGCTAGGCCCGTGATAAATATATTATAGTTCTGGAAAGACGGAATATCAGATGAATTCTGTGTTACAGTACTGAGGTTAATCCTTGTTTCCAATGAGAATTTATCAGATAACTTATTGTCGAGGTTTACCCTGAAAGTTCCCCTTTTGAAATCGTAACCTTTAAACTGGTGTTGCTGATTATTGAATGAACTGGCGATAAAATAGCGCATTTTTTCGTTTCCGCCATTGACAGAAAGTTCATAGTTCTGCACTTTTCCTTTCCTTGTAATTGCATCCAGCCAATCATATGTAGGTGCGTTGGCTGCCGTGCCGTTAGCCACGTCAGCATTGTAGCCCCCTACCAGATTCCCCGTATTTACAATAGATTCGCGGCTTAATGCAACCCATTCAGGCCCGTTCAGTAAATTAATACCTTTTACCAATTCAGAAACACCGTAATAGGTGCTGAAATTGATTTCCTGTTTACCTGCTTTACCTTTTTTAGTGGTGATGATGATTACACCGTTACCTGCCTGTGCACCGTAAATCGATGCAGCTGCAGCATCCTTGAGGATCTCCACAGATTCAATATCATTTGAATTGAGGGTACTTAATGGATTAGAAGATGCAAGGTTCACAGTACGGCTACCTGAGGAAACCTGAACCCCGTCAATAATATATAATGGCTCGTTGCCCGCATTTACTGAACCCGTACCCCTTATACGTACCTCTGTGGCACCACCCGGCAGTCCATTACTTGAGTTAATCTGCACACCGGCAGCCTTACCCTGAATGGCACGGTCTACACTGGCAACGGCCAGGTTGGCAATCTCTGATCCTTTTACAGAAGAAATTGCACCTGAAATCTCTTTTCTTTTCTGTGTGCCATAACCAACAACTACAACTTCGTTCAATCCTTCGTTGGATTCACTCAATGCAACTTCAAAGGTGGACTGGTTGCCAATTGCAATTTCCCTGCTTTGGTACCCAATGAATGTAAATACCAATACGCCACCGCCAGTTGGTACCGAGAGCGAAAATTGCCCGTCCGAATTGGTAGTTGTTCCAGTTGGTGTACCTTTAAGCTTTACGCTTACCCCAATTAAGGTCTCCTTGCCTGACGGGTCCGTTACACGGCCCTTAATTGCCTTCTGCTGTGCAAAACCCTGCAAGCAAAAAACCAATGCAAGAATGAAAGTAAAAAGTAAATTTCTTCTCATAGCTGCAGTAGATTAATGGTTTGAAATGAATATGGTTCCATAATTTATCTTGTTTAGTTATACATAGATATACAACTATATTCAGATAGCATGCCTGATATTAATATTGTATAAAACATGGACAATATCAATTAAGTATGCCATGCGCAAATAGGAAAATATAATATAAAACTCTGATAAACAGAAATATACCCATAGATCCGGAGGCAAAATTGCTGCCGGATCTATGGGTATCAGATAATATTAAAATGAAATCCTGTGTTCTCTTATTTTAGTCCCGGAAGGTTTGCTGGCATTCCGTTTCGCCAACCAAATTGCGGGGCTTTTACTACCAGAGGGGCTACCTGATCTAAAGTGTTCCCATCGTAAAGCCTGCCGTTTTTCATCACATATTTAATGGTGTTTGTATTACGGATATTCTCGAGTGGGTTTTTATCCATGATTACCAGATCGGCCAGTTTACCTGTTTCAATAGATCCGAGGTCACCGTCCAGTCCAATGCCTTTTGCACCGTTGATAGTAGCCAGTTTCAGCACATCGATATTGCGCATCCCACCTGCCTGGTTTGCCCATAATTCCCAATGGTAACCCAGGCCCTGAAGCTGTCCGTGGGCACCTATTGCAGGATTCCCCCCGGCTTTGAATACCTGATTGACAATTTTAGACTGGCGTGGAAAAACATATTCTTCATCAGCAAACCACTCTTTTCTGCGTCTGCCCCTGCGGTCTATTTCGTCTTTCGCAGTAAAATGGTTCAGTTTGCTATCGTGTATAATATCTTCTTTCTCATAGAAGTAACTTTCTCCACTTGGCCCACCGTATCCTAAAACAAATGCCGATGAGTAAGTGATGCCGGATTTAGCTACGAAATCTATAAAATCACCATACCAAGGGAACATAGGATAACCATGTTCATGGCCTGGATAGCCATCAAGTACCTCTGTCAGGTTCAATTTCATATCCAGGTTGCCTTCGGTTGTAGGCATCAGCTGCTGTTCTTTTGCAGCCATTATCACCCATTGCCGTTGCTGACGGTTTCCGACTGCATACATTTTGAGTGTTTTGGTATTATAATATTGTGAATATTGTTTCAATACATTCCTTGTATGCTCAAGGCTTTTTAGGTTATAAGCCCAATATGCCAGACCAGGACCAGTCGAATACAATCTCGGACCAAGGATTTTACCGGCATCAACCATGTTTCCATAGGTTAAGATATCTGTAGTCCCCGGTTGAGGATCGCGGATGGTAGTAACCCCGTAGGCCAGCTGACTTAAATAGGCTATGGGCTGACCAACCTGAATACCACCGGCACCACCCAGGTGCGAATGCAGATCAAAGAAACCAGGGGTTATTGTTTTTCCTTTTACGTCGATAACTTTTGCTTTTGCAGAAGGCGACAATGAGCCCGATGCACCTACGCCAACAATGCGGTTATTTCTAATCAGAATATCTCCGTTTTCTATCACATCATCGCCTTTCATGGTAATGATACGTGCACCCTGCAATAAAAGTTCAGCATCAGGGATATCCCTGGCAATGTTGATGGTCAGTTTTGTCTCATCGGCAGTATAACCGGTGGTTTCTTTCTTATCCAGATCGTAAGCAAACATGCTTGACCCCAGCGACCAGTAAACTTTTTTACCATCGTCAGACCAGGACGGGAACTCAGCGCCGATCTCTGTAATTTTCCAGCTTGGATACGATGCCTTAGTTACATCCGCTACTGAAATTACCGGCGTAATAGCTCCAGCTTCTGGAACGGTAACGATATAGATCTCATTTGCGATCAAAGCCAGCGCTTTATCTCCTACCGGTGATTTGATAATTTTTGAAGGCGTAGCAGTTCTTCTGAAAAAGCTGAACTGTGCGCCATTGGTATTACTGAAATCATAGGTGGTAATTCCTGTTAATTTTACAGCGCCTTTTTTATTTAAGCCATTCCAGTCTATAGAAAATAAGCCGTCTGCAAGATTGCTCAAATAAATCAGTCCGTCCTTATTCGAAAAATGAGGTTTGGCGCCGATGGCTTTGGAGATAAAATTGAGCTTTCCGCCAGTTGCAGCGATCCAGCTGATTGATTGTTTTGCAGCCGCCCTGTTATTTGTTCCAAGACGGTAACCAACGGCAAGCCCCTGTACAAATACAATCCTTGTTCCATCAGGGGACCATTCCGGCTCCTGGAACAAATATCCCTTTTCTGTTAAAAGTTGTGGTTTACTTCCTGCACTTGCAGCAATCTTGTAAATCGACCCATTCTGATCGTCCCAGGTGACATAAGCAATGGTTTTTCCATCGGGCGACCAGGCAGGCTGTGCTTCGGTGATTTCCATATTAGTCATCCTTTTAGGTGTACCATTAGGATAATCCATTATATATAACTTATTAAAAGCAGTAAAAACTGCCTTTTTCCCGTCTGGTGACACAGATAGGTCCCTGATCTGGTTAGCTGCGATCTGTGCATCATCTTTAATCGGATATTTGAATTCCAGCTTTGGACCGATCAAGATTTCAGTTTCTACCTGAAAAGGTATTTCCTTTGCGCCTGTTCCGTCTATAGAGATACTGTATATCTTACCTCCATAGGTAGCTACTACGTTTTTGCTGTCGGGCGTAAAAGACATCGCTGGCAGTACTCCCATTGGGGCCAGCGACTCCTGTTCATCGTGCTGGACAGGATAAGCAAGCCATTTTTCTTCTGCAGTAGCCAGATTATGTAATACAAGGCCTGTCTCTGTATTGTAGCGCGTACCGTATACCAGCCATTTGCCATCTGGCGATAAGGTTGGGGAAAACGCAGATCCATAACGGGTAACGATGTTATCCATCTCTCCTGTTTTGCGGTCAAATGTAGCCAGATTATACTGTGGCAGTTGTGCATTGTAATCCCACATGCCCTTACGGCGTGCAAACCATATTTTTCCGCCATCTTTACTAAATGCCGGTTCAATCGTTTTAAGGTCGTCTGGAGTTGGTGTTAGTAGAGATCCTGTACCACCAGCAATATTATACAAATTCAATTTAGGAGTACCAACTCCTTTTGCCACTACAATGTATTGTCCATCGGGCGACCATTCCAAACCCTGGAAATATTCATCACGGCTTTTGGTGATTTGTTTACCTACAGCCGCCGTTTCAGCATTCATGATATAAGCATTTTCCGCACCGTCCCTGTCCGAGATAAACGCAATGGATTTACCATCAGGGCTGTATTTCGGTTGGCAATCAAATGCAATCCCGGAAGTAAGTTGTTTAGCTTTGCCGCCTGTAAAAGGCATTTCATAAATATCGCCCAACATTGCAAATACGATTTTTTTACCATCCGGACTTACATCCAAAGCCAGCCAGGTACCTTCTGTGGTGTTTATTTTAATACCTCTTGTCCCCTTAAGCGGCAGTTCCGCTGCACCTTCAAGCCTGGCGCTATTCGCCGGCCTGATAAAAAAAGGTTCTACCATATCTTCGGCTTCATGATCATGGTCTATGGTGCAGGCACCACTTTGGGCTGCAGCAAATTGCGGATCAATAAGTCCGGCTACTATTAAAAAAAGAACAAAAATGAAAGACGTATTTCTGGTTTTCATGCTTAGTTGGTTGATTTCTATTTACATATATATTAAAGAATCAGATAATAACCATGTAAATATTAATATAGTTGAAGCATCAGACAATATCAGACAACTCTGTTTTTCAAAAAGAGAACATTCCATTTCAATAGCAGGGTTCAGCTTCACCAATATAACCTAAAAGGTTAACGTTATGAGGTACAAAAGTTTATCTTTGGGTAAAGCAACACATTGACTTAGAAAAGCAGCTACTTTCACAAGCTTACGCCCAGTTACCGCTTTGGCGGAAATGAAAACCAACATATTAGAACAGGCAGGTATTACAACCGGAGAACAGCAGGGCAAATTAATTTTCTAACTTCCACTGCTCTTAACATCATCATTTTTAATCTTGCGCTTGCTCTTTTTGAGCTCATCAGAAAGCTTGCCGAAGTTCCAGTTAAGACTTACCCTGAAAGATCTGTAATAGTTTTGCGAATTGTAAGTCTGAACAAAATTAGTTCCCTCAGTGAGGAAAGTATAATACCTGAATTTAGAGAAAGGGTTATTTACCGCTACTGAAAGTGTTAATTTATCCTTTATAATTTCTTTACTTCCGCCAAACGAGCTGAAATAGTACGAAGTTGAATTCCCTTGTAATAATAATTCAGGAGCAGCGTAACTAAAGGAGGCACTTGCTTTCCATTCATGTTCAAATTTATATGAGGTGTTGATATCGCCGTCCCCGGTTATCCCGCTATTTTTTGTGATAAGACCATCAATTGATCCTTCCAGCCATTTATAACCCAGATTACCGCTGATACTAATGTTCCATTTTGAGGTAATAGGATAATTTATATTCAAGCTGCTAGCCAGCAATTTGTCCTTACCTACATTTTGGTAGGTTGTGTGTGTGATCTGGTCCGTTTCATCATAGACTGAAATACTCTGGATTGTATTATTGGCAATATTATAGCTAATACCAGCGTTCACAGAACCCTTTTTGGCTTTACTGTAGGTCAGTTCAAAATTATTACTCAATACCGCTTCCAAACCCGGGTTTCCTGTAGATTCCAGGTTAGGTACAGATCGGTCTACAAATGGATTAAGAAAACTGATCCCAGGCCGTTCTATCCGCTGTGTATACCCAAAGTTCAGGTTACTTTGGTCTTTAAATTTCCTGTTGACAGATAGCGTAGGTATAACATTGAAGTAGTTGGTATTAACGTTAGCGCCACTGCTGATAAAATTGGCCTTCACATGCGTACCCTCCAGGCGCACCCCTGCCTTAAAACTCCAGTTGGTAAGATTAATCCCATAAGAATTATACGCGCCAAATATATTCTGGTTATTATCAAATTTGTTTGTTCTTTCCGGATCGGTTACCAGTTCTCCATTCCCATTGAACGTTTCGTAACGGTAATCACTGTTGTTATCACGTAGTATACCCTTGAGCCCTGCTTCAATATTGATTTTTTTCAGAGGATGTACATAATCGAGCTGGAAGGTTTGTTCTTTAGACCGGCTATCATTATTCTGGGTATAATCCGGGTTGGCAAAATTCAGCCTTTCGGTGAAGCTCAGTGCATTTTCTACTGGATTACTAAAATTAGTGTATTTGTAGGATAAGGTAAGTAATCTTTCTTTATTGCTTTTAAAACCCAGCTGATAATTGAATGCAGCGTCCAGTCCACTCCATGAATAATTATTCTTTGTTAGCTGATGATAGCCTATCTCCTGCGCGCCGGTCTGACGGAGCGTAGAGAACTGATCCAGCGTCTGATCATTATATCCGCTATAAGGATTTAATTCTGCCGTCAGCAAATTCAGACTGTCCAGTTCATAACTGAACTCAGCACCACCATAACGCCAGTTATTTTTCATCTTCCGCGTACCGCTAAGCAACAAAGATGTGGCTTGTTCACCAGTGGTAACCCTACTGCTCTCATTGTTTGCCTCGGGTGAAATGAACCATCCGGTACCCCCATAAGCCGATACGCCGAACTTGTTTTGTTTAAGAGTTAACCTTCCACCAACACCAGGTCCGCCAACCGGCCCATTTTCTCTTATATTAATGTTTCCATTATATCCATTATCAATCTTTTTGGAGGTGATAATATTGATAATTCCGGATAGTCCTTCACTGTCATATTTTGCGGGCGGAGTGGTAATCACTTCTATTTTTTGAATAGATGAAGCTGGCATACTTCGCAACACGTCTTTCGGACTTTGATTAATCATACCAGAGGGCTTACCGTTAATTAATATCTTATACTTGCCACTGCCTTTCAACTTGATATTATCATCGGCATCCAATGATAACAGCGGAACCTTGCGCATCATATCAAGGGCCGTTAGCACTTTACTTTCAGGATCTGCCTGAATATCATAAGTAATGCGGTCCACTTCCTGTTTAATAAGCGGGCGATCTGCTTTGATTGCAATTTCTTTGAGGTTGTTGGTTTGAGGAACCACAGGTATATTTCCTACGTCAAGCGTTTTACCCAGCACCTCAACTTCAATTGTTTTTGGGGTATAACCAATCGCCATAGCTTGTATGGTCAGTTTACCCATGGGTGTATTGCTGATGCTGAAATTTCCCTCTGCATCTGTTATGGTAGTTTTCAAAGTAACCTTCTCCTTCTTAAGGGCAATAGTCATAAATTCTACAGGAGTTTTGGAAACGGAATCAATCACCTTACCGCTTACTGTTCCTACAGACATCTGCGCGGAGGCAAAAAAAGAGAAAAAATTGAGCAGACCTGCTATAAAAAATGAGATATGGTAGCCTTTGATCATGTGAGGTAGATAAATGTCTGGTGTAATAATTTGCAGCTCGATACGTAGGCCGCGGTAATAGTATTTTGCGTAATAGACACAGGAAGCCTTTCTACGTTGCATATAAATTTTCTTTTTTTGTTTATTTTGAACTATGCGGATTTAATTTTTAAATGGCTAAAAGAATGACTAACTTTCTGTCGATATATTTCGCGTTTTATAGTCCTGGGGCAATGAGGGATGAGGACTAATTTTAGCTTAACCACCATAATATTTACCATTATGAAACTTAAACTCGCCCTGTTTCTTTGCTTGTCGGCAAGCGTCATCATCTCTTCATTTACTGTTGATCGCAGCAAAATTCCTCATTCGGACAACATTATTGTTTTAGCATCTTCCAGGGCAGATTCTTCGCATAGATTAATTTTTAAGAATGCAAAGGAACTCCCGTTCCCGCTTTTTTATCATGCATGTGTGACCGACAATGAGTTTGCATATACGGTTGGTGGATTCTCAGGAACAGGGATTTCCAGACAGGTGCTGAAGTACGATCCGAAAGTAAATAACTGGTCAGTGCTAACCAATAAACTGACGCCATTGATACAGTCAACGGCATCGTATGTCCCAGAAACTGGCAAAATATATGTAATTGGCGGCCTTACCTCTATCCGCAATTTCGTTTACAATGAAAACATTCAATCTATTGATGTGAAAACAGGCGAAGTGAAAACCTTATCTGTGAAAAACCCATTAGCGACTGCATATTCAGGCTCGGCAGTTTGGAGAAATAAAATCTACATTTTCGGCGGCAGCCCCAGAATGACAAACTTTAACACCGCCAGGGCAACAAACGCTGTTTATGAATTTGACCCAGTGAGCGAGAAGTTTATCAGACTCCCTGATATGCCGGAAATGGTACAGGCAACGGGCGCAGTGGTAGATGGCATTTTATATGTTTTTGGTGGTTACAACGCGGCACAGAAATATACCAGCAACCATATTTATGCTTATAACATTAGTGAGAAAACATGGAAATCAGCTGGAAAACTACCTGCCAGAATCGCAACAAACGGCATCTCCACTTCCGGGCATCTCATCTTCATAACCGGCGATTACAGTGACAAGGATTTTAGCGGGTATTTCAACACAAAAACGGGAAATTTTACCATGATCAAATCAAACTTTGCCGACAGAAGTCACTCCGGTGCGGTAGTTCTATACAACCATCTGATGGTAATTGGAGGCACTGGCAACACTGGTGGTGTGAGGGATGCACAGGTAGCCGACTTAAAAGAACTGGCAGCCAAAACAGAATAACCATCGTTAAAAATTACTAGCTTTGTCTCAACCAAATTTATAAACACAAATGAGAGAAGTAGTAATTGTTTCTGCACTCAGAACGCCAATTGGAAGTTTTGGCGGCTCACTGTCAGGATTTTCGGCTACCCAATTAGGGGGCTTCGCCATCAAAGCTGCCGTTGAGCAGTCTGGAATCAAACCAGAACAGGTTCAGGAAGTTTTTATGGGCAATGTACTTTCTGCCAGCCTGGGTCAGGCACCGGCAACACAGGCAGCTAAATTTGCAGGTTTACCCGACGTTCCAGCTACAACAGTTAATAAAGTATGTGCATCGGGCACCAAAGCAATCATGCTCGCCGCGCAGAGTATCGCGCTCGGGCATAATGATATTGTAGTAGCAGGCGGCATGGAAAGCATGAGCAATGTCCCTTATTATCTGGATAAAGCCAGGACAGGTTACAGATTAGGTCATGGCCAAATGACCGACGGTCTGGTAAAAGATGGTCTGTGGGATGTATACAACGATTACCATATGGGCTCTGCCGCCGAACTTTGTGCCTCCACCTGCAACATCAGTCGTGATGAACAGGACAGGTATGCTATCAGTTCTTACAAAAGAACGCAGGCAGCGCAGGAAGACGGTAAATTTACAGGAGAAATTATTCCTGTGGAAGTAGTTGACCGTAAAGGTAACGTCACTACAATAGACAAGGATGAAGAAGCATATACAGTAAATTTCGATAAGATACCTGGTTTGAAACCAGTATTTAAAAAAGACGGTACAGTGACAGCCGCAAACGCTTCTACCTTAAATGATGGCGCTGCAGCCCTGGTTTTAATGAGTGCGGATAAAGCTGCTGAAATGGGTATTAAACCGCTTGCCAGGATTTTAAGTTACGCGGACGCGCAGCAGGCACCGGAATGGTTCACCACTGCACCCTCAAAGGCAATACCATTGGCCTTGCAAAGGGCCGGAAAACAAATAAGTGATGTTGATTTTTTTGAAATTAATGAAGCTTTTTCCGTAGTTTCATTAGCTAACAATAAAGAGTTAGGCCTCAGCGAGTCGCAGGTCAATGTGAATGGCGGTGCTGTTGCGATGGGCCATCCTCTTGGCGCTTCCGGCGCACGTATTGTGGTTACACTTCTGGCTGTTTTGGACCAGAACAACGGGAAAATTGGTGTAGCAGGGATTTGCAACGGTGGTGGCGGCGCAAGTGCTCTTTTAGTGGAAAAATTAAATTAATGAATAAGGTTTACCTATCCTTTTTGATAAGTTTGATGTGTTATTGCTTTGCGCTAAATCCCGTATTGGCACAAGTTAACGCAGGTAAAAGCGATGTGGCTTTATTGAACAAGTATCAGGACTCCCTGGTACTTGGCGCAAATCAGATGTATGCCGCAGCAACAAATATCCAGCGGTTTGAACAAAATTCCAAATTTATCAAACTACTGGTCAATGCACTAAAGACTCCTTTTTCCTACAATTATTCTTTTGATTCGCTTAAAACCATCTCTCTGGTAAATTCACCTGATAACTCTTTCCGAATCTTCTCCTGGTACATCCCCGTGGAAGATGGCACCTACCGCTTTTTTGGATCGATTCAAATAGCAACAAAAAACGGATCACTAAAATTATATCCGCTTATAGACGATACGGAACATTTTAAAGATGATAACCAGATTACCACAAATAAGCAATGGTACGGCGCACGGTACTACGAAATTATTCCGCTCACAGCTGCCGGACAAAAAACCGCTTATGCGCTATTGGGATGGAAAGGAAATAACGCTAAAACTTCAAAAAAAGTGATCGACATATTGTCTTTCGACGAAACCGGAGTACGTTTCGGCAAACCAGTTTTCGAAAACAAAAAAAATACACCACTTAAAAACAGGATCGTTTTTGAATATAATAAACTTAACTCAATGACACTCAGGCTGGATAAAAAAGAGCAACTAATTGCCTTTGACCACCTTGCCCCCATTGATTCTGCAATGACCGGAAAATACGAATATTATGCCTCGGATTCCAGTTTTGATGGCTACCGTCTGGTAGGCACTGTATTGAAACTTGTTGAGAATATAGAACTAAAAAACGACCCCAACGAGCAGGATGAGCGCTATATTGACCCTAAAAGCAAAAATATCCCCGTCACAAAAAAATTCTAATTTCATTCCTTTTCAGGGATTAATAAATAATTAGAATTACTTTGCGAAACTTTTAATTTAAAAACTATAACACAAATTCAACATTATGGATCAATCTGAAATCCTTAAGCCGGAGCTTATTCACGACTCTCCTAAAGGCCATCCAAAAGGATTATACGTACTGTTCGCTACCGAGATGTGGGAACGTTTCAACTATTACGGTATGCGTGCAATACTGGTGCTTTTCATGACTAAAGCATTATTGTTCGATAAAGCGTTCGCCTCAAACCTTTATGGAAGTTATACCGGACTAGTTTTCCTTACACCGTTAATTGGCGGTTTTGTTGCTGACCGATACTGGGGAAACCGGCGTTCGATCATTACTGGCGGTATCTTAATGTCGCTGGGAGAGCTTTTAATGTTTGCCTGTGCATCACTCTATCAGACAAACGCCGACGTATCTGCCTTTCTTTTCTTTTCGGGACTTGGATTTATGATCGCTGGTAATGGCTTCTTCAAACCAAACATTTCTTCAATGGTTGGTCAGTTATACCCTCCAAAGGATAAAAGACTGGATGCGGCTTATACGATTTTTTACATGGGTATCAATGTGGGCGGCGCTTTGGGCCCATTTATCTGCGGTTATTTTGGAGACACCGGCAACCCGGCCGATTTCAAATGGGCCTTTCTTGCGGCCGCTGTTGCGATGGCTTTGGGCGTAATTGTGTTTATCAATTTGAAGGATAAATATATCAGGGATCCTGAGGGAGTTCCCCTGGGTATGAAACCTGAACAAACCGGCAGTGCATTTTCACCGGTATTGGTTTACATTGCTTTACTATTGTTTGCAGGCCTTTGTGTAGCCCTGCTTTATATCGATGCACGCGTGTATAGTTACCTGAGTTACCTTATGCTGGTTGCGGTTCTGGGCATTGCATTCATGATTTTCGGTGATAAAAAACTAACTGGGATTGAGAAAAAAAAGGTATTGGTAATTTTTATTGTTTCATTTTTTGTAGTCTTCTTCTGGAGTGCATTTGAACAGGCAGGTGCATCCCTTACGTTCTTCGCTTCAGAATCTACCCAGCGTGACCTCGGTTTCTTTACTGTTCCGGCAAGTTGGTTCTCATCCCTGAACTCGGTATTTGTGGTAACCTTTGCCCCTATTTTTGCATGGATCTGGATCAAACTTGGTAAAAGGGAGCCCTCTGCACCTACCAAGATGGCTATCGGCTTAATGCTGCTGGCTGTTGGTTATTATGTAATAGGTATTGGTGTGGATAACGTAGGATCAGGTATTAAAGTAAGTATGATGTGGCTGATCGGTATGTATGCTTTCCATACCTGGGGAGAGCTGTGTTTGTCGCCGATCGGTTTATCGCTTGTAAACAAACTTGCGCCGTTAAAACTTGCTTCACTGCTAATGGCAGTATGGTTTCTGGCAAATGCAGGTGCAAATGTATTGAGCGGAAAGCTGAGTGCCTTGTATCCCGATGGTACCAAAACCACGGAGTTCATGGGTTACCAAATGCATAACCTGCATGAGTTTTTCATGTTGTTTGTATTTATGGCAGGTACAGCTTCCATTATCCTTTTTGCCCTTACCAAATGGCTGCAGAAAACAATGAACGCCACGGTATAACCTTTGCATTCAATAACTTATTCATAATAACTGAACCCGCAAACTTAAATGTGAAGCGGGTTCTTTATGTAAAAATGATACAGGAAAAGGATTAAAATGCTGTTAAATTCCTTTATTACTTATCACCTTTCATTTATAATCTATACTTTCGCAAAAGTTTTACAAGAATTTATTAAAAAAAGTGTCAGACAGCATCGTCATCATCCCCACCTATAATGAGAAGGAAAATATAGAAAAGATTATCCGCAAGGTATTTAATCTCAATTTCCCCTTTGAAGTATTAATTATCGATGATGGATCTCCGGATGGAACTGCCGATATTGTAAAAAAACTACAGCTTGAATATTCGGGACTACACCTGGAACAAAGAACTGGGAAACTCGGATTGGGCACAGCCTACATTCACGGTTTTAAATGGGCCCTCCGAAATTCATACGAATATATTTTTGAAATGGATGCGGATTTCTCGCATAACCCGGAAGACCTGTACAAGCTTTATCAGGCTTGCGTGACCGGCGCTGATGTTGCTATTGGCTCCCGTTATGTGCAAGGGGTTAACGTAGTTAACTGGCCCATGAGCAGGGTATTGATGTCTTATTTTGCGTCAATGTATGTGCGACTGATTACGAGGATCGACATCCAGGATGCTACAGCAGGTTTCAAGTGTTACCGGAGAATTGTATTAGAAACAATACCCCTGGATAAAGTGAGATTTGTAGGTTATGCATTTCAGATCGAAATGAAGTTTACGGCTTTGAAGTACGGCTTTAAAGTAGTAGAAGTTCCAATCATCTTTACCGACCGCACGGAAGGGACATCCAAAATGAGCACAAAGATCTTTAGAGAAGCATTTTTAGGCGTTATACAAATGAAAGTTGCCAGCTGGTTCAGGAAGTACGACCGTAAATAACGTCTCACTACCAGATGCCTGATTTAATTGTGCATCTACTTGTTTCTCATCATTTCTCCAATATCCATTTTTTTGTCCATCGCGATGACAATCTGAGTAAGTCTTTTCGTACGGGTTTGGTCGGTTTTTGCGGTATTTAGCCAGTTGATATAATAATTTTGGTGCGATTTGGGCAACTGCATAAAGTTTTCCATGCAATGTTTTTCTTCCAACAGGCAAAGCTCCAGATCAGCAGGCATTTCTATCTTAAACTCAGTATCTTCTTCCAGTTCTAAACGAAGCAGAGCACCTTCTGCTTTTTTTAGCTCCTTTCTCAAACTGGCTTTAAGAGGAATGATAAAGTTTCCCTCTCCCATTGGTGTAAGCGCAACACCACGAATTGCAACATTATCAAGTTTCCCTTTAATACGATAGCTTTTCTTACAGCTGGCCTTGATTTGATTGGCGATTTCAACAGGGATGAAAACGAAGGTCCATCCGGTCTTTTCCCCCATTTTTTCAAACCGTTCTATTTCAGCTTCGAATACTACCATCAAGTACTAAGTTAAGATTTTACATGGAGAATTTAAGTGGGGGTTTATCTTTGATGAAAAAATTATACAATTATATTCCGACTGGCATAATGCTGCGCTGCGCTTGCAAGACGCCTAGGTCGTCATATAATGTATACTTTTTTTATAAGATTAACTATAGGGGTATCCTCCCCTGCAACCAGCACAGCAACCGTCCGATTACCCTTCAGTACACCTTTCCCGAATGATATTTGTACGAAGGAAGATGGTCTATGCAGGCAGCAACACACCTAAGTCTTGCAGCATCCCTGGATTCACATTTATAAACGGGATACTTCTAACGGAAGATAATATATTCAATGCTTAAAAACACTTAAGTCTCGCAGAATCTCCTGGATATCCCCTCACATTTAAAAAAGGTATAGTAGTTTTCAAGCCTAGGAATTTTGCAAGCGCAGCGCGCAAAGGTTCCAGCTTGAAAACTACTATGCCTTTTTTAAAACTTCTCCTCTACTCCTAGTCCAAATAACGCAAAGTCATACTTCACCGGATCAGCAGGATCAAATTTCCTCAACTCTTCCGTTAGTTCAACTGCTGTACGCCAGTCGGTCTGCTTACGTGAAATCATCCCCAGACGGCGGGCAACACGGTCTACGTGAACGTCGCAGGGACAAATCAGGTCGGACGGCAGGATCGAATTCCAGACCCCGAAATCGACACCCATTTTGTCTTTCCGCACCATCCACCGCAGAAACATGTTGAGCCGCTTGCAGGTGGACTTTTGAAGGGGTGAAGAAATATGTTTTACCGTTCTGCGCGGTGAATCGGGCAGACTAAAGAAGTACGACCTGAAATGGTTTAAAGCATGTTCAGCCGTAAAGTTGTCATGATCTTTAAAATCTGTGGGTAGGAATGCTGTTTCCAGGGTATCCGATAAGCTGTAATGGTGTTTGAAAAAAGAAACAAAATACAGCAGGTCGGTATCGTTGAAGGTTCTGTGCTTAAAATTGAGCAGCCCTTTCAGGTCGTCATCAGAATGCTGGAGCATAAAGTTATAAGGATCATTATCCATGCGGTTAAACAGATCCGTGCACTTGTTAATAATCGTTTTCCGCTGGCCCCATGCCAAAATTGCCGCAAAAAATGCGGCAATTTCGATGTCTTGTTTCTTAGAAAACCTGTGGGGAATACATATTGGATCGTTGGTTATAAAGGCAGGCCTGTTATATTGATCAACTTTGAGATCCAGAAAATCTTTTAATTCTAAAAATTCCAATTTGTTTATTTAAGGGCTTGTTCAAGGTCGGCAAGCAGATCATCGATGTCTTCTACGCCAACACTCAGGCGTAAAAGATTATCAGTTACACCAACCTTTTCACGTTCCTCTTTAGGGATAGAACCATGGGTCATGGTTGTAGGGTGATTGATCAGTGATTCTACGCCACCCAGCGACTCTGCCAAGGTAAATACTTTGAAAGAAGATGCTATCCTGAAAGTTTCCGCCAGATCAGCATCCTTTAATGTAACCGACACCATTCCACCAAAACCACGCATCTGTTTTTTAGCGATGTCATGGTTAGGATGATCTTCAAAACCCGGCCAGTAGATTTTATCGATCTTGGGATGGTTTTTCAGATAATGTGCTACCTTTTCGCCATTTTCGCAATGCGCTTTCATGCGAAGGTGCAGTGTTTTTATACCCCTTAATACCAGGAACGAATCCTGAGGTCCCGGAGTTGCGCCACAGGCATTATAGATAAACCAAAGGTCTTTGTACAGGCTATCGCTATTTGTAAGCAAAGCACCCATCACCACATCAGAGTGACCGCCAATATACTTGGTCACAGAATGCATCACGATATCAGCACCGAGATCAATTGGGTTTTGCAGAAATGGTGACGCGAAGGTATTATCGACAGTTAAGATCAAACCTTTTTCTTTAGTAATCTTCGCTATCCCCTCAATATCAACAATCTGCATAGTGGGATTGGTAGGTGTCTCTATCCAAACCTGTTTGGTTTTTTCATTGATATAAGGAAGAATATTTTCAGGTTTCGAAAGATCCAGAAAATGGAACTTAATACCGTACTTGGTATAGATTTTCGTGAACATACGGTATGAACCTCCGTATAAATCATTTCCGGTAATCACCTCGTCGCCCGGTTGCAGCAATTTCATTACCGCATCAGTTGCGCCCATTCCCGAAGAAAAGGCAAGACCGTATTTTGCATTCTCCAATGCTGCAAGACAATTTTCCAGGGCCTTTCTTGTAGGGTTGGTACCTCTTGAATATTCAAACCCCTGGTTATCGCCCGGGGCTTTTTGCCAGTAGGTAGAGGTTTGATAAATAGGTGTCATCACCGCTCCGGTTGACGGATCTGGTTCCTGACCTGCATGTATAGCTTTAGTTGCAAATTTCATGTTCCTGTTTTTTTAAGTGTAGCCAGATGCTTAATATGCACGGGCAAATAAAACTCTCTGAATTGACGGTTTACCCGAATAGATACAAACACCGTCCTCCAGTGGGTTATCTAACGGTATACATCTGATTGTAGCCTTAGTTTCTTCTTTTATTTTTTGTTCTGTCTCAGGAGTACCATCCCAGTGTGCCGTAATGAAGCCTGCTTTGGTATCAAGCAATTCTTTAAACTCTTCATAAGAATTTGCCGGTGTGATATGTTCAGTCCTGTAATCCGCTGCTTTCTTGTAAATATTCTGCTGAATATCTCCAAGCAGCTGAAAAATGTAGGTATCAAGCCCTTCCTGGCTGACAGTGCTTTTTTCTCTTGTATCCCTTCTTGCCAGTTCTACTGTACGGTTTTCCATATCCCTGCCACCAATAGCCAGACGAACCGGTACACCTTTCAGTTCATATTCTGCAAATTTAAATCCAGGACGCTGCGTGTCCCTGTCATCATACTTTACCGAAATACCCAGTTTTTTCAGTTTAGGCATTAACTCAAGCACAAATGAAGAAATGTTTTTTAAGTCTTCATCATTCTTATAAATCGGAACAATTACAACCTGTATCGGAGCCAGCATTGGAGGGAGTACAAGTCCCTGATCATCACTATGTGCCATGATCAGCGCGCCAATCATCCTTGTGGAAACACCCCATGAACTTGCCCATACGTGTTCCTGCTTACCTTCTTTACTGGTAAACTTTACATCAAATGCCTTTGCAAAGTTCTGCCCAAGAAAATGCGAAGTACCGGCTTGCAGGGCTTTTCCATCCTGCATTAATGCCTCGATACAATAAGTATCCAATGCACCGGCGAAACGTTCGTTGGCCGTTTTTCTGCCTTTCACTACCGGCAGTGCCATCCAGTTTTCAGCAAAATCAGCATATACATTGAGCATACGTTCAGTTTCCTCAATTGCTTCCTGCGAGGTTGCATGTGCGGTATGTCCTTCCTGCCAAAGGAACTCAGCAGTACGCAGGAACAAGCGCGTGCGCATCTCCCATCTTACCACATTTGCCCATTGGTTAATCAGCAGTGGAAGGTCGCGGTACGACTGTACCCATCCCCTGAAAGTATTCCATATAATTGTTTCCGAAGTTGGCCTTACGATCAGTTCTTCTTCTAATTTAGCGTCAGGGTCTACAATAATGTTTCCTTCCCCGTCATTTTTTAAACGGTAATGTGTCACAACTGCACATTCTGTCGCAAATCCCTCAACGTGTGCCGCTTCTTTAGAAAAAAATGACTTCGGGATGAATAAGGGAAAGTAGGCATTACTATGCCCCGTATCTTTGAATTTCTGGTCTAAAACCGCCTGCATTTTTTCCCAAATAGAATAGCCATAAGGCTTTATCACCATACACCCTTTCACAGCTGAATGTTCCGCCAGGTCGGCTTTTATAACAATGTCGTTATACCACTGGGAATAATCCTCGTTCTTACTTGTAATACCTTTGCTCATAACTGTTTGGAATGCTTTTTGTGTTAAATAACTTGCATGATAGGTTGCAAATCTATAAATTTATGCCTACGAAAAAAAATGTTAACACACACAAAGAACTCACATATTATGAAACCTAACCATTTATTATCCAGTATGCTGGTCGCCGCTGCCCTCGCAGTGTCCTCCTGCTCTGTTCCGCAAATGGCCCAGCAAGCGCGTAATGACGACGATGTTTACGGGACAAAAGCTCAGGCAGTAGAGTACGAAAGACCAGTTTCTACCCAGTCTTCACAGACAATTGACGACGAATATAATGATCAAGATGATTATTATGGCAGCAATGATGAATATGCCGATATGAGCTATTCGTCCAGAATAAACAGATTTTATTACGGTAGCCCTTTCAGAGGTTATTATGATCCATATTACGGTGGTTATTCTCCATATTACTCAGGCATCGGATTTGGCCTTGGTTTTGGCAGCCCTTGGTATGGTGGCGGTTATGGCGGATTTGGCTGGGGCGGTGGCTTCGGTTGGGGCGGTTATGGCGGATTTTATGATCCATTCTTCTCTCCATGGGGTTATGGTGGATTCGGTGGTTACTATGGCGGCCTTTGGGGCGGATATGGCGGTTACTACGGAGGATGGGGCGGTTATGGATACGGTGGCCTTTGGGGCGGCGGATACTATAGCAACCGTGTAAACTCAGGTCCACGTGGCGGCAGAGGCGGTGATAACTCTATCTATAACAGGGCAGGTTACAATGGCAATGGCTCCAGGGCGTATAATGCAAGTGGTTATTCCAGCGGACAAGGCGGAAGAGGCTCAAGGGCATACAACGGCAATGGTGTACAAGGCAGATCTTCAAGATCGCAGAGTTATACTCCTGACAGAAGTAACAACCAAAGATCTTATACCCCTCCGGCTAACAACGGACGTTCATCAGGCGGCTTCAGTGGCGGTGGTGGTTTCGGCGGCGGCGGTGGCAGATCAGGTGGCGGCGGTCGTGGAGGTAGAGGTAACTAATAAATCTAAAAATCTAAATGAAAAAATTCATACAACTAGTAGTAGTAGCTATAGTAGGTACTACAGGTAACATCTATGCGCAAAGCGGAGTATACGCCGGCGATGCGCTTAGATTCTCGCGTACAGATTACGGAAGTTCAGCACGTTTTAAAGGACTTGGAGGTGCGCAAATCAGTTTGGGTGGCGATATCAGTTCTATTGGTGGTAACCCTGCAGGTTTGGGTATGTTTACCCGCTCCGAATTTAGTGTAACACCAGAATTCAACAACATCCAGTCCAATGCAAATTTCCTGAACCAGAATACAAAATCAACCAAAAACCAGTTCAACCTTAATCAGGCAGCGGTGGTATGGTACAGTCCGGTAGTTAAACCAAAAGGATCGGACCTTAACAAAGGCGTTTTGAGCTTTGTATGGGGATTAGGTTACAACAGGAACAATGATTTTTATGCCAACTATGATTATTCTGGCAGGAACAGCAGTAGCTCAATTGCGAACTCTTTCGCCGAACGCGCTAACGGTTATACTTCAGACAATCTTGATCCAACATCGGCAGCAGCTTACCAGGGATATCTGATTGATAACACTGCCCGTGGCAATACACAATACAAAGCTTTAACCACTGCTCCAAATACGCAAACACAGTCTGAAATCAGACAAGGATCAACTTCTGAGTTCAATTTCGCAGGTGGTATGAATATTTCGAATAAACTTTATTTTGGTGCCAGCATCGGATTTGTAGATGTTCGTTATACCAGCGATAAATTATATACAGAATCCGGAACAGTAACCGAAAGCATCTTACCTGAGTTGCCTTCAACCGGAAATCCTACGCCATCTGCACCTCCTGCAATCGGAGAAACCTATGATGCTGCTTACAGAACTTATCAAAGTACAAGTGGTTCGGGTATCAATGCTCGTTTAGGTATGATCTACAAACCTATTGATGTTGTAAGGATTGGAGCTACGTTCCAGTCGCCAACATGGATGAATGTTGATGACAACTATTCTGAAATTTTAGATACCCGTTTTTCAGGTGGAAATGCTTTCAGCGGAAACCAGATCAATTATGACGTAAGTTATAACCTGCGTACACCATATAAAGGATCATTAGGAGCCAGCGTAATCATCGCGAAAAATGCATTATTATCTGCTGATGTTGACTATGTAGATTATTCAACTACCAAATTTTCAGAAAGCAACGGATATACTGGTATAGTAGCTGACAACAATGCTTATATCAGAGAATTTTACACGCATGCTTTCAACTACAGAGTTGGTGGTGAATACAGGATTGATCAATTTAGCCTTAGAGCTGGTTACGGTGTGAACGGTAGCCCAATGAAAAATGATGATGATAACGTATTCAAAGTAAAATCATATTCTGGAGGTATTGGATACAGATTTACCGCATTTTATTTAGATGCTGCTTATCAACGTACTGAAACTACAAATACATTTAGTCCTTATGAACTAAATGATTACAGTGAACCAATTGCAACTTCGAAAGTAAAAAGAAACAATCTCTTCTTAACCTTAGGAGTGAAATTCTAATCAGGATTTAAACGGAAAAGCCCTGCTGGAAGTGTTCCAGCAGGGCTTTTTGTATAAATAGATTTTGTATAAATGATCATTCTGGCTTCGGATAAAGGCCCAAATTAAATGCCAAACCTCTTAATTGCCTCCTCTACCTTTGCATCCTTAATCAGCTCGGGCGCATGATGCGGCTTTTTCCTCGCATCAATCATCAAAGGCCCCGTACAACCCCAATGTTTATCTTTTGTAAAAGCTCCAATCCCGTGGATATCCGCAGCAGGATTACTTCTTGTAAAAGTTACCCACACAAAGTTATTTACGGTTTCCGCAGTAAAGGCCGCATCATCACACCACACAATCAAAGCTATGCCTTCCAATAGAAAATCTTTCAGGTGTTCATTAAGCTGTGCTGCTAACTTAGCGCCTTCAGCTGCATCAGTATATGGCTTTGTCTGGATAGCCAGTACCCCTGGCATCACCATATGGTACTCATCAAATGATTCTGGCAAACTGAATCCAGCGGGTAAAACAGTTGTTAATACCCTTTTTGGTTCGCCCGCAGCAGCTATTACTACTTTAGAACCACTGTTTAAGCCTTCGCCGCTATAGTCTAATGTATCAATTGTGGTCTGCGTATAAAAGTGCAGGTCCCTACGAAAGTCAATTCGCGAAAATATGTGGTGTAAAAAGATTTCAATATCATGTGTATCCAGCGTTTCATTGTCTTCGCGCGCCGCGATGAAGACATATTTAGCCAGGCTGAGCTGGTTTTTCCCTAATATATGGTTGGCGATAGTAAGAATTTCCTGCGGCCTGCGTTCTTTTAGGAATGGTGTATACCTTTCGCTTCCTATTGCAAAAAGCAAAGGATGCACACCTGCAGCATCTACAGCATTTACTTCTTTAAGGCCATGTATTTCTTGCGGTAATGCGGAGCCAGTGATTTCATGAATAAGCGCACCAAAGCTTGTATCCTCCTGTGGAGGTCGCCCTACTACAGTAAATGACCAGATAGCATCTTTCCGGTGATACACATTATTAACCTTCATCAAAGGAAATGGATGAGTCAGGCTGTAATAACCCAGGTGATCACCAAAGGGTCCTTCTGGCTTATTTTCTCCCGGCTCAACTGTTCCTGTGATAATAAAGTCTGCATCAGCAGAAATACAAAAGCCTTCATCGTCATAAAAATAACGGAAACGGCGATTGCCCAGTGCACCGGCAAAGGTCATTTCAGATAATCCCTCAGGCAGGGGCATCACTGCCGCAAGGGGATGTGATGGCGGACCGCCGACAAAGATACTTACCTTCAATGGCAACCCTTTTGCATTTGCCTTGCTCTGATGTACCCCAATTCCGCGATGGATCTGGTAATGCAAACCTATCTCTTTATCCTGAACATAGTCGTTACCTGCTAGTTGTATGCGGTACATTCCCAGGTTAGCATTTAGTATACCTGGTTTATCTGCGTCCTCAGTGTAAACCTGGGGCATGGTGACAAACGGTCCGCCATCCATTGGCCAGTTCACAATTTGAGGAAGCTGACTTATGGTTGTTTTTTGGAATATTGATTTAAATAAATGCTGCTTCATCGGCAGGGCAGAAAATGCCGTAAGCCCCGCCCCTGCAAATTTTAATGGGTTCTTCAATGCTTTCATTGGGTCAGAACGAAGATCTACCAGCTGCCCTACCCGCTCCAGACTATCCCTGAACATAAACTTTGAACGTTCCAGCGTTCCAAAAAGGTTGGATACGGCCGGGAAAGGACTACCTTTTATTTTCTCAAAATACAAGGCCGGGCCTTTCTGTTCGTATACCTTCAAATGGATAGCAGCCATCTCAAGATAAGGATCAACTTCTTCTTTTATTCGCAGCAAATGGCCATGTTTTTCCAAATCGGCAACACATTCGGCCAGGTTTTTATATCCCATCAGGTTCAAAGGTATGAAGTAATTTGCGTTGTATATCCTAGAAAACGAAAAAACCATGCGTTGGCATGGTTTTTAAAAATGTTGACTGATGAAGTCTATTTTTTGCCTGCAAATGAACGCAGCATCCAGGTATTCTTTTCTTTAAACTGCATGAAACGGTTAACCATATCGTTGGTACCATCATCGCTGGCATCTGCAGAAGCTTCCAGCAGGTCGCGCTCCAATTGGATTAAAAGTGCCATATCTTCCAGTATTGCATCAACCATTGCCAGGTCCTGCAAGCCTATAGTGTTGATTTCCTTGATAGCAGATTCATTGATGTAATCTGCAAAACGGCTATGAGGTGGTTTGCCAAGGGTTAAAACACGTTCCGCAATTTCGTCTATCGTCTCCTGTGCATTGGTATATAATTCTTCGAATTTAATGTGAAGTGTAAAGAAATTCTGACCTTTAATGTTCCAATGACAGCCTCTTAACTTCTGATAATGAATGTGATAATTTGCGAGGTAATCATTAAGCAGGTCCACTACCGGTTTTACTTCTTTCTCAACTAAACTAATTTCTTTTGCGTCCATAATGTTTGTAAATTTATTTTGTTTTGTTAACCTACAACCTATAAACACAAGTATGATACGAATGGTTTTCGAAATAATTGGTGCATACAATAGTGTGACAATATTGTCGTTTAATATTTCATAATTCAGGCTCTTATATATTATTCGTATAATTGTCGGACTAAACATTATTATTCATAAGAACGTTAATGCAAAGAAATTATATACTGGTGCTATTTGCCATATTCCTGAATTTATCGGCAGCCAAAGCCGATTCTATGAGAGATTCTATCGGCGTTGAAAATCAAAAAGGAAAGAAAGTCATTTTACATCAGATCGTAGCCAAGGACACGTATTATTCCGTTGGGAGAAGATATAATATCAGCCCAAAAGTAATCATGACGTATAACGATAACAAGTTCCTCTCCCTGGGAGTGGTAATAAAAGTACCAACTGAAATTCCGTTTACAGCAAATCAGGCATCGTCTACCTCCGTTCCAGTTACTTCCAGTAATAAAAACACCGCAAATCCGGTTAGTAACAGCACTAAATCATCTGACACACAGGCATCACCTGAGGCAAGTACTGCAGATACTACATTGATAGAACATGCCGTTCAGCGGAAGGAAAACCTGAATATGCTGGCAGAAAAATACGGAACAACCGTGAACGAAATTAAACGTGTAAATAACCTGAGATCTATTAATCTGCAGATTGGCCAGATATTGAAAATCCCGGCAACACAGGGTGTGTCTGACGAAAGTAGCGCCGTACCCGCTAATTCGCCTTCTGGTACAACTGCAACAACACCCATACCAGTACCAACTAAAACAGCTGCTACTCCGCCGGCAGGCAATGTTCCAGCCTCACCTGCACAGACACAGCCAGTAATACAGGTTCAACCACAGTATAAAAAATCTGATACTTCTAAAAAACCTGATGAGAAAGTCGCTAAAACAATACCTGGACAGCCTGCACAGCCTCCCGTTACCAAAGAGGAGTTTATAGTGCACACGGTTGCAGGCAACGAAACAATGTATTCCATTGCTACCCGGTACAACCTTACACTTGATCAGTTAAAAGCTAAAAATAACCTGACAACCAATTCCCTTTACGTTGGTCAGAAATTACTGATCAGCGGGCAATATCCTGCAAAATCAGAATTAACTGGTATTGCGGGCGATCTGGAAACGGATAGTGCAGGATCAGTAAACAACCCTTCACTTCGCCTTCCTCCAAGCCGTTATGGGTTAAGCCAGATGGACGAAAAAGGCACCGGCATGTGGATCCTGGACCAGGACCTCGACTCTTCGAAAATGCTGGTACTTCACCGCACAGCACCTGTTGGAACGATCATGAAAATCACTAACCCGATGAGTAACCGCTCAACCTTTGCAAAAGTAATTGGAAAATTTACCGAGAATCAGTCCACAAAAGATGTTATAATTGTAATGACAAAAGCAGTTGCTGATGCATTAGGTGCATTGGACAAACGGTTTTTATGCACTTTAACCTACAGTGGACAAGCGAATGAACAATAATAAGCCTTATATTATAGGTGTTGCCGGGGGAAGCGGATCCGGTAAAACATTTTTTCTTAAATGTTTTCTCCATCATTTTACGGCAGATGAAGTATGCCTGATCTCTCAGGATGATTATTACCGCCCAAAAGAAACGCAGAAAATTGATGAAAACGGCTGGATAAACTTTGATGTACCGGAAGGAATTGATGACGAAAAGCTGCTCAACGACCTGAGACTACTAATGTCTGGAGGGGCGATAGAAAAAAAAGAATATACGTTTAACATCAACGAAGAAAATGCCCGTTTGCTGAATATCACTACAGCCCCTATTATTATTGTAGAGGGTTTATTTGTATTTCATTATCCGGAAATCGCAAAATTATTCGATCTGAAGATCTTTATGGATGCCGACGAGGAAATTACGCTGAACCGGAGAATTTCACGTGATGAAATAGAGCGGGGTTATACACGCGATATGGTGATGTACCAATGGGTAAATCACGTAATGCCGGCCTACAAACAATATTTATTGCCATACAAAGAATCGTGTCAGAAAGTGATCATGAACAACAAACATGTAGCTGACGATATCATATCTATTTCCAAGGAAATTTCTGATGAATTAAAAGAGACTGTACTGATGCCTTAAAGGCACCAGTACAGTGAATAATCTATTCAGACCATTAGTTCAGGTCCATTTCTTTTATATCCCCGTCAGCATAAAGCTTGCCGAGTGTTGACTGCACGATAAAATCAACACCTACGCCAGGTGCCCGCTCAATCAACCTGAAGCCGCCTTCAGGTAATATATCCAGCACAGCAAGTTCCGTCACTACTTTTTTAATGCAGTTTACACCAGTCAATGGCAAGCTGCATTTTGGCAACAACTTACTCTCGCCCGCTTTATTGATATGCTGCATAGCTACAATGATATTTTTTGCCGAAGCTACCAGGTCCATAGCGCCGCCCATCCCCTTTACCATTTTACCAGGAATTTTCCAGTTGGCAATATCGCCGTTTTCAGAAACCTCCATTGCACCAAGTATAGTAAGGTCAATTTTCTGGCTCCTGATCATTCCAAAGCTCATTGCCGAATCAAAGATGGATGATCCAGGCAATGTGGTGATGGTTTGCTTGCCCGCATTGATCAGATCGGCATCTTCTTCACCTTCAAATGGAAAAGGTCCCATCCCCAGCAGGCCGTTTTCTGATTGCAGTACTACCTGAATGCCGTCCGGAATATAATTCGCCACCAGCGTAGGAATGCCTATTCCCAGGTTTACATAAAAACCATCTTTTATTTCTTTAGCGATACGTTTCGCGATTCCGTTCTTGTCTAACATAAATTTCTGATTGCTTAGCTGCGTGGTCTGACTGTACGCTGCTCTATTCGTTTTTCATAACCTGAACCCTGGAAAATACGGTGTACATATACCCCGGGTGTGTGTATATGATCGGGATCAAGCTCACCTGCCTCAACCAGTTCTTCAACTTCTGCAATGGTGATCCTTCCTGCCATAGCCATCACCGGATTGAAATTACGACTGGTTGACCGGAAGATCAGGTTTCCTGCAGTGTCACCTTTCCAGGCCTTAACCAATGCAAAGTCTGCATCAAATGCATATTCCATCAGGTAGTCTTTTCCGTTGAAATTTCTGGTCTCTTTACCCTCGGCAACTTCAGTTCCCACGCCGGCAGGTGTAAAAATAGCAGGCATACCGTATCCAGCTGCCATACAGCGTGTAGCAAGCGTACCTTGAGGGATCAACTCCACTTCCAGCTCACCGCTTAATAGCTGACGCTCAAATTCAGCGTTCTCGCCAACATAAGAAGAAATCATTTTTTTAACCTGACGGGTTTTTAGCAAAAACCCTATTCCGAAATCATCTACACCTGCGTTATTGGAAATGCAGGTAAGACCTTTAACGCCTTTTTTTACCAATGCGGCAATACAGTTCTCCGGGATCCCACAAAGTCCAAAACCACCCAGCATTAGGGTTGTACCGTCTGCGATATCACGGATGGCCTCATCGGCCCCCGACACTTTTTTATTGATCATATATTTGGTTTGACCGCTAAATTATAGATAAAAATAAACCCTACCAAATATTGGGCGCTAATAACAATATTGGTATTGTAAGAAATACAGAGTTAAGAGAAACGCTAATTCACAGATATTTCGATGATCTTATCCTCACTTCCATTACTTGTAGCCAGGTACACTTTTCCATCGGGCGACTGGCATACGGCCCTTAGCCTGCCAAACTTGTTCAGAAAAAAATCGGTACCACCAGTAATCGTTGTCCCCATTTCATCCAGTTGAAGTTTTACCAGTTTGGAGCCTTTTAAAGTAACCATCAGCAAAGAGTTTTTCCACTGAGGGATATAGTCTGAATTGTAATATGTGAGGCCAGAAGGTGCAATTGTTGGCGACCAGGCAGTTAGCGGTTCTACTGTCTCGTTAACGGCGCTGAAAGCTTTTTCTTCAGTTGTATTTGCATACCCTTCTATATTAGGCCATCCATAGTTCTTGCCCTTTCCAATAAGGTTAACCTCGTCGTCGTTATTGGGCCCGTGTTCTGAAGAATATAACTTCTCGTTCGCGATAACTAAGCCCTGCGGATTACGGTGCCCGTAACTCCAAACTGGACTGCCTGCAAAAGGGTTATCGGCAGGAATAGTACCATCAAGGTTTATTCTCAGGATTTTACCAGACAAACTATTTTTGTTTTGCGCGTTAGCTGCATTGTTAGCATCACCAGTAGTAATCAGCAGTTTTTGGTCCGGCGTGATTAACAGCCTTGAACCATTGTGTATGGATGAGGCTGGAATGTCATCGATCAATACCAGCGGATCAATGAAAACACTGTTTTTATAGGTAAAGCGCACTACCTTTTCCCTGTAGTTTGCACCGTTTCTGTAATTGTAAACTACATAGACATAGGGTTTACCAGCAAACTCGGGGTGTAAAGCCATCCCCAGCAATCCGCCTTCACCTGTGCTGCTCACATCAGGAATAGTGTGTACCAGGGCAACAACGCCGTTTTTAGGATTGAGCCGGCTAACTTTTCCGCCCCGTTCGGTAAACCAGATAAAACTATCTGGTCCGTATATAATTTCCCAGGGAAAAACGAGGGATTGAGTGAGCACTTCTGTTTTAAGTTCCGCGTCTGGCAACTTTTCGCCCCCTTCGTTTTCATTACCCTTTTCACAGGCAGACAAAAGGAACAGACTGACAATCAGAGTAAATATTCTTTTCATAGCAGAGGGTTTGTATAATAAACAACCCTCTGCTATAAATGTTTACCTAATTAATTGAAATACACGTAAGTTATCCCGTCTCCTCCACGATCCGCATGTTCATCTTCCACACGGTTCACTTCAGGGTATTTCCTCAGGTATTCCCTGATCAGTTTTCTCAGAATACCATCTCCTTTGCCATGGATAAGTTTGATGAAAGGAAAACCAAGCATCAATGATTTATCCATATATTTTTCTACTTCCGCAATGGCGTTCTCACCGCGCATCCCACGCAGGTCAAGCTCAGCACTGAAACTACCAATGGCATCTGATATCCTGCCAGAGAAGGAGTTACTCTGGACAACTTTTTTCGCCTGCTTGTTACTGATCTTCTGCACACGGTCTTTTTTCACTACCGACCTCAGGTCACCGAGCGCCAGAACAAGGTTGCCCCTGTTGATTTCCAATACCTGCCCGGTTGTTTCGCTATTGAGTAATTGTACCCAGTCGCCCACTTCAATAGGGCTGTTCGACAAAACTACCTTCTCAGGTTTCTTTTCTTCTTTCACCTGGTGCTGGACTAAAACCTTCTGCAGGTTCTGCCTAAGTTCTTTCGTAGCTGCTTTATCCGCCTGGTTTTCTTTGATCCCGGCGATCGTATTCTCCACCAGTTTGTTCGCGTTTTTGATAATGGCCTGCGCTTCCAGCTTAGCTTCTTTAATCAGCGTTTTCCTGTTTTCATCTAAGAATAACTGAAGTTTCTCATTTTCAGCAACCAGGTTTTTTACCTTATTCGTCTGGTTTGCCAGGTGCACCTTGGTATCATAGATTTGCTTTTTCTCTCTCTCCAGGTCTACCAGCAAACTGTCAATCCGATTTTGGTTGGTGCCTGTCTTTTCCCTTGCTAAAATCAGCACTTCCTTTTGCAAACCAATATTCTGTGCAATCTCAAATGCGTAAGAACTACCGGGTTTACCTATTTCCAGAACATAGAGCGGCTTCATCTTATCATTGTCAAACAGCATGGAAGCATTTTCCAGTCCCGGCGTATTGCCAGCAAACAACTTCAGGTTTGAATAGTGGGTAGTGATCACCCCCCTAACTTTTTTGTTGTTCAATACTTCAAGTACCGCTTCTGCCATTGGCCCGCCAAATTGTGGGTCAGTGCCAGTTCCAAACTCGTCTATCATGACCAGCGATTTTGGATTTGCATGTGCCACGAAATACCTCATCTTTGTCAAATGGGCACTATAAGTACTCAAATCACTTTCTATACTTTGATCATCGCCTATATCTGCAAAGATATTATCAAATATACCCACCTCACTTGATTCGTGTACAGGAATAAGCAGTCCCGATTGCAGCATAAGTTGCAGCAAGCCTACAGTTTTCATGCAGACCGACTTACCGCCGGCATTGGGACCTGATACCAGGACAATCCTCAGATTTTCATTCATATGGATATTCAGCGGCACAACCGTTTTTTTATCCTCTTTGAATGAAAGGTATAATAATGGGTGACGCGCATTGATCAGCTTAATCCTTGGCTCGGCCACTAATGATGGCATATCTGCTTCTACCTCTATGGCAAACAATGCTTTGGCCCTTACAAAATCTAGTTTAGTAAGAAAGCCGTGGTACGACAACAACAATGGATTATACGGACGGAGATCATCTGTCAACGCGATCAGTATCCGTACAATTTCGCGGCGTTTATCAAATTCAAGGTCCCTTATTTTATTGTTCAGCGTGAATACTTCTTCAGGTTCCAGGTAAACCGTCTGCCCGCTGGCCGACTCATCGTGAATAAAACCTTTGAGCTTGCGTTTATGATCAGCAATGATAGGAATACACATTCTGCCATCCCGTATAGTCAGGCTGCCATCTGCCACCCAATTGCTGGCAACTGCCTGCTTATAGATGCTGTCCATACGTTTACGCACTTCCTGCTCACCCTTTGAAATGTCAGTGCTGATCTCCTGTAATTTTGGCGAGGCATTAGGCTTAATTTTACCTTTTGCATCAAGCACAGTCTCAATTTTTTTAAGGATATTCTTTTCAACAGGAAGGTGTTCAAACAGGGCCTCCAGGTTAGGATAAACACCGTTTCTTTCTTCAAAAAAGCGAAGCACAGAAAATACGGTCTGTAAAGACATATAGATCTGGAAAAGTTCGTCTTCCAGCAAATAGCTGCCTTCCACCCTGATTTTATCAGCCAGCGATTTGATATCAAAAAAAGAACTGATCTGCAAGGGCTCCTGGTTTTCCAGGATATTTTTAAATTCTTTTGTTTGTCTTAAAAATTTATTGATCTGATCATATTTATTCATCACCTGCATACGGCTTACCATATACTGGCCCATCGGGCTCAGGCAATGTTTATAGATAAGTTGCCTGACCTCATTAAAGCCAAGCCTTTCTAAACAATTATCGGGATATATCATTCTTATTTCACCTTTTTAACGCTAACCCTTTTTTTCTTCACAGTTTTTTTAACCTTTTTCAGGCTGTCTGTATTTTCCGGCAGTGCCTTTCCCTGAAGGATAAGGTTTCCGCGATGAAGACTGTCCTGTCTTTTCTTCGCCGCTGCATCTTTCTGGAGTTTTAACTTGGGGTCAGCTTTATCTAAACTATCTTGTGTTTTCTTTTTTGCAGCTTCCAGCTTCTTCAATAGTTTCTCCTGGATCTTGTCAACGCTGTCTTTTGATTTTTTGAGCTTTTCAGTTACATCTTTATAAATCTCAGTTAAGTCTTCAGGATGATCATAATAATAATTCATGCTCCTGGTATACAGCGCAGAGTCCACACCATGCTTTTTATATACAGCTTTATAATACGCTGCACTTACAATCCTTGCTGAATCAGGTACTGGGATGGTGGTAATAAACCCGTCAACCACATGAATATCATATAAAACACTGCGTATGGCCTGCGGCTGAATGATGTCTTTTGGAATTCCAGGCCTGCAAGCGCCCATCAGGATAAACGCTAGTCCTGCCCAGCAAAATCTTCTCATTGTGTGTAAAACATTATTTTTTCTTAGCAAATTGGACTAAGGTTGTTAATTTTACCAAAAATACTGATAAATGAGCATAGCAGACAACTTAATAAAATATAAAAAGGAATTAGAAGGCGAAAATGTGGAATTGGTTGCTGTCTCTAAATTCAACGATTCGGCCGCGGTTTTAGAAGCATACGAGGCCGGCCAGCGCGTTTTTGGTGAAAACATTGTTCAGGAACTGGTAGAAAAACATGAAGCCCTGCCAAAAGATATACAATGGCACCTGATTGGCCATTTACAAACAAATAAAGTAAAGTACATCGCCCCTTTTATCAGCCTGATCCAATCAGTAGACAGCATTAAGCTGCTTGCTGAAATCGATAAACACGCAGCTAAAAACAAGAGGATAATCGACTGCCTGTTACAGGTCTATATTGCTGACGAGGATACGAAATTCGGACTTGACCATGCAGAGGTGATCGAGCTACTGAGATCTGAAGAATACCTGGCAATGAAAAACATCCGTATTACAGGACTGATGGGAATAGCGAGTAATAACGCTGAAGAAAAACAAACCAAAGATGAATTCCAGGAACTGAAAGTTTTATTTGATGGCATCAAAGTAAGCTTTTTCAGAAAAGAGGAATCTTTCAAAGAATTGTCAATGGGTATGTCGGGTGACTATAAATTGGCGATTGAAGAAGGTTCAACAATGGTACGGATTGGAAGCAGCATTTTTGGAGCCCGTAAGATCAAGCATTATAAAGCCTAATACGACAGTGCTCCTGCACCCTAATGCTTATTTTACCAAACCCTTGTTTTTTTACGGCCCCCTTGTTCATTTACCACGACCTTTGTTATTTACCCCCCTTGTTCAGAAAAGATTAATATGGAAGAAATTCAGCTTAGATTTGCTATTGAAAAAGATTGTCCCCGTTTACTGGAGCTGATCCTCGAACTGGCAGTTTACGAAAAAATGCCCGATGAGGTAACTGTAACCCTGGCAGAATTTATCGAAGCAGGTTTTGGAAGCCAACCCGTATGGAAAGCATTTGTTGCCGAAGATGCACATGGCGTGCAGGGTTTCGCCCTTTATTATACCAGGTATTCAACCTGGAAAGGATGCCGTTTATACCTCGAAGATTTCATTGTCACCGAGAAATACAGGGGCCGTGGATTGGGCAAACTTTTATTCGAACGTGTGATGAAAGAAGCAAGGGATAAAAACTATAACGGAATGTCGTGGCAGGTGCTGGACTGGAATGAACCGGCAATTCATTTCTACCGTAAATATAACGCCCAGGTAGAAGCCGGATGGTTAAATGCCTCTTTTGGCAAAGAACAATTATAACATGAAAAAGATCTTACTAACACTGGTAGCCGCTGCCAGCCTGTATGCCTGTAATAACCAGAAGACATCCGAAAAAGTAATTGACTCTGCCGGATCAGCTGTAACACAAACCAGTACAGATTCACTCACTTATAAGTACGACTCAGTAAAGGTATACAGCAAGAACCCGGTGTCTGCCAACAAACTTGTAACCGATACTGCAAAGGCAGTTATTGTTTACCCTGTGTTCCCTGATCAGGCCGTAAATAAATTCATTCAGGACCGGGTGATCGGTATATCGGGCAAACAGGGTATTAATGCCAGCTATAAAGAACTGGCGAGCGGATTTATAAAAGAATATGATGCCTTTCAGGCCAGAAATACCGACAGGGAGCAGACCTGGTTTATGGATGTAGACCTCAACGTAAAAGCAAATTACGCAAACTATCTGTCAGTGTTGCTTACCTATTCAGATTTTAAAGGAGGTGCCCATCCCAACACACTATTTGCTTACCTTAACTATAACCCAAAAACATACCAGAGCATAACGCTTGATTCACTAATTACCCAAGACGGAATGCCTGCCCTTAGAGCTATAGGCGAAAGCATCTTCAGAAAAAACGAGAACCTGGCACCAAATGCGAGCCTCTCTGATGGCTATTTCTTTAACGAAGGGGTATTTACTTTACCTGAAACATTTACGCTCACCAAAGAAGGGATAAAATTCCTCTACAATCCTTATGAAATTAAGGCCTATGCGGCAGGAACAACAGAACTGACTGTACCTTTTTCTAAAATCAAAGATATCATGAAACAAAGTTCCATTTTAGTCAATTTTCAATAAATATGGAAGTATACAAATTTGGCGGGGCCTCCGTAATCAATGCTGAAGCGATCAGGAACCTGACAGAAATTATAAAAAATAACAAAGAAAAACAGCTATTGATAGTGCTTTCAGCGATGGGCAAAATGACCAATAAGCTGGAGGAGTTATCCAACGCCTATGTTTATGGACAGGACAATGCGCACGAACTGCTTGATGAAATCAAGGCATACCACTTTGGCGTACTAAACGACCTCTTTGCTGATCATAAACACCCTGTATTTAACGATGTTGCCAATTCATTTGTGGAGATTGAATGGTTGCTGGAAGAAGAAGCCAATGATGCACCAGATTATATTTACGATCAGATTGTATCCATCGGTGAAATACTTTCTACAAAGATTGTAGCTGCCTACCTCAATGAAAGCGGCATTCCTGTTACCTGGCTCGATGCACGGAATTTTATCCAGACTGACAATACCTACCGCGAAGGAAAAGTAGACTGGGACAAAACCACTCTCGAGATCCAGAAACACCTTAAACCTATAATAGATAAAGGGATTGCCCTTACACAAGGTTTTATTGGTGGCACCAGTGAAAACTTCACCACCACCCTTGGTCGCGAAGGTTCTGATTACTCTGCGGCTATTTTCTCGGCCTGCCTTGATGCCACCGCCCTTACCATCTGGAAAGATGTTACAGGCGTGCTAAACGCAGATCCAAAATGGTTCGATCAAACGGAACGCATTCCGCAGCTATCTTACCATGACGCCATTGAACTTACCTATTATGGTGCTACGGTCATTCACCCAAAAACGATCAAGCCACTGCAAAACAAAAATATCCCATTGTATGTAAGGTCATTTCTTCATCCCGATGGAGAGGGTACGCAGATCAACGGAGAAAACAGCCCTTTACCGGTACCGTCGTTTATTTTTAAGGTTAACCAGGTATTGATCTCGATATTCCCGAAAGATTTCTCTTTTATTATTGAAGAAAACCTGAGTGATATATTCAGCCTTTTCCACCAGCACAAGGTAAAAGTAAATACCATGCTGAATTCTGCAATCAGCTTTTCGGTAAGCGTTGACCACGACGAAGAGAAAATCAGCAATCTCATCAAAGAGTTGTCTGTACTTTACAAAGTCAAATACAATAAAGGTCTGGAACTGGTTACCATCCGTTATTATAATCAGGATACAATTAACCGGGTAACAGTAAACAAAGATATTCTCCTGGAGGTAAAAAGCCGCCATACCTGCCAGATGGTGATGAAAGATAAATCAACAGTTGAATAAGCACATTACAGATATCGCCGTACAGGAATATATACAAAAGCATTTACATGCTGATGTACATACTATTGCCATGGCAAAAAGCCCTTTTCCATTGGTTAGCGGACAAGAATTGTCGGCGCAAATTGCAGCCAAAAAGAAATCTGCCAAAAAACTTCCATCCTGGTTTAACACGACAGGCATTTTATACCCTTCATTGTTATCTATTGAGCAGTGCTCATCAGAAACCACGGCGGCCTACAAGGCAGGTTTGGCCAAAGGGATTAACCTGATAGACCTGACAGGTGGATTTGGCGTTGACAGTTACTACTTCTCTAAATCCACTGCGTCTGTAACCCATTGCGAGATCAACGAAGATCTTTCAGCCATTGCTGCCCACAATGCCCCACTTTTAAAACAGCAGAACACTGATTTTGTGGCCGGTGACGGACTTGCTTTTATAAAAAGCAATGAAACGCGTTATGGCACGGTTTACATTGACCCTGCCAGAAGAAGCGGATCGGGCAAGGTTTTCATGCTGAAGGACTGCACACCCGATGTGACAACAAACATGGACCTGCTGCTCGACAGAGCAGAGCGTATCCTGATTAAAACCGCCCCCCTGCTTGATATTACAGCAGGAATGAAAGAATTGAACCATGTGGCAGAAATACACATTGTGAGCGTTAAAAACGAATGCAAGGAACTGATATGGGTTGTGGAGCCGGGACATGTTGGGAAAACTAAAATCGTGTGCAGCACGCTGAATGCTGAACAAAAACAATTCAGCTTTTTTATTGGCGAAGAAGGAACCGCAACAACAGGCGGAACAGTCACTCCAGGAACTTATCTGTATGAACCAGATGTTGCTTTATTAAAAAGCGGTGCGTTTAACCTCATTGCCGACCGGTATAAGCTTCAAAAATTCCATTCACAAACGCAGCTTTACATCTCTTCAGAAATCCACACAGAGTTTCCAGGCAGGATTTTTAAAATAGAGGAACTCTTATCTTCAGCTACGCTGAAAAAAGAAAAAGAGCTCAAGGGAAGTGTAATCGTACGCAATTATCCTGACAAAGCAGCCTTATTGGTTAACAAATACCGTATTACACCAGATGATCACCAGTTCATCATCTTTACGCAAAGTGCCAGCGATGGAAAGCTGATCATCAGGGGCACTATCATACAACATTATTAAAACTAAAGCCTCCTTTCAAAGAGGCTTTAGTTTAGCAGTTAGATCAGCCTAAGCTTTTCTCACTTTGACCGCCTGTAAGCCTTTTTTGCCTTCAGCAATTTCAAACTCTACCTCGTCATTTTCCTGAAGACTGTCTATGCCGCCAAGGACATCTTTGAAATGAACAAAAATATCCTTATTGCCATCGTAGACAATAAAACCATAACCCTTCTGTGTATTAAACCATTTTACTTTTCCCGTACTCATAAAATTCGAATGTATAAATTAATATTTCTTTAAAGTTCCTGACTCTATCAAACTTAAAGAAAATCAATAAGTTTTAAAAATTATTTGTTCGGTTGTGGGGTAGTTCTTAGGTAAGGTTTGATAACTTTGTGTCCTTTGGGGAATTTGGCCGGAATATCTTCAGTTTTGATGCTGTTCATTACGATTACATCCTCACCATCTTTCCAGTCGGCCGGCGTAGCAACACTGTACTCAGCTGTGAGCTGAAGCGCATCAATTACCCTCAGCACCTCAATAAAGTTTCTTCCTGTCGAAGCCGGGTAAGTGAGCATCAGTTTCACTTTTTTGTCAGGGCCAATAATAAACAAAGAACGCACAGTCATAGTTTCTGAAGCATTCGGGTGGATCATATCATATAAATCCGCCACCTTTTTATCCTCGTCAGCAATAATTGGGAATTCTACCGTAGTATTTTGTGTTTCGTTGATATCGTTGATCCACGACTGATGAGAAGCTACTGAATCTACGCTCAGTGCAATCACTTTAACATTCCTTTTCTCAAACTCACTTTTAAGCTGGGCTGTGCGTCCAAGCTCTGTTGTACAAACAGGGGTATTATCTGCAGGATGTGAAAAAATCACTCCCCAGCTATCGCCTAGAAATTCGTAAAAATCAATATCTCCAATTGAAGTTTTGGCTTTAAAATTTGGAGCAACGTCTCCGATTCTGATACTCATATTTTTATTATTTAGATTTTAAATCAATGGTTATTATTAAACGAACTATCTACCGGATCAAAAATATGAAGAACAATAAATTTATCTTATCCCCAAACCTGGTAGTCCGCCGCTTAAGACTACTAATATAGTAGATATTTTAAATTTTCTCAACTAAACAAATCTTCATGCAGGGTTATTTCAGGAATATTACTGCCAAGTGTTTTATTAAAGACCTTAATGGCATAATCGGCCATCACAACAGATTCCCTTTCATCATGCTGATGCAGAAAAAAGTAGACCTTTTTCAGTCCCTTTTCCTGCCATTTCTTTAAACGTTTGGCCCAGGCGTCAATCCTTGAAAAGTTATGCTCCCGCTGCGCCACACCGTTGCCTACAAAACGGATAAACACTTCGGGGATGGTAACTTCCATATGCAAGACATCCCTTCTGCCGCTAACATCAGTGATCACAGCCCCCTTATGTTGTCTTGCAAGAAGCCCGAAAACCGTCTTCCGTATTTTAGGATCTGAAAACCATTCCTGATTCCTCAACTCAACAAATACATTGAGATCTTTGGGCAGCGATTTCAAAAACTCTTCCAGTGACGGCAGATTGTCTGCCTTAAAGCTATCGCTCAACTGCAGAAAACAAGGTCCCAGCGTATCCTCAAACTCAATAATTGACGTTAGAAACTCATCCGTTACCCTTTCTACGCCTTTCAGCCTTTTATAGTGACTGATTGAATCGGGAAATTTGGGACAGAATAAAAATTGACCTTTAGCCTGCGCTGTGGCCTGCCCCTTCCATTTTCTTACGGTTTCTACCGTAGGGATTTTGTAATACGCAGCATTCAGTTCAATTGAATTCAATTGTGCTGCGTATTCGCTTAAAAAGTTAACAGCTTTGGTTTTCGGTGGATACAGGAAGTCAACCCACTCGGGTAATCCCCATTTTGCACCACCTACAAAGACACCCATGTTACCTGCAGCTGTTCCGTTTAAAACTTCCAGTGTTTGCTGCCCATCCTCAGGCAACGTAAAATTTATAGACTGAATTTCTTCAGCAGGTACTTTACCAAATTCCATAGTAGAATATTATACACGATAAATCAAATGATAATACAAAAACCCCCAAACTACTTTTTTGTTCAGGCAATCCTAATTTTAAAATCACCTGGCTTAGAAAATAAAAAACCCCGGAACAAGATATGTCCCGGGGCGCTTAAAAATTGGAGAACTCTAATTGTATACTTTAATCATGTAGACATAATTTTCAATTTTGTCTATCTGTTTGGTTCTGTTTAAACCTTGTAACGGGTTCTTTTTGGCAAAGGCAGGTTTCTTGCCCAGCGAATCCTGAGGGATAGCGTTCAGTGCCTCCAGGATATATTTAGATTTAATGGCAAACGTAGCGCCCTCAACCTGATTTTCTTTCGCTGTGATTACACCGATGATGTTTCCGTAGTTGTCCAGTAAAGGGCCGCCACTGTTTCCAGGATTAATAGGAATGGATACCTGGTATTGCGTAGTATCACCACCATGCCCTGTTTTTGAGCTGATATAACCCTCGCCTAAAACTGCATCATCTTTAGGGTAACCCAATGTATACACATTTTCACCCATCCCGATATTATTCTTTTTCAGCTTATAAGGAAGATTAGACAAAGGGATAAAAGAGTTATCAATAATTTTCAGGATAGCAATATCGTACTGTTGATCGCGGTATACCACTTTTGCCTTGAAAGATTCTGCTTTATTGTTCTGCACATATACAGAATCTGCATCACGCACCACATGAAAGTTTGTACATAGATAACCATTTGCAGTCAGTGCAAAACCAGTACCGCCAAATTTAGCTGCACCAACAGGCCCTTTTATTGTCCTTGGTGTGGAATTCAGTGTCCTTACCAGCTTATTCTGGTTATTCTTGATGTTGGTGATCTCACGGCGCATCACTTCATAAGTTCCATTCTGCTTGGTATTGTGCTGGATAGAATATATGGAGAAAATGGTCAGTAACAGGAACGAAGCGGCAACTGCTACCGCCGATCTGTTTTTGCGCCACATGTTCACAATTACCGAAGGATGTGGCCCCAGTTTCTGGCTGAGGGCCGTAACATCCAACTGAGAGTGTGCACGGTCCATCTGCTCTTTTAGTGAAAGCACCTTACCATACTCTTTCAGGGATTCCAGAAAAAGTTTATGTGTAAGTACCTTTTGATCAATTGAAGGATCATTTACACGCAGTTCTTCAAAAGCCGAAGCTTCAGCTGCTGTAAGCTTACCCTGGAGGTAATCTTCAATGATGGCATCTAATTCTATATCTTTCTTCATGACGTATTAAGATTGAAAAAATAATTTCTTTAATCTCTGCAGGCATTTATATTTCTGAGTCTTGACGTTATCCGTATTGGTATAGCCAAATTTCTCACAGATATCCTGCATGGAGAGATTATGTATATAAAAATCTTCAATAATAGTCTTGCAGGGTTCCCCCAGGTTTACCAATGCTGATCCCATTTTTTCAAACTGGATCTCTTTCTCTTCATGTTGTTCAAAATCAACTTCTACAGCAACTACATCTTCAAAATCGGACAGGTTATTTGTTTTTTTGCTTTGCTGTGAAAGCTTCTTTAACCAAATACGCCTGCATACCGAGTATATATATGTCTTTAATTTGCTGCTTAGCTCAAAATCTCCACTCTTAATCTTATTGTATAAGACAATAATCGCTTCCTGATAAACATCTTTTGCATCGTCCTCATCGCCATTATTATTTAAAATAAACTGTAAAACCATCGGGAAATACCCTACGTACAGCCTATTTAGTGCATCTTCCGAGTTATTTAGTATCCCTAAAACAACCTCTCTATCTGTTGGAACTGAATTGCTTAACTTATTACTCACCAATTAATACATTTATACGTGAATGGTAACCCAATATTAGACAAAAAAAATATTCTTTGATCTTTTTTTAAATCGGTGGGTTACCTTTTAAAGATTGTGGTATTAATCTGTAAAATTAATTAATTATTTTAAACAGAATTCAAATGAAAAACTTATTCAAATTCGGCTTTTTAGCTTTAGCAATCTCTTTATCAGTAGCAGCATGTAACTCAGAGAAAAAAGCTGAAACTACTGATACAACTGTAACTGATTCTTCAACTATCACTACTGACGTTGATACTTCAGTTAAAGATTCAACTGTAAAAGATACAGCTGTTAAAACTACTACAACTGAAGTTAAAAAAGACACTGTAGCTAAATAATTAGCTAAATAACTTTTATAAAAGGTTTTGGAGATATCCAAAGCCTTTTTTTTGTGCCCGTATTTTGGTACATTTGCGTTTTGCAAAACTATCCAATTCATGAATTTATCTCCTTTACAAGCGATCTCGCCGGTTGATGGCCGCTACAGAAGTACCACACAAAACCTTGCACAGTATTTTTCTGAATCAGCACTGATCAAATACAGGGTGTACGTTGAAATTGAATATTTCATCGCCCTATGTGAAACCGGATTGACAGGTTTAGCGGGTTTCGACCGGTCCAACTTTAGTAAACTGCGCGCGATATTTGAGAATTTCAATGATGCAGATGCACAGGAAGTAAAAGACACTGAAAAAATCACCAACCATGATGTAAAGGCTGTTGAGTATTTCATCAAGAAAAAGTTCGACAATCTTGGACTGCAGGATTTCAAAGAGTTTATCCATTTCGGTTTAACTTCTCAGGACATTAATAATACTGCAATACCCTATACTTTTAAACTGGCATTATCTGAAATATATTATCCGCAGATCAGCCAACTCATTGAAAGGTTGCAGGAACTGGCGGCCGACTGGAAGGATATCCCTCTTCTTGCACACACCCATGGTCAGCCCGCCTCCCCTACCAAACTTGGAAAAGAGTTCCTTGTATTTGCAGAAAGACTGGAAATCCAATTGAACAACCTCAAAACTATCCCTAACAGCGCTAAGTTTGGCGGTGCAACCGGAAACTTCAATGCCCACCATATTGCTTATCCGGGTATCAACTGGGTAGATTTCTCCAATAATTTTGTAAACAATATCCTGCAGCTGAACCGTGCACAGCATACCACACAAATTGAACATTATGATCAGTTTGCCGCACAGTGCGACGCCCTAAAAAGGATCAATACCATTATCATTGACCTTGACAGGGATATCTGGGCTTACATTTCCAAAAATTATTTCAAGCAGAAAATCAAAGAAGGTGAAGTTGGTTCATCGGCCATGCCGCACAAAGTTAACCCGATTGATTTTGAAAACGCCGAGGGCAACGCTGGAATAGCCAATGCCCTTTTTGAATTTTTCGCTGCCAAATTGCCTATCTCACGTTTACAGAGAGACCTCACAGATTCTACAGTGTTGAGAAATGTTGGAGTTCCAATGGCACACACGGTAATTTCAATCTCTTCTACACTGAAAGGCCTGAATAAGCTGCTTTTGAATAACGAAGCCATTGCGGCCGACCTGGAAAACAACTGGGCAGTGGTTGCAGAAGCGATACAAACTGTACTGAGACGCGAAGCTTATCCTAACCCTTACGAGGCTTTAAAAGACCTTACCCGTACCAACCAGAAGATCACTGCACATACCATGGCTGATTTTATTGATGGTTTACAGATTGACGAAGACCTGAAACAGGAGCTAAAACAAATTACACCATTTAACTACACAGGGGTCTTTTAATATATAATGACCTAAATCAGACATCGGGCACTATTTTTGATTTACGAATTAATTATTTTTGTAAGAAAAAGAGATCATGACTATTAACGTATATACAGAACAAACCCCGAATCCTGCCACGATGAAGTTTATGGTAAATAAACTACTGATCAACGGCAGTGAAGATTTCGCTACTAAAGAAAGTGCTGAGCACTCTCCTTTTGCGAAGGAATTATATAAGTTCAATTTTGTGAACGGTGTATTTTTTGCCAGTAATTTCGTAACCATTACAAAGACGGAAGATGCTGAATGGGCGGATATAGAACCTTTATTGAAAGAATTTGTAAAGGGTGCTGTAGAATCTGAATATAAAATTAAAGAAGCTACTGCCGCTGAAACGCCTGATTTTGAAGGTTCAGACCTGGAGATTAAAATCCAGCAGATCCTGCATGATTATGTTCGTCCGGCCGTTGAGCAGGATGGCGGTGCTATCAGCTATAAATCATTTGAAGAAGGTGTGGTTACTGTTGAACTTCGCGGTTCTTGCAGCGGCTGTCCTTCCTCTACCATTACCTTAAAATCTGGTATACAGAATTTATTGCAAAGAATGGTTCCTGAAGTAACAGAAGTTATTTCAAACGCTTTATAAGCAATCAAACTTCATAAAAAAAGTGGTTCATAACAATATGAACCACTTTTTTTATGCGCTAAACTTCCGTATAAACGGCTTAATAATTCGCGTGTTTCTCTTTGTTTTTCAGCGAATATATCACCAGCAACAGCCCGCAGATAAATAAGATAGAAGAGATCAGCTCCGCCTGTGTAAAAGAAATCCCAGCAACATGGTATTTAGTATTAACCCGGATCAGCTCTACAAAAAACCTTTCCAGTCCGTTCATCATCAGGTAAATTCCAAACATCATCCCCGGAAGTTTAATCTCCCTGCGGATACGCCATAAAATCAGGAACAGTATAAAACAAACGATTACTTCATAAATCGGCGTAGGATACACCGGCAAGGGTAGCACAGAACAAAAACGGCCCGTACAGCCAGGGATAGCAATACCTTCCATCGCTACGTTATTCGGATACGTATATGCCCAAAGCCAATCCGGCAACCAGCTAAACGGCTTAGGATTTAGGTTAGCAATCCCCCAGTCGCCATCTCCCGAAAGGTGGCAACCAATCCGTCCAACACTGTAAGCCAGCATCATTCCTGGTCCGCCAACATCCAGCATATGCAATGGCTTGATACCATTTTTCTTTGCAATATACAATACAGCCGCACCTCCGCAGATCAATCCGCCATAAAACGTCAGGCCGCTGAAAGACAACAAACTTCCAATCGGATCCTGTACAAAACTATCCCAGTGTTCAAGGTTATCAAATATTTTCGCTCCAAGCAGTCCCCATACCGCAGCCCATACAATCATATGGCCGGTCAGTTCATAGGGATGCTCAACGATTTCCACCTCCTTAGGCTTGTCCAGTTTCAGCTTGTTTTTCTCTTTGTAGTCCCAGTAGGCAAAAAGGCCAGCTAAGGCTAATCCACCAAGAATATTACCCTGGGCGGATAACAACACCCCCTGTGAATCGTTCACAAACAAACGGTAATTCAGCAAGGCATATACCAGTTTATAACCAATCAGGAACCCAAAAAGTGCGTTCAGTAAAATCTCATTTGATGAGGCAGGTTTGCCAACAGTGATGGTCCTTTTTACAGGATGGAGAATACCAAGGAGCTCTTTACGTCTCAATTCCTCAGTAAAGGCCCAGTAGCCTGCAATGAAGGCCATTGCCACCAACAGGCCAAAAGTATTTAATGGCAGGGGGATTTGTATGCCGAAAGCATATTCTATAAAGTGGGATACCGTAGGGAACATTGCGTATTTTTTTTACGCGAATATAGGATTAATGTGCTAATACTTCCTCAGTTTCCATAACTTCTACTTCACCGTCTGCAGTCATTTCCATCAGTTTTACCGTCTTGATTTCGTTGACCATTACCGGATCATATTTAGCTTTAACCTTTACATAATTCTTAGTAAAGCCGTGCATAAATCCAGTTTTGTGCTCGTCTTCAAAAAGCACTTCAGCAATCGAACCAATCTGCGACTGATAAAATGCCCTTCTTTTTTTATCAGATAAGATATGCAGCATTTTACTTCTGTCGGCACGCGCACTTCCTGTCACCACACCGCCCATGTCAGCAGCTTCTGTTTGTTCACGCTCAGAATAAGTAAAAACATGCAGATAAGAAATATCAAGCTCATTTAAAAACTGGTAGGTATCCAGAAAATCTTCATGGGTTTCGCCCGGAAAACCAACAATCACATCCACGCCAATACAGCAATTTGGAATCAGCGCTTTAATCGTTGCCACACGTTCTGTGTAAAGGTCGCGGCGGTAACGTCTTTTCATCAGGCCAAGGATTTTATCAGAGCCCGACTGAAGTGGAATATGGAAATGGGGTACAAATCTTTTAGATGCAGCTACGAAACTGATAATTTCATTGCTAAGCAGGTTAGGTTCAATTGAAGATATACGGATCCTTTCAATGCCTTCAACTTCGTCAAGCGCTTTCACCAGGTCGAAAAACTTATCCTCACGTTGTCCACTGCGGATACCGAAATCGCCCAGGTTTACCCCTGTAAGCACAATTTCCTTCACCCCTGTTTCAGCAACCTGTTTCGCACGGTTAACCACATTTTCGATAGTATCACTCCTGCTACCACCTCTTGCAAGTGGTATAGTACAGTACGTACAAGGATAATCACATCCATCCTGTACTTTCAAAAACGTACGTGTACGGTCGCCAATCGAATAGGCCGCAATAAAATTATGGTTTACTTTTTCAATATTTTGCTGATGGATAACAGCTTTTGGCAATTTGGTAAGGTCAGAAATATACTCCACGATACGGAATTTTTCCGCAGCGCCCAGTACCATGTCCACACCCTCTATTTCGGCAATTTCAACAGGTTTCAGCTGAGCATAACATCCCACAATAGTTATATATGCGTTAGGCGCATACTTCAAAGCCTCTTTAACCACCTTACGGCACTTCTTGTCAGCATGTTCAGTTACGGAACAAGTGTTGATTACATATACATCAGCAGCATCGGTAAAATCTACCACAGCGTATCCTGCATCAGTAAAAAGACGGCCTATGGTTGAAGTTTCTGAAAAATTTAACTTGCAACCCAGTGTATAAAATGCTACTTTTTTCATCAGTATTTATGGGAATGTGCAAAGATAACCTTTTAGATGAGCTTACAGAATACAAAACATAGGCTGATTGTCAAATTCTATGAATTGTCTTCATTCCAGCGGTAACTGTCCTGTTCAAGTCCTGCCAGATCTATCACGCGGCTAACCACGGTTTGCGCTACTTCATCAATGGTTTTTGGAATACTATAAAAAGAAGGATTGGCAGGGCAGATAATACCTCCTGCTTCGGTGACCGTCTTCATATTATTGATATGGATGAGACTGAAGGGCGTATCACGAACAACGGCAATGAGCTTTCTGCGTTCTTTTAAAACCACATCCGCTGCGCGGGAAATCAGGTCGTTTGAAATACCATGGGCAATCCGTCCCAGTGTGCCCATAGAGCAGGGTATAATAATCATTGTATCAAATTTTGCCGAACCAGAAGCAAAGGGTGCGTTAAAATCCATCTTTTGATAAAAATCGAAAGGATAGTTATCATAATTACTGTTGCCCAGCTCAAACCGCCATACCTCTTTGGCGTTATCAGACATAACTACGCCAACCTTTTCAATCTGGGATGATAATTTAGTCAGGTTGTCAAGTAATAACCTGGCATAAACAGAACCGCTGGCACCGGTAATTGCAACTATGATTTTCTTTTTCATACGATGGATAAATATACACAAGCTATGTAAAAAAAAAGGGCCGAAAATAAA
>Ga0308164_10000677_pt1 | contig 49446 bp, 50 predicted proteins | sample PhyTR2_FD_201031 | JGI IMG/M metagenome (GOLD analysis project Ga0308164, IMG submission 201031) | Phyllosphere microbial communities from UC Gill Tract Community Farm, Albany, California, United States - DLSLT.R2 | ecosystem: Host-associated > Plants > Phyllosphere > Unclassified | place: USA...
AAGCCTTGGCTTCGCCGCCAAACTTCTTCGACAGAACGGTTGCGATCGCAGCCGTCAGCGTGGTCTTGCCGTGATCGACGTGACCGATGGTGCCCACGTTGACGTGGGGCTTGGTCCGTTCGAATTTTCCTTTTGCCATTTTTCGACTCCGAAAAAAATCTCAAATCCAAAACAACAGGAATGGGCGCCACCCCGAAGGATGGCGCCACAATTGGTGCCCTTGGCGGGAATCGGACCCACGACCTCTCCCTTACCAAGGGAGTGCTCTGCCACTGAGCCACAAGGGCAGTGAAGGCTCGCATCAGACAACTTCAACGAACCACACTGAATTCAACACAACTGCCAGATCCAAACGGACACCGACAAGACAAAAACTGGAGCGGGAGACGGGAATCGAACCCGCGTCATCAGCTTGGAAGGCTGGGGTTCTACCATTGAACTACTCCCGCATGAAGCCGATACGATCATCGGCTCAAGCGATCAAAAGTCCGCTGCCACTTCTATTTGTCTTGCTGGTGGAGGAGGCTGGATTCGAACCAGCGTAGGCGTAAGCCAACAGATTTACAGTCTGCCCCCTTTAGCCACTCGGGCACCCCTCCGGCAAGCCTCGCAGTATATCTGCAATTTGCGGAAATTCACAATAGCACCGCACTTTTTTGGCGGAGACCTGCATTTGGGCACAATGCTGCACTGCAACATGAACCGTGGGGCAGCGTTTACACAGGGGATTCCATGAGCCGTCCGTCACCGCCTTCCGTGGTCTTCAAGGAGGACTCAGCTCCTCGCCAGATCAGCCTGGCCCTGCAAGGCGGTGGCTCGCACGGTGCTTTCACCTGGGGCGTACTGGACACGCTCCTGTCAGACCGACGGCTGGAAATCGCTGGCTTGAGCGGTGCCAGCGCCGGCGCGGTCAATGCCGTGGCGGTGGCTCATGGCTTCGCCAAGGGCGGTGAAAACTACGACGACCGCGCCCGGCTTGCCCGTGAGACCCTTGCCCGGGTGTGGCGTGGAGTGGCGGGGTTGGGCAGCCTGGGATCCATGGCGCAAGGCATCGCCCGCATGCTGACCAGCGGCTGGAGCAGCGATGCGGTATCGGCCAGTGGCGCTTTCAGTGACGCGATGAGCCGCTGGATGTCGCCCTACCAATCCAACCCGCTCGACTTCAATCCTCTTCGCCGCCTGCTCGACGCAGAAATAGATTTCGAAGCGATCGGTGGCCTTCAGCATCCGAGGGTGTTCATTTCGGCCACCCAGGTTCGCACCGGCCGCGCGGAAATCTTCCACGGACGGCGCCTCACGCTCCAGGCACTGATGGCGTCGACCTGCCTGCCGCAGATGTTCCAGGCAGTCGAGATCGACGACCAGCACTATTGGGACGGCGGCTTTTCGTCCAACCCGCCGCTGGCTCCGCTGATCGACGCCTGCGACAGCCGCGACATCGTGCTCGTGCAGCTCAATCCGATGTCGCGAGACCCCCTGCCCCAGACGGTGCAGGAAATCGCCGAGCGGGTGAACGAACTCAACTTCAACGCCAGCCTGCTGTCGCAGATGCGCAGCATCGACTTCATCAACCGGCTGATCGCGCGGGGCGCATTGGTGGAGGCAGAGGGCTACAAGAGCGTGCGGCTGCACCGCATCGACGGCGGCAAGGCGATGCAGGAGCTGTCTGCGGCGAGCAAGCTGTCCGCAGACACCGCGATGATGGAAAAGCTGTTTGGTGAAGGGGCCGCGGCAGCCGCAACGTGGCTGGGCAAACACTTCGATGCCATCGGCAGCAAGGGCACCATCGACATCCACCGTGATTACGTCGGCGCCGGTTACCGCACCTGAAGTTTCCGTCAGCCGGCCGGTTTTCCGTGTTGCTCGCGCCAGTCCCGCGCCAGCGAGAAATGACCGTTGCCGATGAAGGGCAGCGGCGGACGCAGCGCAGACAAGGGGGACGGATGATTCGACACCAGCACCAGATGCCGCCCTGCGTCGATCAGCGCTCGTTTGCTTTGTGCATGTGCGCCCCACAGCATGAAGACCACCGGGTGATCGCCTTGCGCCACCTGGCGGATGACGGCATCGGTCAGCACCTCCCAACCCTTGCCTACGTGACTGGCGGGCTGGGCCTCTTCCACCGTGAGGCAGGTGTTGAGCAGCAGCACGCCGTTACGCGCCCACTTGACCAGGCTGCCGCCGGGAGACGGAAACACCGGCGGCGGTGTTCCCAGGTCACGCTGCAGTTCCTTGAAGATATTGCGCAACGACGGCGGAAAGGCCACCCCGGGAGCCACAGAGAAAGACAGGCCTTCAGCCTGCCCACGCCCGTGGTACGGGTCTTGCCCCAGGATCACCACGCGCACATGCTCGGGTGACGTCAGCTCCAGCGCCCGCAAGGGCTGCGGCGGAAAGATGGTGGCGCCCGCTGCGAGCCGTGCAGACAGGAACGCCAGCAACTTCCGGCCGACCGCGCCGCTGAAAAAGTCGTCGACCAGCGGCCGCCAGCCAGGCGCGACCGGCCATTCCGCCGGGTCGGCGTTTTGCAGCTGATCGGCCGCCATGGGCATCAACCCTCGAAGAAAAGGTCCGCCAGCGCCTGCCCGGGTTCTTCGGCGCGCATGAAGGCCTCGCCGACCAGGAATGCGTGCACGCCGGCCGACTGCATGCGCTCGACGTCGGCCTTGTCGACGATGCCGGATTCGGTCACCAGCAGGCGGTCCGCAGGCACGTCGGCCATCAGCGCCAAAGTGGTGTCCAGCGTGACCTCGAAAGTGCGCAGATCGCGGTTGTTGATGCCGATCAACGGCGTGCGCAGCTTGAGCGCACGTTGCAGTTCGGCGCGGTCGTGGACCTCTACCAGCACGGCCATGTCGAGGCTCAGCGCGATGGATTCCATCTCTGCCATCAGGCCGTCGTCCAGGCTGGCGGCGATCAGCAGGATGCAGTCGGCACCCATCGAGCGCGACTCATAGACCTGATATGGGTCGATCAGGAAGTCCTTGCGCAGCACCGGCAGGCCGACCGAGGCCCGCGCCTGCTTGAGGTAATCGACGCTGCCCTGGAAAAACTGCTTGTCCGTCAGCACCGACAGGCAGGCCGCGCCACCTTCGGCATAGCTCTGGGCGATGTCGGCAGGAATGAAGTCGGCGCGGATCACACCCCTGGATGGACTTGCCTTCTTGATCTCTGCAATGACCGCCGGATCACCTTCAGCGACCTTGGCGCGCATGGCACCGACGAAGTCACGTGTCAGCACGCGACTCTCGGCGTCGGCGCGCATGGCTGCCAGCGGCATTTTTCTTTGGGCGGCAGCTACTTCTTCGCGCTTGACCGTGTTGATCTTGTCCAGGATGTCGCTCATGCAGTTGCCTTGGTCTGGTGTTGTCGACCCAGCCGCTGCGTCTGTTCGACGAACTGGGTGAGCCTGGCGCGCGCGGCGCCGGAATCGAGGGCGGTGCGTGCAAGCACCAGGCCCTCGGCAATGGATTGACTGACGTTGGCCGCGTAGAGGGCGGCGGCCGCGTTCAGCAGCACGATGTCCCGCGCGGGGCCGGGCTGGCCGTCCAGCACCCCCAGCAGCAAGGCCATCGACTGTTCGGGCGTGTCGACCTTGAGCGCACGGTTGCCGGACATGGTCAGGCCGAAGTCTTCCGGGTGGATTTCATATTCGCGAATGACTCCGTCTTTCAGCTCGCCCACCAGTGTGGCCGCGCCCAGGCTCACCTCGTCCATGCCGTCCTTGCCGTACACCACCAGCGCATGCTGCGCGCCCAGGCGCTGCAATGCACGCACCTGGATACCGACCAGGTCGGAATGGAAGACACCCATGAGGATGTTCGGTGCGCCGGCCGGGTTGGTCAGCGGCCCGAGGATGTTGAACACCGTGCGTACGCCCAGTTCCTTGCGCACCGGAGCCACGTTCTTCATGGCCGGATGGTGGTTGGGCGCGAACATGAAACCGATGCCGGTCTGCGCAATGCAGTCGGCGATGAGTTCTGCCGGCAGGTTGATGTCGGCGCCCAGGGCTTCCAGCACGTCGGCGCTGCCGCTCTTGCTGCTGACGCTGCGCCCGCCGTGCTTGCTGATGCGCGCCCCCGCCGCAGCTGCGACGAACATGGTGCAGGTGGAGATGTTGAAGGTGTTGGAGCCATCGCCGCCAGTGCCGACGATGTCCACCAGGTGCGTCGTGTCGGCCACTTCGACCCGCGTCGAGAATTCGCGCATCACCTGGGCGGCAGCGGTGATCTCGCCGATGGTTTCCTTCTTTACCCGCAGCCCGGTGATGATGGCCGCCATCATCACCGGCGACATCTCGCCGCGCATGATCAGCCGCATCAGGTGCAGCATTTCGTCATGGAAGATCTCGCGGTGTTCGATGGTGCGCTGGAGCGCTTCCTGGGGGGTGATCGGCATGTCGACTTCCTTGATGTTGTTCACTTGCCGTCCAGGAAGTTCTTGAGCATGGCGTGGCCGTGTTCGGTGAGGATCGACTCGGGATGGAACTGCACGCCCTCGATGGGCAGCGTCTTGTGGCGCACGCCCATGATCTCGCCGTCGTCGGTCCAGGCGGTCACCTCGAGCACCTCCGGCGGAGCCGACTTTTCGATGGCCAGCGAGTGATAGCGGTTGACGGTGAACTGCTCGGGCAGGTCCGAAAACACGCCCTTCTGCGTGGTGGTGATGACACTGGTCTTGCCATGCATCAGCTGCTGCGCCCGCACGATCTTGCCGCCGAACGCCGCGCCGATGGCCTGGTGGCCCAGGCACACGCCCAGTATGGGCAACCGGCCGGCGAATGCCTGGATTGCGGCCACCGAAATGCCCGCTTCGGCGGGCGAACACGGCCCGGGCGAAATGACCAGCCGGTCGACGCCTGAGGCGATGCGCTCAGCCACGCCGGCCACGGAGATTTCGTCGTTGCGGAACACTTCCACCTCGGCACCCAGCTCACCGAAGTACTGGACGATATTGAAGGTGAAGCTGTCGTAGTTGTCGATCATCAAAAGTTTCATGATGCTTACTCCAGGCCTTCTTCGACGAGTTCGGCGGCACGCAGCAACGCGCGCGCCTTGGCTTCGGTTTCCTTCCATTCCAGCTCGGGCACCGAGTCGGCCACGACGCCGGCCGCGGCCTGTACATACAGCACCTGGTCCTTGATGAGGCCGGTGCGGATGGCGATGGCGGCATCCATGTCGCCGCCGTAGCTGATGTATCCGCAGGCGCCGCCGTAAAGGCCGCGCTTGACCGGTTCCAGCTGGTCGATGAGTTCCATGGCGTGCACCTTGGGGGCGCCGCTCAGCGTGCCGGCCGGGAAGGTGGCCTTCAGCACGTCCATCGCGGTCATGCCGTCCTTGAGAACACCCTCGACGTTGCTGACGATGTGCATCACATGGCTGTAGCGCTCCACCGCAAAGGCCTCCGTGACCTTCACCGTGCCCGGCTTCGCAATGCGGCCGATGTCGTTGCGCGCCAGGTCGATCAGCATCACGTGTTCGGCGCGCTCCTTGGGGTCGTTGACCAGTTCGATCTCGGCGGCGCGGTCCAGCTCTGGCGTGGCGCCGCGCGGACGTGTGCCGGCCAGCGGGCGGATGGTGATCTTCTGGCCTTCATCGGTGCGTTCCTGGCGTACCAGGATCTCGGGCGAAGCACCCACCACATGGAAGTCGCCACCCTGCCCTTTCACGCCGGCACCGAGGTGGTAGAAATACATGTATGGCGACGGATTCAGCATGCGCAGCGCGCGGTACAGCGACAGCGGCGGCTCGGTGAATTTCTTCTCGATGCGCTGGCCCACCTGCACCTGCATGAAGTCACCGGCGGCGATCAGTTCCTTGGCGCGTTCCACTGCCGCTATGTAGTCGGCCTTGGCAAAACTGCGCTGTGAGGGATGGCTGTGCGAAGGCTTGATTTCGGGCGCCACCACCGGCTGACGCAGGCGCTCGCGCAGCACGTCGATGCGGGCCTTGGCGGCGTCGAAGGCGCCTGGCAGCGACGGGTCGGCATAGACGATCAGGTGAAGCTTGCCGGACAGGTTGTCGATCACCGCCAGCTCTTCGCATTGCAGCAGCAGGATGTCCGGACAGCCCAGGGTGTCCGGCGGGCAGCTGTCTTCGAGCTTCTTCTCGATGTAGCGCACGGCGTCGTACCCGAAATATCCGGCGAGGCCGCCGCAGAAACGCGGCAGGCCCGGCCGTACCGCTGCCTTGAAACGGCCCTGGTAAGCAGCAATGAAGTCCAGCGGGTTGCCGGCAACGGTCTCGATGACCTCGTCGTCGCAGACCACTTCGGTGCGGGCGTCGGCACCAAAACCGCTGGCGCGCAGCAAGGTGCGTGCAGGCAGCCCGATGATGCTGTAGCGGCCGAACCGCTCGCCGCCGACCACCGACTCCAGCAGGAAGCTGTTGCGTCCGCCGTCCTGCACATGGGCCAGCTTCAGGTAGAGCGAAAGCGGGGTTTCCAGGTCGGCAAAGGCTTCGGCCACCAATGGGATGCGGTTGTAGCCCTGCTGAGCGAGGGCCTTGAATTCAGTTTCGGTGAACACGCTTGGGAATCTCCAGCATGAACCCGGCACGAGCCGTGCGCGCCATTGGGGCGTGGTCGGTCAGGCCGGGGTTCGTCGTCGTCATGGGGGCGTTTGCCGCGGGGCCGTCGTGGCCCGGGCAGGACGCCGGAGTGGGATGTGCCCGCGCCCGGCGGTTCAACCGGGTTTTACGTGCACACAGGAGCGGACGGCCGACGCCAGGGCCAGGCTCCCCGGTCGGCAAGACCTGTGCGTAATGTGCGGTGGACGAACATGCGCCGAAGTGTAGCAGCGGCCTGCGATGAATCAGCCCAGCCGGGGAGCCAGTTCCACCAGCGAATCCAGGTAGAAATCGGCTTTGACCGAGCGGATGGGCTGGCCGTGGTTGTAGCCATAGCTGACCAGCGCTACCGGACAACCGGCAGCGTTGGCTGCCTGGGCATCGTTGCCGGAATCGCCCACGGCCAAGGTGCGCGACGGATCTGTGCCGAGGGCACGGCAGGTCTCCAGCATGGGCAGCGGATCGGGTTTCTTGCGGGCAAAACTGTCCCCACCGAAGATGTGGTCGAAGTAGCCGGCCAGCCCGTTGGCCTTCAGCAAACCGGTGGCGAACGCCAGCGGCTTGTTGGTCAGGCAGGCCAGCCGAAGGCCGGATGCACGCAGCGCCGCCAGCCCTTCCGGCACGCCGGGATAGACGGTAGAAAACCGGCCGTTGATGCCTTCGTAGTGGCGGAAGTAGATCGCCAGCGCTTCCGCCGGATCCTGTTGCGCCAGGCCGGCCAGCGGCAAGGCGGATTGCACCAGGTGCTCCGACCCCTTCCCGATCAGCAGCATCACGGACTCTCGCGGCAGAGGCGCCGCGCCGAGTTCCACCAGCATGGCGCCGAGTGATTGTTCGAAGTCGCCGAGGGTGTCGACCATGGTGCCGTCGAGGTCGACGATGGCCGCGTCGAAACGATCCGTGAAATGAGAAGAAACAGGCGTCATGCCGGTATTAGACCCGCCTACAGCGGGCGGCAGAACCGTCCTACCGACTGTGCGCGACATCGCAGCCACCATGGTTCTCTCCAAGAGAACACAGAAAGGACATCCAAATGTCACGTGAAGACACTCTCAATCGCGACCCGATCAGCGACGAACCAGGCGCTCACCCCATCGGAACCGGCATCGGCGCCGGCGGTGGCGCCATTACCGGAGCGGCACTGGGCCTGGCCGGCGGGCCGGTCGGCGTGGCGGTCGGCACCGTCATCGGTGCGGTGGTCGGCGGACTCGCCGGCAAGGGTGCGGCAGAAGCCGTCAACCCCACGGCCGAAGACGCTTACTGGCGTGATGCCTACGTGGGCGAGCCCTACTACACGGACGGCCTCGGGTACGACGACTATGCGCCGGCATACCGCACGGGCTACGAAGGTTTCGCTGCCCGCAGCGGCGACTTCGACAGTTACGACGCCGAACTGGGTGCCACCTGGGACAGCCGTCGCGGCAGTTCACGCCTTTCGTGGGATGAAGCCCGCCCCGCCAGCCGCGCTGCCTGGGAACGTGCCCGCCGCCAATACGACGTCGACAACACCAACCGCGACCTCTGAATGACCGCGATGGAAAACAAGCCGTCTAAGGGTGACACCCGCACCGCTCAGCAAGAGACAGAGGGTGGCCGGGTACCACGCACCCCCAACGAACATGACACCTCGGCCGACAGCCAGGAGGGCCGTCAGCCGGGCAACAACGATGTCGGCAAGGCCGCTCACGAGGACGCCACCAACGGTACCCAGGATACGGACAAGGGCCCCGTCATGGACAAGGTCTATGACAAGGTCCAGAAAGGCACCTGAGCGCCTCGCGGCTGGCTCCGATGTCAAAAAAAAGAAGCCCCGCAGTGCGGGGCTTCTTTTTTTGGGCCGTTCCGGATCAGGCCGGCACGGCGTCGATGTCCGGCCGGTCCCAGTGACGATGTGCAAGCATCGCGGCGATAAAAGCCTGGGCCGTCGCCACGCCCGCCTCGGCACCGGATTCTCCCAGCACCACACCCGGATGATTGGCTAGCGACTCTGCATCCGCCCCGGGCTGGATGCCCAGCAGCGCCAGCATCTGCACGCCCTCCGCGATGGCGCATACAGGCTTGCAATGCTTGTAGGCTTCAAGCACGAAATGAACCGCATCACCAACCTTGCGCAGGGCTTCGATGCTGTCCTTGCCGCCTGCCACCACGACCGCGTCGAACATCACCGAAGGCATGGTCTGGAAGGTACCGGCGACCTCGAGCCGCCGGCCACCGGCCGTTGCCACCGCCCCCAGGCGAGGCGCCAGGATCCAGCATTCGGCACCGGCATCGGTCAGCGCCTGCTGAACCGGACGCAACGACACCACATCTACCCCGTCGTGCGCAATGATCGCCACCTTGCGGGTCTGGATTCCGCCCTTGTCGGGCCTGGGCGCCATGCTCAACGCAGCCGATTCCTCGATCGGCAATTCGAACCTCACGTTGCGGAAACCCGCTTGGCCGGCCGCCGCCTTTTCATCCGGCGGTTCGATGCCCAGCGGCGCGGCGACACGTTTCGCCAGCTTGGCATCCACATGCGCCAGATTGTTCACCATGCGTTGCCGCACCGGCAGCGTGTTGACCTTGCTCAGCTCGAACCGGAAGCCGGCGACGATGTGTTCCTTTTCGACCGTGGACATGCTGTTCCAGAACAACGTCGCCTGGCTGAAGTGGTCATCGAAGCTCGGGCTGCGGCGCCGCACCTTCGGTGGCTCGACCGTGTTGTCAGGCTGGCTGTGGAAACCGGTCTGGCCGCCGTCCACCCTGAATTCGGTGCCGGCCGCGAGGGAGTTCGGCTCATAGGAAACCTGGCCGCGTCCGATGGCCTGGCGGTGCATGCCGTCTCGCTGAAAATTGTGGGCAGCAACGATTCCCCGATTGATCGGGATCTCGTGGAAATTGGGACCACCCAGGCGTGACAGCTGCGTGTCGGTGTACGAGAACAGGCGGCCCTGCAACAGCGGATCGCTGGTGAAGTCGATGCCCGGAACGAGGTGCCCCGGATGGAAGGCCACCTGCTCGGTCTCCGCAAAATAATTGTCGACATTGCGGTCGAGCACCAGCCTGCCGACCGGCGTGACCGGCACCATTTCTTCCGGGATGAGCTTCGTGGCGTCGAGGATGTCAAAGCCGAGCGAAGCCGCCTTGTCTTCCGACATGATCTGCAGGCCCAGTTCCCACTCCGGGAAATTGCCTTTCTCGATGGCATCGAACAGGTCGCGCCGATGGAAATCGGGGTCCTTGCCAGCGATCTTCTGCGCTTCGTCCCATGCCAGACCGTGCACGCCGAGCTTGGGTTTCCAGTGGAACTTCACAAAGTGCGACTCACCACGGCCATTGATCATGCGGAAGGTATGGACACCAAAACCTTCCATCATGCGGAAGCTGCGCGGCAACGCGCGGTCGCTCATCGCCCACATCAGCATGTGGGTGGTCTCGGGCATCAGCGAAGCGAAATCCCAGAAGGTGTCGTGTGCGCTGGCGGCCTGCGGAATTTCGTTGTGCGGCTCGGGTTTCACCGCGTGGATCAGGTCAGGGAACTTGATGGCGTCCTGGATGAAGAACACCGGCATGTTGTTGCCGACCAGGTCGTAGTTGCCTTCCTGGGTATAGAACTTGACCGCGAAGCCGCGCACGTCGCGAGCCGTGTCGGCCGAACCGCGTGAACCCGCCACGGTCGAAAATCGGACGAATACCGGGGTGCGTGCTTCGGTATCGTTCAGGAATTGCGCCGTCGTGTATTCCGACAGGGCCTTGTAGACATGGAAATGCCCGTGTGCTGCAGCGCCACGTGCGTGCACCACGCGTTCGGGAATGCGTTCGTGGTCGAAATGGGTGATCTTTTCGCGGAGGATGAAGTCCTCCAGCAATGTCGGGCCGCGCAGCCCCGCCTTGAGCGAATTGTGGTTGTCCGGTATCTGAAGACCCTGGTTGGTCGTCAGCACCTGGGCTGGCTCGTCGACGTAGGCGGCGAGTTGCTGGATCTTGTCGCCTGCGGCGCTGGCAGCCTTGGGCTTGCCGCGTGCGCCGTTCCTGGATTGCACCATGGTGTGTGGGTTCCTTCAGTGCTGCGCCACATGGGGCGCGGCCCCTTGTTGTTCTTCAGTAGTCGAAGCAGCACTCGAGAGCGTTCACGACCGCGGCCAGGGCGACCAGCGCCATCAAACCCGCCACACTCCACAAAACCCATTCCATGGCTCGTTCCCCCGTTGCCCGTTTGTCGATTACTGCTTCAAAAACCGTCTGTCTCGCCTGGCTTCCAAGCTTGAAATAAGGTTAACGAGCGGTAAAGGAAGAAACCGTAGCCCGATGCAGTCGGACCCTGTGGGAAAAACGATGTCGTCCTGTCAGCGCTCTCCCACAGCCTTCGCACCAGTCTGCGAGGCCGCGGAGCGCTGAAGCGATGCGGGCCGGTCAGCCCGTGAGGGCGCTGCGCATCGAGTCGATGACCGCACGGTAGTCAGGCTTGCCGAAGATGGCGCTGCCCGCCACGAAGGTATCGGCTCCGGCAGCCGCCACGCGGGCGATGTTGTCGGGCTTGATGCCGCCGTCGACTTCCAGGCGGATGTCCTTGCCGGTGGCGTCGATGCGCTTGCGCACCAGCTCGATCTTGCGCAGCGCCGAGTCGATGAAGCTCTGGCCCCCGAAACCCGGGTTGACACTCATGATGAGGATCAGGTCCAGGTCTTCGATGGTCCAGTCCAGCACGTCCAGCGGAGTGCCGGGGTTGAACACCAGGCCCGCCTTGACACCCTTGGAGCGGATGGCCTGCACGCTGCGGTGCACATGGGTGCTGGCTTCGGGATGGAAGCTGATGAAGTCGGCGCCGGCTTCGGCAAAGGCCGCCGCCAGGGCGTCGACCGGCTGCACCATCAGGTGCACGTCGATAGGCACCGCCACGCCCGCGGGGGTCTTGGCATGCGGCTTGAGGGCCTGGCAGACCATCGGGCCGAAGGTGAGGTTGGGCACGTAATGGTTGTCCATCACGTCGAAGTGGATCCAGTCGGCGCCGGCGGCGACGACGTCCGAGACTTCCGCGCCGAGGCGGGCGAAGTCGGCGGACAGGATGGACGGGGCAATGCGGTAGGTGGGTTCTGCGCTCATGGGGCGCAATTCTCGCAGCAGCTCCGGTAACCGCGCTGCATACAGTCGCTACAGTCGCGCACCTGCCACGGACTAATATCGCCCCCATGCCGAACTACCAGTTCACTGTGGCGGTTCAGCCGCAGTACCTCCCCGACCGCTCCGCGCCCGAAGATCACCTCTTCGGATTCGCCTACACCATCACCATCACCAATACCGGCGACATCCCGGCGCAGCTGATAGCGCGCCACTGGATCATCCGCGACACGCAGGGCCGCTCCGAAGAAGTCAGGGGCCTGGGCGTGGTGGGCCAGCAGCCGCTGCTGCAGCCCGGTGAATCGTTCCGCTACACCAGTGGCTGCCAGCTGCGCGCCTCCAGCGGAACCATGCACGGCTCGTTTTTCTGCGTGGCCGAGGACGCCCATCGTTTCGAGGTGCCAGTTCCGCTGTTCGTGCTCGAATCCGACGGCACGCCCGGCGCCGGCATGGACGCAGGCGCACCCCGCGTGCTGCACTGAACCTGTCGATGTCAAAACGTGATCTGCAAAGCCTGCTCGACACCATCGACCCGCAGGCCCCCCTGGCTGATCGGCACCTGTGGCTGATCGGCCTTTTCGAATGGATTCGCGGCAAGAGCAGTAATCCGCAAGCCGCCGTCAGCCGTGTGCAGCTGCTGCTCGATGCCCTGGCCACCCAGCCGGGTGCCCGGCTGCGTCTTGCCGCGTGGTGGGCCGCACTTGTCGAAACGGTCGACTTCACCCCGCTGCTGGCCGATTTCGGTTTCGCCCATCGCACCGCCTTCGCCAGCGAACTCTCCGACCGACTGCGCCGAAAGGTGCTGCCCGCCAGCCCCGAGACGCAAGACGCCGCCGAGCTGTTTCCGCTGGCCCTGCCGCATGCCTTCGACGCACTCTGGATCGCCGCGCTCGACGAACGCCAGCTGGCCCGCGTGGCCGACCTGCTGGCGCCGCCCGAAGCGCTGCTGGCCGAAAACGCCGCGACCGTGTCGCCCACCGCCGCCTCGCCCTGGCAGCACACCTTGCTGGACGCCATCGCCTACTGCGCCGGCCAGGTGGTAGCCACCGGTTTTTCGCCCGAACTGCGGCTGCGCATGGGCGATTCGGCCCGGCTGGCCCGACCCTTCCACGGCGTGATGATCGACGTCGAAGTGCTGCGCGTCGAAGTGCTGCGCGAACCACGCGACGTCGAATACCTGGCCGATGCGGTGCAGCGCCTGCGGGAGCGGCTCGACGCCTGCCGCCACGCGGCCAACAGCATCTACGCCCACCTCGAGGACAACGGCATTTCGGTCGGACTGGTGTTCCGCCTGCGCCAGCTGCGCGAACGCCTGCTGCGCATCCGTGAACTGCTCGACTGCGTGCTGTCGGACAGCCCGCCCTCCGCCGCCGCCCGCCTGCTTTCGCGGCTGGTGCTGGTCGGGCAAGAGCGCCGCAGCGTGCGTGCGCTGGTGGCGGCCAATTCGTCGCTGCTGGCCGCCAAGGTCGCCGAGCGCAGCGCCGAAACCGGCGAGCACTACATCACCCGCGACCGCGAGGCCTACCGACGCATGCTGCGGCAGGCGGCCGGCGGCGGCGTGCTGACGGCCGGCACGGTGCTGGGCAAGTTCGCACTGGTGCTGCTGGGCCTGTCGGCCTTCTGGGGCGGCGTGTGGTCCAGCGTGCTGTATGCGGGCAGCTTCGTGCTGATCCAGCTGCTGCATTGCACCCTCGCCACCAAACAGCCGGCAATGACGGCGCCGGCCATGGCGGCCCGCCTGAAACAGATCGAGAACCAGGCCGGCGTCGAACGTTTTGTCGACGAGGTGACCCACCTGGTTCGATCACAGGTCGCCGCGGTGCTGGGCAATGTGCTGACGGTGTTCCCGGTGATGCTGTTGCTGGCCTGGCTGCTGCAGCTGGTGCTGGGGCATCCGCTGGTGAAACCGTCCGAAGCCGCGCACACGATGCAGTCGCTCAACATCCTCGGCCCGACCGCGCTGTTCGCCGCCTTCACGGGTGTGCTGCTGTTCGCGGCCAGCATCATCGCGGGCTGGGCGGAAAACTGGTTCGTGCTGCATCACCTGGAGTCGGCCATGCGTTTCAACCCGGCCATCATCCGGGTGCTGGGCAAGGTCCGGGCGGCACGCTGGGCGCATTTCATGCGTGACCACATATCGGGTTTCGCCTCCAATATCTCGCTCGGCGTGATGCTGGGCATGGTGCCGCCGCTGCTGGGTTTTGTCGGCCTGGGACTGGAGGCGCGCCACGTCACGCTGTCCACCGGGCAGATCGCGGGCGCCGCCGTCACCTATGGGCTGCAGAGCGTGCACATGCCGGCTTTCTGGATGTGCATCGCGGCCATTCCGGTGATCGGTGCGCTCAACCTGACGGTCAGTTTCACCCTCGCCTTCCAGCTGGCCTTGCGGGCGCAGAACGTCGGCAGTCCGGCACGGGCGCGTATCCGCGGCGCCATCTGGAAACGCCTACTGCGCCGGCCGCTGAGCTTTTTCCTGCCGGCCCGCGACAAGGTCGCATCGGCGCCCCCACCACCACCGCCAGCGCCACCGGCACCGCCGGCCGAGCGCATCGAACCGCACTGATCAACCTGCCGGCCAGGGCCTGCGCCGTCCTTGCGGCCTCAGGCGCTTGCCGCGGTACATGGCACGGTCGGCGGCGCGCAGCAGGCCGGCGGCATCGGCGGCGTCCTGCGGGAAAAGCGCGACGCCGATGCTGAGCGTGACTTCCACGCTGCCGTTGCCGTCCAGCGTGATCCGCTCCCGCATGCCGGCCTCGATGGCGCCTGCGATACGCCCCGCGTCCCGGGCGCCGCGCAGGCCGTCTAGCAGCACCGCGAATTCATCTCCACCCAGCCGCGCCACCACGTCGTGGTCACGCACCTGCGCCCGGATGCGCCGGCCGATGGCCACCAGGACCCGGTCTCCGGCATCGTGGCCGCGTTCGTCGTTGATCTGCTTGAAGCGGTCGGCGTCGACGAAAAGCAGGGCCAGCTGCCCCTCGGTGCATGCCGCGGCCGCCACTGCCGAAGCCAGCGCCAGCTCGAAGGTCGCACGGTTGTGCAGCCCCGTCAGGCTGTCATGGCTGGCGCGATGGCTCAGGTGGGCGTTCTCGCGTTGCAGGTGCTGCTGGCGCGATTCCAGCTCGGCCAGCAAGGAGTTGACGTCTTCGCCGAGCCGGTGGAATTCATCTATACCTGCGGCCGGAACCCGCAGGCCCGGCCTGCGTTCCACACCCGACCCGCGCAGCACCGCCGCCAGCGGCCCCAGCGGCATGAGGATGCGGCCGATCACGCGCTGCATGACGGCGGCGGCCAGCAGGGCGCTCAGCAGCAGGCAGGCCGACACCGCCGCGATGCCGCCAAGCACGAAACCCAGCAGCCCCCGCCCGGCGCCACGCATGCGTACCCGGCCGATGGGGGCTCCGTCATGCAGCACCAGCTGGTCGGCCGCGGGTGGCAGCAGCCAGTGCGCCAGCCGGGCCTGCGCGCCGGCCCAGCGGGTGTCGGTGCGACGGCTCCAATGGCTCAGCAACTGGCCTTCCAGGTCGAACACCGAGGCCTCGGCGATGTCCTCCGACCCGGCGATCAGCGCGAGCGCGTCGAACATCTCCACGCTGTCATGGAACACCATCGCCGGCTCGACCGTATAGCCGGCGGAACGCGCCGCCAGCTGCAGGTTGGCGGCCGCCTGCTGGCGCAGCACCAGCGTGCCCATGCCGGCCAGGAGTATTCCGGCTGCCAGCACGGCCACCATCACCGACACGAAAAGGCCGCGCCGCAACGTCTGCTGCAATGTCCTGCGTTTCACGGTGATCTCACCTGGTGGCGCGCCAGATCCAGCACGCCTGGATGAACCCGCACACCGCTGCGCGCAAGCGATGGCAGGTTGACGTCGAAACCCGTGCCGCCGCCCGGTGGCGGATCCAGGCAGAACATGTCGCCCCGGTAGCAGGCCTCAGGTCGGTCGCCGATGGTGAGGACGGGCCGACCGGCGATGCGGCGCCGCAGCGCTTCCCACTGCCGGCGCGGCAGGTCGCCGAGGTAGATCGCCTCGCAGCCCCGGCTGTCGGCAGGCAGGCCGTGATGCACGGTCACCCGATGACGGTGGTTGCGGTCACCGGGCGGCAAGGCGTGGCCGTAACGGGTGTGGCCGACCACGCAGAGCCGGATCTGGTGCGGATCGCCGGGCCAGCGGGCAAAACCCAGGATGCCGTGGATGGTCATGGCCGCGTCCTGGGCCAGGCGGCCGGCCGGTGCGGTTGGCGCTGTCGGCACGGGGGCCGCGCGCACCAGCAATGCCGCAAAGCAGCCCGCGACGGACACGGCGATGACACTTGATTTCGAGATTCCTGGCCCCTTGCCGGCGCGTCATACGCTGCCTGTAAAGTCACCCGTTTGCGTTAGCGGCCGCCCACCGATGGGACGCCGCCTCTTCGTTGCCCTCATGAACGACCTCGTCACCCTCTGGATCGAATGGCTGCGGCCGTCCACCGGCCTTGCCACGGTGCAGTGGTCGCTGCTGCTGGCCGCGGCGTCCCTCATCGCCTACCTGCTGCATCGCGGAACCGGCCTGCCCAAGGTCGTGGGTTACGCCCTGGTGGGCAGTGTGGCGGGCTTCGCCGGCTTTGGCGGCACGGCCGTATGGCCCCTTCGGGGCAACAGCCTGTTCATCCTCGAACTGGGCATCGCCGTCGTGCTGTTCGAGGCCGGCGCCCGCGTTCCGCTGCGCTGGTTCCGCCACAACCCGATGGTGCTGGTGCAGAGCCTTGCCGAATCGGCGCTGACCTATGTGGCGGTGGCGGCCACCTTGCGCTGGATGGGTCTTTCGCCCGCCGTCGCCGGACCGCTGGCCCTGATGGCGATGGCCGCGTCGCCGGCGGTGCTGGCCCGCGTGGCGGCCGATGCCGGCGCCAGTGGCCCGGTCACCGACCGCGCCATGGTGCTGGCGACCCTGGGCACCCTGTACGCACTGGCCATCGGCACCGCGCAGGCCGAACTGCAGAGCCGCGAGGAACTGCGCCTGCTGGCCACCGCCGGCCCTGCCGCCATGGTGCTGGTGTTGTCGGTGATCGTCGGCGGCCTGCTGGCGCTGTGCCTGAGGCTGGCGCTGAAAGTGATGAGCCCGGTTAGCGAGAACACCTCCATATTGCTGCTGGCGCTGATCGCCGCCGCCGCCGGTTTTGCATCGCACCTGGGCGGCTCGGCGCCGCTGGCCGCGCTGGTCGGCGGCATGCTGCTGAAGCAGTTCGCACCGCGTCCCTGGTCGTGGCCGCGCCAGCTGGGCACCGCCGCATCGCTTTTGACCATGCTGATGTTCGTGCTGGTGTCGGTGGTCACCGCGCAGGTCGACTGGACCTGGCCGGTCGCCCTGCTGGTGCTGGCCCTGGTCGGCGCCAGGGCGCTGGCCAAGATCGCCGGCGTGGCCGTTGCCAACGTCGGCAGTGGCGTCAGCTGGCGGCAGGCGCTCTGGGTAGGTTGCGCGCTGTCGCCGATGTCTTCGGTGGCGCTGCTGATCGCCTCGCAATACGCGCAGGCCGGCGGGCCTGTGGCCCGTCGCATCACCGGCATCGCCCTGCCGACCATCCTGGTGATGGAGCTGCTGGGTGCGGTGGTCGCCACCATCGCACTGCACCGCGCGCGCGAAACTTCGCGGCCTTGGCTGCCGCGCCGCGGCCACCGCCAGCCCGAGCCGGTAGCCGCGCCTCTCCAGACGCCCGGAGACGAACATGGCGCTTGAAACCTTCGTCCCATCGCAGGCGCTGACCCTGGGCGTTGAGCTTGAACTGCAGCTGGTCAATACACACGACTACGACCTGGCCCCCTACGCCGAAAACATGTTGCGCCTGATGCAGGGCCTGCAACTGCCTGGCAGCGTGGTGCCGGAAATGACCTCGAGCATGATCGAGATCAGCACCGGCATCTGCCAGGATGCCGGCCAGGTGCTGAGCGAGCTTTCGACCATCCGCGACGCCCTGGTGCGCAGTGCCGACAAGCTCAACATCGCGGTAGCCGGCGGCGGTACCCACCCCTTCCAGGTCTGGCACGAACAGCGAATCTACGACCGGCCGCGGTTCAAGGAACTGTCGGCGCTGTACGGCTACCTCACCAAGCAGTTCACCATCTTCGGCCAGCATGTGCACATCGGCTGCCCGGACGCGGACTCGGCGCTGCTGATGCTGCACCGCATGTCGCGCTACATCCCGCACTTCATCGCGCTGTCGGCATCCAGCCCGTTCGTGCAGGGCCAGGACACCCAGTTCGACTCGGCCCGCCTCAATTCGGTAGCCGCCTTCCCGCTGGCCGGCCGTGCGCCCTTCCATCTCGACTGGACCGATTTCGAAACCTTCTTCGACAAGATGGCGCGCACCGGCGTGGTCAGCAGCATGAAGGACTTCTATTGGGACATCCGGCCAAAACCCGGCTTCGGCACCATCGAGATCCGCGTATTCGACACCCCGCTGACCGTCGAGCGCGCCGCCGCGCTGGCTGCCTACGTGCAGGCGCTGGGGGCCTGGTTCCTGGCCGAACAGCCCTTCATGCCCGACGAGGACGACTACCTGGTCTACACCACCAACCGCTTCCATGCCTGCCGCTTCGGGCTGGACGGCAATTACGTCGACCCCGGCACCGGTGACCACATGCCGCTTCGCGACCACATCCTGCTGACCCTGCACCGCATCGGCCGGCACGCACAGGGCGCGGGCGGCGAGGCCGGCCTGCACCTGCTGCGCGCAGAAGTCGACCAAGGCCGCAACGACGCCAGCTGGCTGCGCCAGTGCCAGCAAAAGGAGCAGCTGCTGGCCGAGACGACCCGCCAGGCTGCACGCCGGTTTCGTGGCGACGGGCAGGGCAGCCGACGCTGAGCCGCCTGCATCGCCGACAGGCGGCGCGGCTGTCCGCCGACAGCGGCTGTAAAGCGCGGCTGGCGCGGCCCGCCTTGACGTTCCGGTTCGATGAGGGTTCGTTCCGCAGTACCGCAGACGACCCAAAAAAATCGAATCCAAAGGAAACCCGACATGTCCAACCAAACCACCCGCCGCCGCTTCGGCTCCTACGGCGTCACCGCCACAGCCCTGGCTTCGGTCGTGTTCAGCCTTTCGTTCGCCGCGCAGGCGCAAAGCAGCGCCCCGGCCAAGCCGGACGCCGACATGCAGATCGTGCTCGACTCCCTGGCCAGCCTGAAAGGCAAGCCGATCGAAACGCTGCAGCCTCCGGAAGCGCGCAAGCAGCCAACGCCGACCGACGCGGTCAACAAGATCCTGAAGACCACCGCCCAGTCGACCAAACCACAAGTGCTGGTGCCCGGCATCACCAGCAAGGACATCATGATTCCGGGCGCCGCAGGCCAGTTGCCGGCGCGTGTCTACGTGCCGGCCGGTCGTGGCCCCTTCCCTGTCATCACCTACTTCCACGGGGGCGGCTGGGTGATCGCCGACAAGAACGTCTATGACGGCGGTGCGCGTGGCCTTGCCAAGAGCGCCAATGCGGTGGTGGTTTCGGTCGACTACCGCCGTTCGCCCGAAGCCAAGTTTCCCGCTGCCTGGGACGACGCCCTGGCGGCCTACAAATGGACCGCCGCCAACGCTGCACAGCTGAAGGGCGACCCGACCCGCCTGGCGCTGGCCGGTGAAAGCGCCGGTGGCAACCTGGCAGTGGCCACCGCCATTGCCGCCCGCGATGCCGGACTGCCGAAACCTGCCGCCGTGGTGTCGGTCTACCCGGTTGCGCAGACCAGCACCACCACCCCGTCGTACAACACCTACGCGGACGCAAAGCCGCTCAACCGGCCGATGATCCAATGGTTCGTCAACCACCTCACCAAGTCGCCGGACGACCTGAAGGATCCGCGCCTGCAGTTGATCGACGCCAACCTGGCCGGACTGCCGCCGGTCACCATCATCAATGCGCAGATCGATCCCTTGCTGGACGACGGCGCCATGCTGGAAGCCGCTCTGGCCAAGGCCGGCGTGCCGGTCGAACGCAAGGTGTACGACGGCGTGACCCATGAGTTCTTCGGCATGGCGGCCGTGGTGCAGAAGGCACGCGATGCCCAGGCTTTTGCAGGTGATCGCCTGAAGAAGGCTTTCGGAACCGCCATGTAACTGCTGTTCGCCAAACGAAACGGGAGAACCGCCTGGCGGCGGTTCTCCCGTTTTTCGCTGGGTCAATAACCGCCGCGACCTTGGAAGCCGTTCGACGGCATGGCCGCATATAGCGGAGCGTTTTCTCGCATCAGCAGGGCCGGATATCCGTGAAATTGACCATACGACAGGATTTCCGGCACCGCGATACCTTGTTCGGACATGGCGGCAAGCCGCTCTATCTCACGCGGGATGGCTTGTGAATGCCTCCAGGGATTCACGATGAGCACCAGGCCGGTGGGGTAACCCTGAGGTGTCAGCGCCCGGTGGACATTGCCCATCGGCTGGCTCGCCATTACCGGGCCGAGCGACGTCTGCGAATAATCGACCATCGAACGAATGAACCGAAGCGGACTGCTCTGTGCCGGATGTGCCGGACCGCCGGAAAAGAAACCCGGATTGACGGTGCCTGCGTGCCGGCCCGAAATGTCGTGCAGCGCTGCGTGGTGCGCCTCCCAGGCCATGGGGTGTGAATGGTCCATGACGCGTTGCTGCGGCACCTGCTGTGCAGGTGCATGACCTTGCCGGGGGTGCAGCGCATGCGCAGGTGAAAAATGCGTAAAAACCTGGTGGCCGAACATGTTGATTCCCTGAAAAAAAGAACCGCGATGCTGGAAGTCGCCTGCGATTTCGTCATGCGTCTTTGCGAAAACGACCTATCGGCATACGAAGCGGCGCGGCGCACAAGGCATCCAGGACCCGGAGCCGGCGAAATACAGACACTGTCGCTGGCGACTTGCTAGAACTCCAGCAAGAACGAACCTCTCGCCACTTTTTCTCCATTCACCATCACCTCCACCAAATGCCGCCCGGCATGGTGAACCCGTGTACTGAAATCACGCACCACCTGGCGTTTCACCAGGGTCTGGGTTTCACCGGCAGCCAGCTCGAGCGTCTTCCACTTGAAGACCTTCGGTGTCGCATGCCCCGCCGCCTTCAGGTAATGAACCGCGTAATCGATCACCAGCTTTTGCGGACCTTCCGCGGTGGATTTGAAAACCAGGTTGAGCGTCAACGGGTCACCAAGCTTCAGCGACGCCGGCGACACGTCGAAGCGCTCGACTTCCATCTGCGCCACGTTCCCAGCACCCAGGATGGCCAGCGCACGCCGGTCGCCCTGCTTGATCAACGTGCGCAACGCATGCCGCGCCACCCAGGCACAGTGCGGATCGACCAGCGGCCAGGACTCGATGAGCGCCATGACCCAGGCCGGATGATCCTTGGCGATGTCGTTCAGGTGGTTGGCCACCGACTTGCGTACGTACAGGGCCGGATCAGCCCTCAGCGCCTGCAGGATGGGTTCCGCCAGCGACGGGTCGGCCGCCAGCACCGGCAGCCGGCCGGCCCAGGGCAGGCGCGGGCGGCAGCCTTCGCTGGCCAGTCGCCGCACATGATCGTCCGGGTCGGCCGCCCATCGGCGCATCACCTGCAGCGTGCGGTGCGGATCCCGCAGCAGAAAGGGGCGGATGCCGAATTCGGAAGACCCGAAACGGGTGAAGAACTTCAGCGCGTCCATCGACACATCGAAATCGTCCAGTCCGTGGATGGCCACGTATTCCGATAGCGCCAGGCAGACAAATGCGCTGTCGATTCGCGGCGCCAGCCGGCGCAGCACTTTCAGCTGCTCCCGGTACCCGCCCGGCTGGGCAGCCTGCAGGCTGGTGGCCACCCGCCGCATGCGCTGCATCACCGACAAGGCGTCGGCACCCTCGCTGCACAGGGCCAGGAACCGTTCGCGGTCGAAGGCGGGGTTGCAGGCATTTGCCTCGGCGGCGATATGTTCCAGCCGCGCCCGGTTGAAGATGTGCTTCAGCGCCTGCGGGTTGTCGATTTCAACGGTGGTCATGAAGGCCTGCGAAAAGAATCTGAAAAATCTTTATGCCGGACTGCATCCAAACGCCGGGCCCGGGGGTAGAGCAAGTGTCGCCGCACCGTGCGACCTCTTTCCAACCCATCGGAGAACCCGTCATGCGCACCACCACCACCCGCCTTGCCATCGTCGGCGCTGCTGCCTGCACCGCCCTGCTCACCGCCTGCGGCAGCATGCAGCCGATGTCCAGCTTCTCGCAGGCCGACCTGCCGCCGACCATCCAGGTGCCGACCGGCAACAAGGTCGCATTGGAAACCGTCGGCAAGGGCGACATCAACTACGAATGCCGCGACAAGGCCGGCGCCGCCGGCCAGACCGAATGGTTCTTTGCGGGCCCCGTGGCCACGCTGTCGGATCGCTCGGGCAAGCAGGTCGGCAAGTACTACGGCCCGCCGGCCACCTGGGAAGCGATGGACGGCTCCAAGATCACCGCCACGCAACTGGCCGTGGCGCCCGCCGGCACGGGCAACCTGCCCTTCCAGCTGGTCAAGGCCAACCCCGCCATGGGCACCGGCGCCATGACCGGCGTGACCTATGTGCAGCGCGTCGCGCTGAAGGGCGGCGTGCCGCCGTCCACCGCCTGCACCGCCGCCAACAAGGGCCAGAAAATGGTCGTGCCCTACCAGGCCGACTACATCTTCTGGAAGGCCGCGTAAGCGCCTATCAGGCGTAACGCGAGGTAAATTGATGCTGGCAACGGCTACGATAGCCGCGTGCCAGTATCAGACGACACCTTCGACCACCACGCCACCCTGAGCGCCTGCGCGCAGGGTGATCGCCACGCACTGCAGCGGCTCTATCAACACGAGAGCCGGCGACTGCTGGGTGTGGCCCTGCGGATCGTGCGCGACCGGGCATTGGCCGAAGACGTGCTGCACGATGCGTTCATGAAGATCTGGCAGCGCGCCGCCAGCTTCGACGGATCACGGGGTGAAGCCCGGGGCTGGATCTACAGCGTGGTGCGTTACGGCGCACTCAACCATATCCGCGACACCGCCCGCGAGGTGACGCTCGAAGAAGAAACCGCCGCCGCCGTGGACGATGCCGTCGCTCTCGCTGCCTATGAACAGGCGCCCGACCCGTTCGAGCGCCGAGCCGACCTGGGCCGGCTCGACGGCTGCCTGCAGAACCTGCCGGCGGCACGGCGGGACTGCATTCTTTTTGCCTATCTCGACGGTTGTTCGCACGGCGAGATCGCCGAGCGGCTCAAGACGCCGCTGGGCACGGTCAAGGCCTGGATCACCCGGGGCATGGCCGCCCTGCGGGAGTGCATGGCATGAGCGGTTTCGATTCTTCTCCGGATGACCTGCAGGCGCTGGCCGGCGAATACGTGCTGGGTACGCTGTCGGCTGATGCGCGCCGGGCTGTCGAGGCCCGGCTGCCGGAGGATGCCGCCTTGCGGGCCGCTGTCGCCGATTGGGAGGCGCGGCTGTTGCCGCTGACCGACCTGGTGTCGCCGGTCGAGCCTTCCGAATCCTTGTGGGAACGGATCACGCACAGCGTGGCTGGGCTGGAGCGACGGGCTGCGCACGCTCCTGCGGCGAGGCCGCGTACGGTTGCCGCCACCGGCTGGTGGAACAACCTGGCGCTGTGGCGCGGCTTGAGTGCTGCGGGTTGTGCGGCTGCCGTGGTGATGGCTTCCGTCCTGGTGCTTCGGGAGCCTGTGGCCAAGCCGCCGCAGTACCTTGTGGTGCTGGTGGGGCCGCAGGACAAGTCGCCCGGATGGGTGGTGCAGGCATCCGCCCGGGGCCAGGCTGTCGACCTGATTCCTCTTGTCGATTCTGCTGTTCCGGCTGAGAAATCCTTGCAGTTCTGGACCAAGGCCGATGGTTGGAAGGGGCCTGTGTCACTGGGACTGGTGCGACCGGGGCAGACGGTTCATGTGCCTTTGTCTTCCCTGCCTCCGCTGCAGGCCAATCAGCTGTTCGAGTTGACGCTGGAGCCTGCGCAGGGTTCGCCTATCGATCGGCCTACCGGGCCCGTGCAATTTATCGGGCGGGCCGTGAAGGTGCTTTGATGATTTGACCGCGAATCAAATCCGTCAATTGAAAATGGTCGGATCGTTTTGCTTTATGGCCTGCACCAGCTTGGGGTATGCCAGCATATAAAGCGAAAGTGCCTCATCGCCAAAGTTCGACTTGACGTCCTCCCGGAATAGTTGCTCTCGGGATGAAAAACATTGATTCCTGAGCGTGCACGCATCCACCACGTAGAAGTCGTCTTGTTGCCCGCAAGAACCTGCCGCCGCTTCGCAGGCCGCAGCCATCCAGGCTGCGCCGAATACCCGTGGTGCAAAGTCCTGGCTATAACGAACGCCATCGAATTGGATGCCGCCAGCATTTTCCGAAAACAGTACCGACGAGAACTTCTCGAGAAACAAGGGATCTTTGGTTTCAAGGATACTGACGATGGCCTGCCGCCTTTGCGCAGGATCGACCGCCTCTGACCTTAATGTGCTGGATTTGGCCATCAATGGATCCGACTTGATCCTGGGATCCATTTGCAACGCCGCAATAGCTTCCGCCGAGACTTCCTGGTCTATAAAACTTGCGCAGCGTTCTTCCCTCAGGGTTTTTGCACGCGCTTGAGCCACAGAGCTGGCCATCCAGCTCTGTGGTGCCTTGTGATATCGAATTGCTTCGCAACGCACCAATAGATTCGCCGCATAAAAACCCCCGCCTTCATCCATTCGCTGAAGAAATGCGAGATACAGCTGTCGCCAATTCCGTGAGTGCTGCACCTCACTGGCCAGCGACCCGGCTTCGGTCGCAAATGCAGCTTTGGCTTTTGCGGACGGTGTGTCCAACGCTGACACAACCACCTTGCCTGATGTGGCTAATTCTCTTTTTCCTGAAAACGTCGCATCTGCGTGCACTGTCTCAGGGTCGCTTTTGCCATAGATCAACAAAAATGCGCAGCTCGCCATTGCGCAAACGCCAATCGCAAGAATAAATTTCTTTTTCAGCCGCATACAGTATCTTTTTGAACGACTCCGGCCGGAGTGCTACCAGCCTCCATGGTTCCCGCATCGGGAAAACCAGGTGTCACCATGCTGAACCCGCGATTCACCACTGTCCATCTTTCAGTATATCCATCCGCATAAATCACCCAGAAATACCCCTTTTTATCCACGAAATTGTTATTCCCCCAGAAGTCCCAGAAACTTTTGAATTCCTGCAGTCGACGATAAACCTGCTCTGCAGCGAGCCATCGGTTCACCACATCGCTTTGTGATGTCACGTCCTTGCTGCCGCCAGTCGCACTACAACGAACGCTACGTGCGAGCTCATATCGCTCAGCTCCAGCGAGAAGCATGGAAAACCCCGGAAAAGGTTCGCCAACGCCAGCACCGATCGAGCCGTTACCGAACGACCCTACACCAAAATTATAATAGCCCGAACTCTCTATCGTGATCATTGGAAGCTCCTGAGCAAAACTCCCACATGGCAATATGGCCGCAAATATCCATACTGAAAATCGGATCATGTCGTTCACCGCCTAAAATTAATCTAATGCCGCTCTGTTTTCCAACTGCGCCGGGGAGCGACCTCATTCTTGGTTCAACCGGAGATTTTTCAAAGAATCATCGTGATATGCCGTTATCCATTTTGCAGTTGGATAACGGCAAGGTCGATTTGGCCGAGGTTTCCGTGCCTTCGTTGCAATGCGGAATCAGCAAAGCGGCGCTGTAAATTCCATAGGGAAAGATCAAGAAAAACACAGGGCACCGCTGACATGCCCTTCATCCGAGCTACCCTCGCCCCCTCTCCAGCCAACCTGCCAGATGCCCCGCCACCATGGGCGAATTCGACCTCATCACCCGCTACTTCAAAAGACCGCCCAAACGTTCCCCCCTGGGCGTAGGCGACGACTGCGCATTGCTGGCCCCAGCCGTGGGCCAGCAGCTGGCCATCTCGACGGACATGCTGGTCGAAGGCCGTCACTTCATTTCCACGGTGGACCCGCAAAAACTGGGCCACAAGGCACTGGCCGTCAACCTCAGCGACCTCGCCGCCTGCGGCGCCAGACCCCTGGCCTTCACCCTCGCGCTGGCCCTGCCAAAAGCTGAGGAACCCTGGCTCGAAGCCTTCTCCACCGGCATGTGGAACCTGGCCGAACAGCACGACTGCGACCTCGTCGGCGGCGACACCACCCAGGGCCCGCTCAACATCTGCATCACCGTCTTCGGTGAAGTCCCCACCGGCCAGGCCCTGCTGCGCTCCGGTGCCAGCGCAGGCAACGACCTGTGGGTCAGCGGCACCCTGGGCGACGCCCGACTGGCGCTGGAAGCCTTCCGCGGCACGCTCAGCCTTACGGCAGAAACCTTCGCCGCCACCCGCGCAAGACTGGAATGCCCCACGCCGCGTGTCGCCCTGGGCACCGCCCTGCGCGGCCTCGCGACGAGCGCGATCGACATCAGCGACGGCCTGCTCGGCGACCTGCGCCACGTGCTGCAGGCCAGCGGGGTCGGCGCGACCATCGATACATCCCGCCTGATGCCGCTGCTGGCGGCGGGCACCGACAGCTGTTCGCTGCAATGGGCCCTGACCTGCGTGCTGGCCGGTGGCGACGACTACGAACTGGCCTTCACCGCACCCGCCGAGAAACGTGCCCAGGTCGAAGCCGCGGGCCGGGCCAGCCACACGCGGGTGACACGCATCGGCCGCATCGACACCGAACCCGGCACGCGCCTGCTGGACGCCGACGGCGTGGCGCTGCAGCAGCGTTTCGCCGGCTTCGACCATTTCTCGTGAACACCCTCAAATGACGACCGACCAACCCCTCCACCCCGAGGCCGCGCCGGCCGTGCGTGCCACGGCGGCCTTCATGCGCCGCCATCCGGCCCACTGGATCGCCCTGGGTTTCGGCTCCGGCCTGTCGCCTTTCGCTCCAGGCACGGCAGGCACGCTGTGGGCCTGGCTGGCCTGGCTGCTGCTGTCGCACTGGCTCGACAGCGCAGCGCTGGGCGCGCTGATCGCCGTGTCCACGCTGGTGGGCTGGTGGGCCTGCACCGTCACCGCACGGCGGCTGAACACGCTCGACCCGTCCAACATCGTGTGGGATGAAGTGGTGGCCTTCTGGCTGGTGCTTTGGCTGGTGATGCCGACCGGGCTGCTCGGCCAGCTCATCGCCTTCGGGCTGTTCCGTTTCTTCGATGCGGTCAAACCCGGCCCGGTGGGCTGGGCCGACCGAGCCTTTCACGGTTTCGGCCCGCGCGGAGGTTTCGGCATCCTGGCGGACGACTTCGTGGCCGCCTTCTGTACCTTGCTGGTGATCGCCGGCTGGAAAGCATTTTTCTGATGAGCACTTCCCTTCCCGAAGACTACGACCGCCTGACCGCATCGCTCTGGCAACCGCTGGCCGAGCAGATGAAGTGGCGCGGCTGGAAACTGGCCACCGCCGAGAGCTGCACCGGCGGGCTGATCGCGGCCGGCTGCACCTCGCTGGCTGGTTCCAGCGACTGGTTCGACCGCGGTTTCGTCACCTATTCCAACGAGTCCAAGCACGACCAGCTGGGTGTGGACAAGGCCGCCATCGACGCCTACGGCGCGGTCAGCAAGGCGGTGGCGCAGGCCATGGCTTCGGGTGCCATCGCACGTTCGAAGGCCCAGGTTTCGGTGGCGGTGACCGGCGTGGCCGGCCCCGGTGGCGGCAGCGGCGACAAGCCTGTCGGCACGGTGTGGTTCGCCTTCTGCCTGCCGGGCCGGCCCCCGATGGCCGAACTGCGCAACTTCGACGGGGACCGTGCGGCGGTACGCACCGCCACGGTCCGCCATGCACGCGAACGGCTCCTGGGCCTGGTGCAGGGCACGCCCGCCAACTAGGCCACGCCGGGCAGGTCAGCCCGCGCGCGAACGCTTGGCGCGGTACATGGCGCCGTCGGCCCGGCGCATCAGCATGTCTGCGTCGAGGGCGTCGTCGGGAAACACCGCGACGCCGATGCTGAGCTCGACCTGCAGGCGCAGGTCGCCGTCGGCGATGGGGTCGTGCATGGCCTCGTGCACCCGTTGCGCCGCATGCTGCCATACCGCTTCACGTGCACGCGGCAGCAGCACCACGAACTCGTCGCCGCCCAGCCGGGCCACCATGTCGTCGCCCCGCAAGGTGTTCTGCAAGCGGCTGGCCACGGCACGCAGCACAACGTCGCCGACGGCATGGCCGTGGCGGTCGTTGATGTTCTTGAAGGCATCCAGGTCGATGAAAAGCAGGGCCAGCCGTTCGTCACGTCCGGCCGCACCTTCGACCGCACGGCGCAGCGCCTGCTCGAAGAAGGCGCGGTTGGGCAGGCCGGTCAGGTGGTCGTGCTGGGCGTCGTGGCGACTGCGGCGCTCGCGCAGCGCCACCCTCTCGTAATTGCGCTCGAAACCACGCGAGATGACCACCAGCAGCAGCGACAGGGCAACGCCGCCGGCCATCACCGCCAGCGGCACCGCCCGCAGCCAGGGCAGCGGTGCATCGTGGCTGAAGGTCATGCGCCACTGGCGGCCGCCGACCGTCAGTTCGCGTACCAGGGGCGCGGCGCTGCGCCGGCCGTCGTCGCCCTGGGGCAGGCTGTCGTACAGCAGGCCGACCCTGGCGGGATGCTCGACGCCGGCCAGTCCGATGTCCTCGATGCGGATGCGCCAGTGGGAATCGCCCGACGCCAGAAGGCCGGCCATCAGCACCGGCATGTCCAGCGCCACGCCGAGCTGGCCACGGTAGGTGCCGCGGCGCTGCTCGATGGTCACCGCCCGGCCGCCACGCTGGTACACGGCATAACGCAGCAGCACGGCCTGCCCGCCCTGCACCAGCGGCACGTTTTGCGACAGTTCGGGCCGGCCGCTGTCGCGCGCGCGTTCCTGCACTTCACGCAGTGCCGGATTGGACGTGGCGTCGAAACCGAATGCGCGCTCGTTGCCCAGCATCGGCTCGTTGAACAGGACGGGCAGGTAACTCGGCCGCCGGCTGGGCGGGTGGATGGCAAAACCCGGATATCCGGCCGGCGACATGCTGCGGTCGGCCCGCACCGATGCCTCGAATCGTGCGCGGTCGGCATCCAGCACCAGCGGCGCATATTGCAGGGCGACCACGCCGGGAAAACGCGCGGCGATTTCCTGCATCTCGTACTGGTCGTGGAATTCGCGGCGCGACAGTCCTTCGCCCACTCTCAGCAATCCGCCCAGGCCGATGGCGAGGTCGAAATAGCGCTGGATACGTTCGTTGGCCATGTCCACCGTGCGGGCCGCGATCCGGTTCGACTCGGACCGTGCCAGCGTCTGCTCGCGCCAACCCGCCGCGACCCACGCCGCCAGCGTCAGGGCCAGCATGACCAGCGGCAACAGCGCCGCCAGCCGCAGCACCCGCAGGCGCGGGCCGGGCGAAAACGGTGCCTGCGGCTGGACGGGAACCGGCATCCGGGGACTCAGGCCCCGTGGCACTTCTTGTATTTCTTGCCGCTTCCACAGGAGCAGGGGTCGTTGCGGCCGGGCTCTGCTTCCTTCCGGATCGGCTGGACCGCCGGTCCCAGGCTCTTCCAGAACTTGCGCAGGTCATACACCGCGAAGATGGCCTCGCCGTACGCATCCAGGCGCTGGCGGCTGATGCTGGGCGGGCTGTTCTCGTCGAACATCGGGATCTCGAGCGGGCCCGGGTCGGCTTCGGTCAGCTCGGTGATGCAGTCCAGCGCATCGGCCAGGAAGTCGGCTTCTTCCTTGCCGCGGGGCGGGGTCCAGTCGTCCGCGAAAGCTTCTGTGGCGGCCAGGAAACCCATGGCCCACGTTTGAGCGATGGCGGGGATTTCGTCCGGCGCGATGTCGACCCGTTCTTCTTCCGGCATGGCGGCGATGGCGCCCACCATGTCAAGCACTTCGGGCTGGTAGCTGTCTTCGTCGTCCAGGCGGTCCACCGGATGATCGAGCGCCCACACCACTTCGTCGACGCGGCGCTGCCACAGCTCGATGAAACGCTGCTGCTGCACCGGACCGGAGAAAACGCTGTCGGCAGATGCCGAAAGCGGCGCGCCGGCTTCCGGTGGCGCGGCGCCCTGGCCCAGCAACTGGGTCAGCACCTCGCCCAGGCCCAGCGGGCGGCGGGTACAGACGGCAGCGGCCAGGAAACCGTCGCAGACCTCCCAGCTCGGAGTGTCGGGATGGCGTTCGCGCAGGTCGTCGAGGATGTCGTCCAGCGCATCGAAATCGTCGGGGGTGGTGGCTTCGGGCGCGAGCTTGTCTTCGGACATGGGGGTGTTCTCGGTGTTCGGGGAAGAAGGGGAAGAAGGGGGCAAGGGGCGAGGGCGCCGCCAGGCGCCGCCGTTGTAGCGCGTTGGCCAGCAGGAGCGGCGTCGGACGCGGTGTCCGCAGCTTCCTTATCATCCGGCCCTGGCGCTGGTCGCAGGCGGCGAGGTTCGCCCGCCTGCACAAGACGCTTATTTTACCGGCGCACCCATGAGCGCACCCTCGCCCTTCCATCCGGAGACAAGTCCCCCATGTCCACCGTTCCTCCGGCGTCCCCTGCCTCCAGGCGTCCCACCCTTCACGGCGCGCTGCGTGGCCTGGGCCGTTACCCGGTGCGCTACAGCGCCTTCACGCTCTGCGGCCTGGCGCTGCTGGCGTTGCTCTATGTGCACTGGTTCGACAACCCCTGGTGGTGGCTGGGCACGCTGCTGGCGGCCGTACTGACCGTGGTGGGCTTCCATGACCTGACGCAGCGAAAACACGCCATATTGCGCAACTACCCGGTGCTGGGCCACCTGCGTTTCGCCTTCGAATTCATCCGCCCGGAGATCCGCCAGTACTTCATCGAGAACGACACCGAGAGCCTGCCGTTCTCGCGTGCCCAGCGCTCGCTGGTTTACCAGCGCGCCAAGGGCGACCCTGACAACAGGCCCTTCGGCACCCAGCTCGACACCGGGCACCAGGGATACGAATGGATCAACCATTCGATGGCACCCAGCAAGCTCGCCGATCACGATTTCAGGGTGTGGATCGGCGGCCAGCCGGGCGAGGTTTCGCCCTCGGTCGAGCCCTGCACCCAGCCTTATCACGCCAGCGTCTTCAACATCTCGGCGATGAGCTTCGGCTCGCTATCGGCCAACGCCATCCTGGCGCTGAACAAGGGCGCGGCGCAGGGCGGTTTTGCACACGACACCGGCGAAGGCTCCATCTCGCAGCACCATCGGGTGCACGGCGGCGACCTCATCTGGGAAGTGGCCTCGGGCTACTTCGGATGCCGCAACGACGACGGCACCTTCAGCGAGGAAAAGTTCATCGCCAACGCCCGCGATCCGCAGGTGAAGATGATCGAGATCAAGCTCAGCCAGGGCGCCAAGCCCGGCCACGGCGGCATCCTGCCGGGCACCAAGGTGACCGTCGAGATTGCCGACGCGCGCGGCGTGCCGGTGGGTGTCGACTGCATTTCGCCTTCGTCGCACAGCGCGTTCCGAACGCCGGTCGAGATGATGCAATTCATCGCCCGGCTGCGACGCCTTTCGGGCGGCAAGCCGGTCGGTTTCAAGTTCTGCCTGGGACATGTGTGGGAATGGTTCGCACTGGTCAAGGCCATGATCGAAACCGGCATCACACCCGACTTCATCGTGGTCGACGGTGCCGAGGGCGGCACCGGCGCGGCGCCGGTCGAGTTCACCGACCATGTCGGCGCACCGGTCCAGGAAGGCCTGCTGCTGGTCCACAACACGCTGGTCGGCGCCGGCCTGCGCAAACGCATCAGCCTGGGCTGCGCCGGCAAGGTGATCAGCGCCTTCGATATCGCCCGATACATGGCCCTGGGCGCCGACTGGTGCAACGCGGGCCGGGGTTTCATGCTGGCGCTGGGCTGCATACAGGCGCAGACCTGCCACACCGGCAACTGCCCGACCGGCGTCACCACGCAAGACCCGCTGCGGCAGCAGGCGCTGGTGGTGCCTGACAAGGCCGAACGGGTCACCCGTTTTCATCACCACACGCTGGAAGCGCTGAAGGAACTGGTGCAGGCGGCAGGGCTGGAACATCCGCAGCAGATCACGTCGCACCACATCGTCCGCCGCCTGACGGACACCGAGGTCCGGCTGCTGTCCAACCTGGTGTTGCAGGTGGCGCCGGGCGCACTGCTCGGCCCGCTGGACGACTTGCCGACCGTGTTCAAGCTGTACTGGCCGCTGGCATCGGCCAGCAGCTTCCGCGCCCAGGAGGCCGCACCCGGCCCCGCGCCGCAGCATGCGGGCAACACGGTACCCACCGCGCTGCTGGCACCGGAGCCCGGAGTGTGATGAGCCTGCCTGACGACCCTTCCATGCAGCAGCAAGGCGACCTGACGGACGGCAGCGATGCCGCCACACGCGAGGCGACCGAGTTCCTGCGCCAATGCCTGGCCACCCAGACCGACACGGTCCAGCGCTACCTGTGGCGTGACCTGCAGGTGTGGGTCAAGCGCAGCGTCAGGCCCAGGCCGCGCTGGCATTTCTGGCTGCTTGGCATCGTGGCATCGGTGGTGCGCCTGCCGGCGCTGGCGCCGGTCTACAACCCGGGCGGCCAGCAGGCGGTGAGAACCGAGGCGCGGCGGCTGCGCGAGCTTGCGGCCCGGGGCCTGCGGGTGCCGCCGGTGCTGGCCGAACTGCCCGACGGCTTCCTGATGGAACACATGGGCCGGCCCGGCCGTCACGCGCCTTCGCTTGCCGAGGAGATGAACGAAAACAAGGTCGACCACCCGGAAACGGTGCTGTCCCTGTTCGTCCAGGGCCTGCACGCCACCAGCCGGGTGCATGCGGTGGGCACCTGCCTGAGCCAGGGTTTTGCACGCAACCTGGTGCACTGCCCGGACGGCGTCATCGGTTATGTGGACTTCGAGGACGACCCGCAGGCCACCATGCCGATGGCTCAGTGCCAGTTGCGGGACATTCTTTGTTATGTGCATTCCAGTGCTGTCTACCTGCTGGAAGCGGGGCAGCTGGACGCTGCGCGCGGGCCCTGGCTTGCCTGGCTGGCCGAGCGGCCCGTTGCGGTGCAGGCGCTGGTGTCTACCAGTGCCTCGCGCATGCGGTGGTTGCGGTTCCTGCCTCGCGATCGGCGGTGGGGGCGGGATCTGCAGCGCGCCCGGGCGGCCTGGGAGTTGCTGGAGGGGTGAGGTTTCTCCGCAGGGGTGCCCTGGCCGGCACACCCGCACCGCCCGGCAGGTGGCGTCCACCGGCCCTGCGGGCGGCAGCGTGCATCACATCTCGCTGGCCTGCGCGGACATCTTCTCGGCGGTGGCGGCAATGCGCGAACGGGGCGTCGGTTTCGTCGTCATCTCCGCAACTACTACGAAGACCTGGCGGCCCGGCCGGGCCTGGACGAAGCCCTTGTAGAACGCATGCGGGCGCTGGACGGCGCACTGAACGCGCCCGCACGGCTGGCCTCGCTGGAACAGTCCGGGGGCTAGATTTTCGGCGGTTTGGGACTGCCGAAATGCGGCCCCGGACCATCGTCGCCCAGCCGGTCGCCGGGGTTGCGCAACGGGCAGGCCTTGAGCGACAGGCAGCCGCAGCCGATGCAGCCGTCGAGCTGGCCGCGCAGTTGCATCAGGCCCTGGATACGGGCGTCGAGGTCGGCCCGCCACCGGGTCGACATGCGCCGCCAGTCGGCCACCGTGGGGTTGCGGCCGACCGGCAGGGCGGCCAGTGCATCGGCAATGGCGGCCAGTGGCAGGCCCATGCGCTGCGCCACCTTGATAACGGCCAGCCGGCGCAGCACCGCGCGCGGAAACAGGCGCTGGTTGCCGGCGCTGCGCACACTGCCGACCAGTCCGGACTTCTCATAGAAATGCAGGGTCGATACCGCCACGCCGCTGCGTTCGGCGACTTCGCCGACGGTGAGCATCACCACGTTTCTTGTCGCCACGGGCTTGACCTCAAGTTAACTCGAGGTTTGATACTAGACGACTCATCAACGCCACACGCCACGCGTACGTTCTTCATGCCCCTGCAATTCGCCAACCCCTCCGGCCTCCACGATCCGCAACCCAACGGTTACTCGCATGTCGCCACCGTCACCGGGCCGGCCCGCCTGATCTATATCGCCGGACAGGGCGGCGAAAATGCGGTCGGCCAGCTGCCGCCAGACTTCGCGGCGCAGGTGGAACAGGCGCTCGACAACCTGGTGACCGCCCTGGCATCCGCCGGTGCCGGTGTGACCGACGTGGTCAAGCTCACGGTGCTGATCGTCGATCATTCGGAGCAGCACCTGGGCGTCCTGGCGCAGGCCCTGAAACGCCGCTGGAACAGTGCGATGGCACCCGCCTGCACCCTGATCCCGGTGCCGCGGCTGGCACTCGACGGCATGCTGTTCGAGATCGATGCGACGGCGGCACTGGATGTTTGAAGCCCGCATCGGAACCCCCGCATTGCTGCTGATGGCGGTGGCCAGCGGCCTGTGTGTGGGCGGCAATTATTTCAACCAGCCGCTGCTGCATTCCATCGCGCTCGACCTGCGGGTGAGCGAGTCCACGGCGTCGCTGACGGTCACCATCGCGCAACTTTCGTATGCGCTCGGCCTGCTGTTGCTGGTGCCGCTGGGCGACATGCTCGAACGGCGCGGCCTGGCGGTCGGCCTGATGCTGCTCGCGGCACTCGGGCAGTTCACCAGCGGCTGGGCCGGCGGCATCGTGATGCTGTGTGTGGGCGTGGGCATCGCCGGGCTGTTCTCGGTGGCCGCGCAGGTGCTGGTGCCGATGGCCGCGGCGCTGTCCGACCCTGCCCGCAGCGGGCGTGCGGTCGGGCTGGTGATGAGCGGCCTGCTGACCGGCATCCTGGCCGCCCGCAGCGTGGCCGGCCTGCTGTCGGACTACGGCGGCTGGACCACGGTCTACCGTGTCTCCGGCGGCCTGATGCTGCTGGTCGCGCTGGTGCTGTGGCGGGTTCTGCCGGCGTCGCGCAACCCGCGGCGGATCGCCTATGGCGAGGTGCTGGGCTCGATGCTGACCCTGCTGCGCCGCTATCCGCGCCTGCGCAGCCGGTCGCTGCTGGCGGGGCTGTCGTTCGCATCCGTGAGCGGCATGTTCGCCACCATGGCGCTGCTGTTGTCCGGGCCTGCACACCGGCTGGGAGACGCGGCCATCGGCCTGATCGGACTGACCGGCGCGGCCGGTGCGCTGACCGCCACCCTGGCCGGCCGCTGGGCCGACCGCGGCTGGCTGCAGGTGACCACCGGAGCCTCCGTGCTGCTGCTGGCGCTGAGTTTTCTGCCGCTGTGGCTGGGGGCCACCAGCCTGCCCGCCTTCGTGCTGGGTTTCGTGGTGATCGACGCTGCGCTGCAGGGCATCCACATCAGCAAACAGAACGTCGTCTATGCGCTGCTGCCGGAGGCTCGCGGGCGGCTGAACGCGGTCTACATGACGGCGTATTTCATCGGTGCGGCGCTGGGCTCGGCCGCCGGTTCGCTGGCCTGGCAACGGGCCGCCTGGCCAGGTGTCTGCGGGCTGGGGCTGGCGATGGCGCTGGGCTGTGCGCTGGCCTGGTGGTGGGACCTGCGGCTGCAGAGGGCCGGGCACTGAAGCCGGAGCTTCAGTCCAGCGACGGCAGCAGTTTTGCCGGATCGACCTCGGCACTGTCGAGCACCGCGCCGATCACCACACCCAGCCCGGCCAGGCGCTTGCGCATGCAAAGCACCGCGCGGTCCTTGCTGAGCAGTTGCGCACCGTGGGCGGCGGCCAGGTCGACGAAGACCTGGTCGTCCGGGTCCTTGCACGAGAACCCGATCCTGGGCGCCGGCTCGACGATGCGGGCATGGCGGTCGAAACCGGCCAGCACGTCGGCCGGCGTCAGGCCGTAGAAGGCCAGGCGCGGCGCGATCTGCGCATAGGCCAGCACACGTTCCAGTTCGTTGCGCATGTGCGGCGTGGCGATCCAGTCGAGACGGCCGGCCTCGAGTCCTTCGCGTACCGGGCGCGAAGCCACGTCGGGGAACAGGAAGACGTCCAGCACGATGTTGGTGTCAAGCACCAGCGGCTGGCGTGTCATGCCGGCCTGTCGACCTTTTCGGTCTTGTTGCGGGCCGAGCCGGCGACCATGTCGAAACGGAACAGGCGGCATTCGATGGGGCCGTTCCACATCGGCACGCGGCGCGATTCCTTCAGGCGCATGCGGCCGGGCAGCTTGGCGTCGGGCGTCAGTACCCAGGCGCTCCAGCCGGCGAAGTTGCGTTTCCAGTGGGTGGCCAGGGCGGGGAAGAAGTCTCCGCCGTCCTCGGTCTGAGCTGTTTCGCGTGATTCACGGGATTCGCGTGGCTGGCGCGCCACGACGTCGGCGCGCTGGCCGGCCACGCCGGCCACTGCGATCCGCTCGCCGTATGGCGGGTTGAGCAGCAGCACGCCTTCGGGTGCGGGCGGCAGGCGCTGCAAGGCGTCGCCGCCGCGGAACTCGACGACCCGTGCCACGCCGGCGCGTTCGGCATTACGTTCGGCGAAATCGACCATGCGGTGTGACACATCGCTGCCGAAGATCGGCACCTTGGGTTCTGTCACCGCGTCTTCGGCTTCGTCGAGCAGCACACGCCAGACATGCGACTGGAAGGGCAGCATCTTCTCGAAGGCAAAACGGCGGTGTGCACCGGCCGGTATGCGGCAGGCGATCTGCGCGGCTTCGATGGCGATGGTGCCGCTGCCGCAGCAGGGGTCGTACAGCGGCAGGGGCGTGTCGCCGTGCGGGTTCCATCCGCTGGCCGCGATCATGGCCGCGGCCAGGGTTTCCTTCAGGGGCGCGTCGCCCTTGTCCTCGCGCCAGCCGCGCTTGAACAGCGGCTCGCCCGAGGTGTCGATGTAGAGCGTGGCCTGGTCGGTGGTCAGGTGGGCGTGGATCCGCACGTCCGGCCACTGGGTGTTGACGTCGGGCCGCTCGCCGCTCTTATGACGGAAACGGTCGGCCACGGCGTCCTTGATCTTGAGCGCGGCGAAATTCAGGCTCTGAAGCGGGCTGTGCTGAGCGGTGACCTCGATCTTGAAAGTCTGCCTGGTGGTGAACCAGATCTCCCAGGCGACGTCCGAAGCGGCTTCGTACAGGTCTTTCTCGTTGCGGTACATCGTCTGCGAGAGTTGCACCAGCACCCGCTGGGCCAGCCGGCTGTGCAGGTTGAGCAGCATGGCCTCGCGCCAGGAAGCCCGCAGCAGCACACCGCCGCGAAGTGTTTGCAGGTCCATGCCGGCCAGCCCGGTGAGCTGGTGGACTTCGTCGGCAAGGTAACCCTCGACGCCGGCGGCGCAGGGCAGGAAAAGTTGTATCTGATTCATGGAAGTCGCAAGGATACGCGCCACAGCTGAATGGCCCGGTCATGCAGGGGCACAATGCTTGCCGCTATTGGAGACCTTCATGATTCTGCGCAACACTTTTGCGGCCGCCGCCGCTGTCTTCGTGATGGCTGGCGCTGCGGCACCGGCTTCGGCCCAGATCGCCGGCACCGCCCTCAAGAGCATCCTGGGCCAGGCGTCCGACAACGCACTGGACCAGCTCTCGAAACCCGGCGCCTTTTCTGCCGACAAGGCCATCAGCATCGCGCTGCCCGGCGCGGGCGGCAAGGGTGTCGGCGACCTGATGAACCTGGCCAGCAAGGCGGGCCTGACGGGCGACATCAACGGCGGGCTGAACCGTGCCGCCGAACAGGCCGCGGCGCAGGCAAAACCCATCTTCCGTGCCGCCATCGACAAGGCCACGCTGACCGATGCGGTCGGCATGGTGAAGAGCGATACCGGCGCCACCGACTACCTGAAACAAAGCACCGGCCCCGAGATCCTGAAACAGCTGCAGCCGCTGGTTCGCGCCGCACTGCAAGGCAGCGGTGTGCTGAAGCAGACCTCACAACTGTCGGCGTTGGGCATGAGCGAGGACAAGCTGACCGACTACGTTGCCAACAAGACCTCCGAAGGCATATTCACCTATGTGGGCCGAGAAGAAACCCGCATGCGTGCCAACCCGCTCGAAACCGGCAAGAACCTGCTGCAGGGAATGAAGGGCTTGAAGTTCTAGGCCTGGATGGCCGGGGCGCGCCTGGCGACAAAAGCCTGCACGCGCCAGGCCAATCCGGTTATCCGGTTGTTCAGAGCGACTTGCGCAGATTGGCCGGCGCGATGCGCAGGGCGTCGCGGTACTTGGCCACGGTCCGGCGCGCGCACTCGATGCCCTGCTCTTTCAGCATGTCTGATATCTGGCTGTCCGACAGAGGCTTGCGCAGGTCTTCCGAAGTGACGAACTGCTTGATGAGCGCGCGCACGGCGGTGCTGGAAGCATTGCCGCCGGTTTCGGTACCCAGCGCTGAACCGAAGAAGTACTTCAGCTCGAACGTGCCGTAGGGCGTCGACATGTACTTGGCGGTGGTGACCCGGCTGATGGTGGATTCGTGCAGGCCCAGCTCATCGGCGATCTCGCGCAGCACCAGCGGCCGCATGGCCAGTTCGCCGTGCACGAAGAAGTTTTTCTGGCGTTCGACGATGGCGTTGGACACCCGCAGGATGGTGTCGAAGCGCTGCTGGATGTTCTTGATGAACCAGCGGGCCTCTTGCAGGCGCTGCTGCAATGCGGCGCTGCCCTCGCCCTTGTGTTGCTTGAGGGCGCTGGCGTAGATGTCGTGCACCTTCAGTTTGGGCATCACGTCGGGGTTGAGCATGACCCGGAAACGCGGCTGGCCACCGCCGCGGGTGATCTTCTGAACCAGAACGTCCGGAATGACGATGTTGCGCTCGACATCCACGAAACGCCGGCCCGGCTTGGGTTCCAGGCGCGCGATCAGACCGATGGCGGCGCGGGTGATGTCGTCGTCAAGGCCGCAGGCGATGTTCAGGCGCTTGATGTCACGGCGCGCCAGCAGTTCCATCGGCTGGGCGCAGACGGCGATGGCGGCATCGACCACATTTCGTTTGCCTACGCCGTTGTCGCGCATGCCGCGCAACTGCAGCGTGAGACATTCACGCAGGTCGCGGGCACCGACGCCGGCCGGCTCCAGGTTCTGCAGCAGCCGCAGTGCGACGGTGAAACGCTGCACCAGGTCTTCGACCTCTTCGGCGTTCTCGTCCTCGCTGCCGGCGAGCCCCAGGGCAAGCGACGGTAGCGAGTCTTCGAGGTAACCGTCGTCGTTCAGCGACTCGATCAGGAAACGCAGCGCCGCGCTGTCTTCGGGCGAAAGGCGCAGCGACAGTGCCTGGCGGTGCAGGAACGCGGTCAGTGACTCCTGGCTGCGTGCCAGCTCGGTGGCATCGACATTGCCATCGTCGCCGAGGTTGTTCTGCCGGGCCGGCGCATCGCCGCCCCATTCACCGTCGTCGGCCACGACTTCGGTGCCGCCGTCGCCGTCCCAGTTGGGCTCGGATTCGACACTGCTTTCGCCTTCCGAGTCGCTGGAGCTTTCGGCGGTGCTGACCGTGGTCTCGCTGGCGCTGCTGGCGTGGAAGTCGTCATCGGACGCCGGCGCGTCGGACTGGGCCACACCGAACTCCTCGCGCGCCGCTTCTTCGAGCGTCACTTCGAGGAACGGGTTTTCGTCGAGCATCTGCTCGACTTCCTGGCTCAGTTCCAGCGTGGACAGTTGCAGCAGCCGGATCGACTGCTGCAGTTGCGGCGTCAGCGCGAGATGCTGCGAAACCCGAAGAGACAACCCCTGCTTCAACCGAAATCCTTCAAAAGGCAAGCGCATGGCGCGAGCCGCAAAAACGGGAGGCCGCCGCGCACGGCTGCCCGAAGCGGCCGGCCTGCCCCCTTCAAGGGGGTTGGCGGAGACACGAAGTGCGAAGCCTGGGGGTGATCCAAATGCTACATCCTGAAGTGTTCGCCCAGGTAGACCCGGCGCACGTCGGCGTTGTCCACGATCTGCGCGGGCGTGCCCTGGGCCAGCACCCTGCCGTCGCTGATGATGAAGGCGTGGTCGCAGATACCCAGCGTCTCGCGCACGTTGTGGTCGGTGATCAGCACGCCGATGCCGCGCTCTTTCAGGAAACCGATGATCCGCTGGATCTCGATCACCGCGATCGGGTCGATACCGGCGAATGGTTCATCCAGCAGGATGAACCGGGGCTGCGTCGCCAGCGCCCGGGCGATCTCCACACGGCGCCGCTCGCCACCCGACAAGGCCATGGCGGGCGAATCGCGGAGGTGCTCCACCCGCAGGTCGGCCAGCAGGGCGTCGAGCCGCTCGGTGATGGCGGCCTTGCCCAGCGGCCGGCCGTTTTCGTCTTCCTGCAGTTCGAGCACTGCCCGGATGTTTTCCTGTACCGACAACTTGCGGAAGATCGAAGCCTCCTGCGGCAGGTAGGACAGGCCAAGGCGCGACCGCCGATGGATGGGCAGGTTTCCGATCGGCTTGCCGTCGATGCTGATGTCGCCGCCATCGGAACGGACCAGGCCGACGATCATGTAGAACGAAGTGGTCTTGCCGGCCCCGTTGGGCCCGAGCAAACCGACGACTTCGCCCTTTTGCACCGACAGGGAAACATCCTTGACGACGGTGCGGCTGCCGTAGGCCTTGCGCAGGTGGTTGGCTTCGAGCCGGCTGCCGCCGGAAGCGATCACGTGGTCGTTCAAGGCTTGGCTCCGCCCATCGTGTCGGTGCTGCGCAATTGGGGAGCGGGGCCGCCTGCATCGCCCGTGCCAGAACCGGCACCTGGCGCGGCAGGCGCGGGGGCGACCGGGCCGCCCGGCGTGCCGCGCGGTGCCAGCACGGCGCGGATGCGGCCACCCGGCGCAGCAGGGCTTCCGCCGCCCGCCGCTGCGGACTTGCCGCCCGAGTTGGGCGCGCCATCCACTGTGTAGACCTCGGTCACGTTGTTGTAGACGATGACATCGCCGTGGACTTCGTCCTGCACGACGGTGCCCTGCAGCCGGTGCATTTCAGCGCGACGGGTGAAGGTCACCTTGTCGGCCTTGCCGTCGTAATAGATGACGTCGCCCTGGCCTTCGATGAATTCGTCGGGCGTGTTCGCCGCGGTGTCGCGTTTCTGCTTGAAGTAAGAACGTTTTCCGGGCTCGGCGGTGACGGTGCCGTACTGGTATCCGTCGGCGTCCTGCCGCACTTCGAGGCGCGTGCCGCGGATGAGGATGGTGCCCTTGGTCAGCACCACGTTGCCGGTAAAGACGCTGGTCTGGGCAAGATCGTCGTGCCGCAGTGCGTCGGCTTCGACATTCATGGGTTTCTCACGGTCTGCTTTTTCAGCGAGGGCCGGCCCGCCGAACAAAACAGCGGAAAAGAGCAGCAAAAGAGTGGCAGCGTTGTAGGTTCTCATAGGGGCACGAATCTTGCAGGCATTGTACGGTGCAACAGTGGCCCTCGCCGCCGGCCCTGAATGACGAATGCCCGCCAAAGCGGGCATCGGTTGACTGGCGGCTGTCTGCTGGAGCCGCCGAGGCGACTTCAGGCGCCCTTGCGTGCGAGGCCGATCAGGAAATCGGTGGTCTGCAGCGCGCGGTCCATGTTGCCTGCCAGCTGGCCGTCGGTATAGAAACGGCCTGCGATGCCCAGCGCCGGCACGCCTTCGACCTTGTAGGCGTCTTGCAGCTGCGTGGCACGGCGGGCCTTGGCATTGACGGAGAACGAGTTGAACGTCTCGGTGAACTTCGCCTTGTCGAGACCCTGCTTGGCCGCCCAGTTGATGATCGCGCTGTCGGTTGCGATCTGCTGGTGTTCGCCATGAATGGCATTGAAGACCTTCACGTGCAGTTCATCGACCTTGCCCATGGCCTCGAGCGTGTAATACAGCTTCTGCTGCGGCAGGAAGTCGTCGCGGAATGACACCGGCACGCGGCGCACCACAACATCGGCCGGCACGGCCTTGGCCCATTTTTCGAACGCCGGCTCGAAGGCGTTGCAATGCGGGCAGTTGTACCAAAAGAACTCGGTCACCTCGACCTTGCCCGGCGGGGTTTCGACGGGCACCGTCTTGCCCAGCACCATGTAGTCCTTGCCGGCCTGCGGTGCGACACGGGCTTGCGCCATGGCGGCTTGCGGCAGCAGGCTGGGTACGGCAACGGCGGCCAGTGCAGCGGTGGTGCCGGCGAACGCACGGCGACTGAAGGCGGAAGAGGAAAATTCCATGAAAAAAGGTGCTCCTTGAGCCGGTCTGAGCCGGGCTGTCCGATAAAAGTTCAGCGCTGTACGCGCACCAGCGTGGATTCCATGCCGGAGCCGTCGAGCTTGTCCTTCAGGCGCTCGGCGTCGTCACGCCGGGTGAAGGGCCCGATGCGTACGCGATAGACGGTGCGGCCGGCCTGTTCGCGTTCGCTGACGCGGGCTTCCCAACCCATGATGGCGAGGCGCGCTCGCTGCGATTCGGCATCGGCCTCCGTGCGGAAGGCTCCGGCCTGGATCAGGTAGTCGAAGGAATCGGCGCCAGCGGGGGCTGCAGCGGTGGCGGGTGCGGCCGCCGACCGGGCGCGTGCGAGATCCCCCAGCGGATCGGACGAACCGGCGGACGGTTTCGGTGCCGCTGCGGTGGCTGGTGCCTGAGCCGGCGTGGCGGCGCTGGTCGCGGGTGCTGCGGGAGCCGCCGGGATGGTCGGATCCGGCTTTGGCGCCTGCGGCATTGCCAACCCGTTTGCAGCGCCGGCCGGCGCGGTACCGACATCGGCGGGCTTGCCGCCGGCTGCACGTTTGCCCAGGACCGAATTGGGGTCCCAGTCACGGTTCTTCTGGGCCTCGAGCGCATCCTGCTCGGCGCCACGGGATCCGTTGCGGTTCATGAAGGGAATGGGCACCTTGGTGACGTACACCGCAACCGCCAGCGCCGCGCCGAGGCCCACCACCACACCGATGACGATGCCGAGGAAAGTGCCGCCGAACTGGCGATTTTTCAGACTAAGCCTACGGGCTGGAAACACACGCATCCCCTGTTCTTCCATCACATCTTGACCGGGGCCGAAACGCCCAGGACAGCCAGACCATTTTGCAGCACCTGCGCGGTGGCCGAAACCAGCGCCAGGCGGGCGAGCCTGACGGCTTCGTCATCGACCAGGATGCGTTCGGCGCCGTAGTAGCTGTGATACGCAGCCGCCAGGTCACGCAGGTAGAAAGTGACGTCGTGCGGAGCGAAGTCGCGTGCCGCGGCGGTCAGCATGTCGGGGTACTTGGCCAGTTGCAGCATCAGCGCCTGTGCGGCGGGCGTATCGAGCGCAGCCAGGTCGACCGACGCAAGCGTGGCACGGTCGCCGCCCCAGCCCGCCATCACGGAGCAGATGCGCGCATGGGCGTACTGCACGTAGTAGACGGGGTTGTCGTTGTTCTGGGCCACGGCCAGGTCGACGTCGAAGGTGTATTCGGTGTCGGGCTTGCGGCTCAGCAGGAAGAAACGCACCGCGTCCTTGCTGGTCCATTCGATCAGGTCGCGCAGGGTGACATAGCTGCCGGCGCGTTTGCTGATCTTGACTTCTTCACCGCCTTTGACAACCCGCACCATGGTGTGCAGCACGTATGCGGGATAGTCGGCCGGAATGCCCAGCTGATCGACGCTGGACGCGGCCTGAAGGCCGGCGCGCACACGGGCGATGGTGCCGTGGTGGTCGGTTCCCTGGATGTTGACCACGGCATGGAAGCCGCGTTCCCATTTGGCCAGGTGATAGGCGACGTCGGGCACGAAATAGGTGTAGGTGCCGTCGCGTTTCTTCATGACGCGGTCCTTGTCGTCGCCGAAGTCGGTCGACTTCAGCCACAGGGCGTCATCCAGCTCATAGGTCTTGCCTGAAGCCTGCATCTTGCCGACGGCGGCTTCGACGCGGCCGCTGGTGTACAGGCTGGACTCGAGGTAATACTGATCGAATTGAACCTGGAAGGCCTTCAGGTCGAGGTCTTGTTCGCGGCGCAGGTAGGCGACGGCGAATTCTCGGATGGATTCCAGGTCGTCCACGTCGCCGCTGGCGGTGGTGCGGCGGTCATCGGCGGCGACGGTCTTCTTTTCCAGGAAATCGTTGGCGATGTCGGCGATGTAGTCGCCGTTGTAGGCGGCCTCGGGCCAGCCTTCCATGCCGGGCTTGAGACCCTTGGCGCGCAACTGGGTGCTGTTGGCCAGGGTGCCGATCTGCACGCCGGCGTCGTTGTAATAGAACTCGCGGTGCACGGCCTTGCCCTGGGTGGCCAGCAGGTTGCAGATGGCATCGCCTAGAGCGGCCTGGCGGCCGTGGCCGACGTGCAGCGGGCCGGTGGGGTTGGCGGAGACGAACTCGACAAGAACCTTTTCACCCGTCGCGGGCTGGTTGCCGTAGGCGTTGCCCGCCGCGACGATTTCGCGCACCGTCTGTTGTTTGGCTTCGGGCTTGAGGCGCAGGTTGAGGAAGCCCGGACCCGCGATTTCGACCGCCGACGTCCAGCGCTGGAAGGCTTCGCTGGCCAATAGCAGCTGGCGCAGGTTTTCAGCCAGCTGGCGCGGGTTCTGGCCAAGCGGCTTGGCCAGTTGCAATGCGGCAGTGACGGCGAGATCGCCGTGCGATGCCACTTTGGGGAGCTCGAAGGCGGCGCGCTGACCGGCGCCGGGCATAAGGGATTCCAGCCCGGCGGCCAGCGCCGCGAGCAGGTCTTGTTTGACGGAAAGCATGGGCGGGATTCTACGGGCGCACTCCGCTCCCGCCGTCCACCGCGTCCGGTGGTCAGCCCTTGGCGCCGAAGCCCCGCGCCAGGAATACCGCCGCCAGGGGGATCAGCGGCAAAAGATGGGCCTGCATCATCACCAGCCGACGTGTGCCGCGCACATCTTCAGGGGCGGGCATGGCGCCGGTAGCCTTGACCGACTTGACCCACCGCCGGTAGTTCAGGCTGGGTTTGATGGAGATCAGAGCGATCACCACGAACAATCCCACCTTTGCGTGCAGCAGCCAGTTGGGCCCGTAATAGGCCGCGCCTTTCACACCCCAGAAAATGCGCGCAACGCCGGTCGCCAGAACCAGGACGGCAGCGATGCCGTAGACCATGTCGATCCTGGCGAGCCGCAGCACGGCTTTTTCATTGAGCCATTCGCTACGACACAAGGCCGCCTGGCTGGCCAGGAAAACCACCAGCGTAAGAATGGCGAGCAGGTGCAGATACGCAAGGATTGATTCGAGGACCATGGCTTTTGAGTTTGGCTGTTGGCGACGCGACCGATTGTCGATCAGCCTGGCGTCTGCCAGAAGGCCGGCCTTGTGTAATGGAACTTGAGGAAATCGATCCATAACCGCACCCGAAGCGGCAGGTGCTTGCGTTGCGGCACCACCGCGTAGATGCCGTTGGGCGGCGCTGCGAACCGGGCCAGCACTTCGGTCAATCTGCCGGCTGCAATGTCGGCTTGCACTTCCCAGGTGCTGCGCCAGGCAATGCCGTGACCAGCCAGACACCAGTCGTGCAACACCTGGCCGTCCGAGCAGTCGAGCGAGCCGACCGGTCGCAAAAACTCGACGGCTCCGTCACTCGCCGCAAAGGCCCAGCCGCGGGTCTGCGATGCATCGCTCGACAGGGTCAGGCAGGCGAAACGTGCCAGGTCGGCCGGTTGCTGCGGCGTACCGTGCCTTGCGAGGAAAGCCGGCGTGGCGACACACAGCCGGCGGTTGTCCGCAAGGCGGAGGCTGACCAGGGATGAATCCGGCATGTCTCCCACGCGCACGGCGCAGTCGAATCCTTCGGTGGTCAGGTCGACGACCCGGTCGGCCAGGTTGAGCGAGCAGCGCAGGCCGGCGTGCTCGCCCTGAAACTTCGGCAGCAGCGGGGCGACGTACCGCCGGCCAAATCCGGCGGGCGCGGTGATACGCAGGTGACCGCTGGCACGCAGACCACCGGCACTGACGCCAGCCTCGGCATCCGCAAGTTCTGCCAGCACGCGTTGGCAATCCTCCAGGAACGAGCTTCCCTCGTGAGTCAGTGTCAGCCGACGGGTGGTCCGCAGCAGCAATTTCACGCCCAGGCGTTCTTCCAGCGCATCGAGCCTGCGGCCGATCACTGCCGACGCCACCCCTTCGGCCCGGGCCGCCGCGGTCAGGCTTCCGCGCTGGGCCACCGATACGAAAGTCTCGACCTGCTTGAACTTGTCCATTGCCCGATTATTAGATGCACTGCAGTCACATAAAAACCGGAATTTCCGATGTTAATGACGCTGCCGGTGTGCAATACAGTTGCGTAGAGACGGCCTTGCGCCCATTTCCATCTTTCACCGGGAACCCGACATGACCGACCGTACGACCAGCCATCGACTGCAAGTAGCCACGCCGCTCTATCGTTTCATCGAGGACCGCGTATTGCCCGCGACCAGTGTGGACAGCGAAACGTTCTGGAAGGGCTTCGACGCCATCGTCCACGACCTGGCCCCGAAAAACGCGGCACTGCTGGCCGAACGTGACCGCCTGCAACTTGAACTTGACGCCTGGCACAGGGCGCACCCTGGCCCGATCGCTGACATGCCCGCGTACCGTTCCTTCCTCGAGAAGATCGGCTACCTGCTGCCCCAGCCGCAAGGCGTGAAGGCCACCACGAAAAATGTCGATGCAGAACTGGCGCAGCAGGCCGGGCCGCAGTTGGTGGTGCCGATCCTGAATGCGCGCTACGCACTGAACGCGGCTAATGCACGCTGGGGTTCGCTATATGACGCGCTGTACGGCACCGATGCGGTTTCCGAGGCCGACGGCGCAACCAAGGCGGGCGGCTACAACCCGGTGCGCGGTACCAAGGTCATCGCCTTCGCTCGCAAGTTCCTCGACGAATCGGTTCCACTGGTCCAGGGCTCGTATGCGGACGCAACCAGCTATCGGGTCGAAGGCGGCAAGCTGGTTGTCTCGACCCCCGGCGGTGTTACCGGCCTGAAGGATTCATCGTGGTTCGCCGGTTATCAAGGGTCCGCGGACGCGCCGAGCGCCGTCCTGCTGAAGCACCACGGCATCCACATCGACATCCGCATAGACCGCAGCACTGCCATCGGCAGCAGCGATGCGGCGGGTGTCAGCGACGTGGTGCTGGAATCGGCCCTTTCCACCATCCTCGACCTGGAGGACTCGGTCGCCGTGGTCGACGCCGAGGACAAGGTGCTGGCGTACGGCAACTGGCTGGGCATCCTGGAAGGCACCCTGACCGAGTCCGTGAGCAAGGGTGGCAAGACGTTCGTGCGCGGCCTGAACAACGACCGTGAGTACACGGGCCCCGACGGCAGGGAGCTGAAGCTGCACGGACGGTCCTTGATGTTCCTGCGCAATGTCGGTCACCTCATGACCAATCCCGCGATCCTGTGGGACGGCGGCAAGGAGATTCCCGAGGGCATTCTGGATGCGGTTGTCACCACGACCATCGCACTGGTGGACCTGAAACGCCGCGGCAATTCGCGCACTGGCAGCGTGTACATCGTCAAACCCAAGATGCACGGCCCCGCTGAAGTTGCATTTGCCAGCGAACTGTTCAGCCGCGTCGAACAACTGCTCGGTCTGCCAGCCGACACGGTGAAGCTCGGCATCATGGACGAGGAGCGCCGAACCAGCGTCAACCTGCAAGCCTGCATCGCCGAAGCGGCGGGCCGTGTCGCGTTCATCAACACGGGTTTCCTGGACCGCACCGGCGACGAAATGCACACCGCCATGCAGGCAGGCGCAATGCTCCGCAAGGGCGACATGAAGACCACGCCGTGGATCGCGGCTTACGAAAAGAACAATGTTCTGGTCGGCCTTGCATGCGGCCTGCGCGGCCGCGCCCAGATCGGCAAGGGCATGTGGGCGATGCCCGACCTGATGGCCGACATGCTCAAGACCAAGATCGGCCACCCCAGGGCCGGCGCCAACACCGCGTGGGTGCCGTCGCCTACCGCCGCAACGCTGCATGCGCTGCATTACCACCAGGTCGATGTCGCAGCGGTGCAGCAGGCGCTCGAGAAAGACGACGCCGCCAGCATGCGCGACGCCATCCTGGCTGACCTGCTGCAGGTGCCGGTTGCGCCCAAGCCCGAGTGGAGCGAGGCAGAAAAGCAGCAGGAACTCGACAACAACGTGCAGGGCATCCTCGGATACGTGGTGCGATGGATCGACCAGGGCGTCGGCTGTTCGAAGGTGCCGGACATCCACAACGTGGGTTTGATGGAAGACCGCGCCACCTTGCGCATCAGCAGCCAGCACATCGCAAACTGGCTGCTGCACGGCGTGGTCTCGAAGGATCAGGTGGAAGCCACCTTTCAACGCATGGCGGCTGTGGTCGACGGCCAGAATTCCGGCGATACGCTTTATCGGCCGATGGCGGGCCGCTTCAGCCAGTCAGCTGCCTATCAGGCCGCGCAGGACCTCGTGTTCAAGGGCATCGAACAACCCAGCGGTTACACCGAACCCCTGCTGCATGCGTGGAGGCTGAAAGTGAAAGCTGCCGCCTGACTCATCAGGCCCCACGAGGCTTGGCTACACTCGCGTGATGCCCGTACCTGCCACATCAGACAACCACAGCCCGGCCTCGTTTTGCGACGCCGGGCTGTGCCCTTTGTGTGGTGGCAAGAATGCCTGCGGACACCCACACGGCGGTAACGCGTCATGCGCTGAAAATCTGGTCTGCTGGTGCCGAACCACGAGTGTTCCAACTTCCGTTTTGGACCGTATACCAGCGCAGGCACTCGGCCGTGCATGTGTTTGTCAAAGATGCGCCGCCGCCATTTGATCCCATCTTCTTTCTACATCAACAAAATGCCCACTTATCACATCGAAATGATGGAAGGCCGTACGGTCGAACAGAAAAAAAAGCTGGTCGCGGAAATTACCCGCGTCAGCGTCGAAATCCTGGGTGGCTCCCCGGATTCGGTAGACATCTTGATCACCGACATCGCCAGGCACAATTGGTCGACCGGCGGCAAGCTCTGGTCCGAGCCTCGCGAATAATCGACACGAGGGCCGGCGTGCCATGTGCCAACTACTCGGGATGAACTGCAACGCTCCTACCGATGCAACCTTCAGCTTCAGCGGATTCGCCCAGCGCGGCGGTCGCACGGCGGATCACGTAGACGGTTGGGGCATCGCTTTTTTCGAAGACCGCGGCCTGCGGCATTTCGTGGACCATTTACCAGCAGCCGAATCTCCGGTCGCCGAGCTGATCCGCCGGTATCCGATCAAGAGCAAGCATGTCATTGCCCACATCCGCAAGGCGACTCAAGGAGCCGTCAACCTACAGAACTGCCACCCTTTCGTGCGGGAGTTATGGGGGCGCTACTGGGTTTTTGCGCACAACGGAAATCTGGAAAATTACCAGCCGGCACTGCATGGGAATTTTCGGCCGGTCGGCACTACCGATAGCGAGCGAGCCTTCTGTTGGTTGATGCAAGAACTGGCCAAATCACACGCTTCAGTTCCAAGCGTCAGCGAACTGACACTGACACTACGTGAGCTGGCGCCACAGGTCGCAAAGTTTGGCACCTTCAACTTTCTGCTGTCCAACGGCGAAGCGTTATGGGCACATGCATCGACGCAGCTTTATTACCTTGAGCGGGCATTTCCGTTCATGCCTGCAGAGCTTGCGGATGAAGATCTGACCATCGACTTTGCAGAGCATGCCGAGGCGAATGATCGAGTAGCTGTCATCGTGACTGCCCCACTTACCAAAAATGAAATCTGGACTGCTTTTGAGCCGTCTGAATTGATCGTTTTTGTGAACGGACAACGAGTTAGCAACTGAGGTTTTCAAACGCATCTTGGGATGCGTTTTTTATTTCCGCCGTGTTTTCCGTTTCCCCAAAGACAAAACCCCTCAATCTTTCGACTGAGGGGTATTGCTAGCTGTGAGAGCCTGACGATGACCTACTTTCACACGGGAACCCGCACTATCATCGGCGCGGAGTCGTTTCACTGTCCTGTTCGGGATGGGAAGGAGTGGTACCAACTCGCTATGGTCATCAGGCATAAAGGGTT
>Ga0308164_10000678_pt1 | contig 49302 bp, 54 predicted proteins | sample PhyTR2_FD_201031 | JGI IMG/M metagenome (GOLD analysis project Ga0308164, IMG submission 201031) | Phyllosphere microbial communities from UC Gill Tract Community Farm, Albany, California, United States - DLSLT.R2 | ecosystem: Host-associated > Plants > Phyllosphere > Unclassified | place: USA...
TAATAAAGTATCGATTTTAAAATTTTGGGAATGAAATAATGTTGAAATCAACACCAAAAGAAAAGCTAGTTTTTTCATTTTATAAATTTATTAAAAAGATGGCTACCAAGTGATCATCTTCTACGTTTTTTGAATGGTGAATTTTTACGGACAGCAATTTGATGCCAATGCTTCAATTGATAAGAGAAACCCATAGCCGCGATAGTAGCGGCATCCTTTTTTGTTTTTTCGCCAACGCTGAAACCTTCAGCCAAAACCTGTAAAAACAAAAAAGATATAGCGGATAGCGGGAAACAGCTCCAAAAAAAAATTCCGCTCGTTGAAGCGGAATTTATAGGGTTAATGTTTGTTGTCTATATCGACGTCTACGTCTTCCAAAGGCTCTGTTTCTGCTTTGAAAGTCTCTCCAAAACCGCCATTCTGCATTTTGGAATTTCTCTTACTGTAGAGGAAATAGATGACGAATCCTAATGCGAGCCAGATGAGGGAATAGGTCTGCGCCTCGATGCTTAGGTTGATAATCAGATATACGTTGATCAAAATACCTAATGTTGCGATTACTGGCAGCATTGGAACTTTGAAGTTTCTCTGAAGATGAGGTTGTTTTTTTCTAAGCACCCAAACGGCTACACAAACCATTGTGAAGGCAAACAATGTCCCAAAACTGGTCATATGCGCCAGATCATTAATCGGCGTGAATGCCGCAATGATTGCGATAACTGCGCCGAGGATATAAAGATTCTTTTTCGGAACACCTGCTTTTGCATCTACTTTTGAGAACGTTGCAGGGATCAAACCATCTTTTGACATCCCAAGGAAAATCCTGGACTGTCCCATAATCATTACCATTAATACTGAAATCAAACCGATTGTTGCAGCGATCGTGATGATGTAGCCTGCCCAAGCCTGTCCGGCAATGTCAAAGGCATAAGCAACGGGTGCTTTGATAGCGTCCGGATATTTGCCTAATGGATTGAAATCTGTGTAATGCATCATTCCCGTAAGTACCAAAGAGACCAGAATATACAGAACTGTACAGACAATCAGTGAGGTGATGATGGCAAAAGGAACGTCTTTTTTAGGATTGATCGCTTCCCCAGCTTGTGTGGAGACGGCATCGAAACCTACGTATGCAAAGAAAATAGCGGCAGCACCACTGATAATCCCGGCATAACCGTACGCCGGCATGGGTTTTCCGTTTTCTACGATAGTCGTAGGTTCCGGAATAAACGGTGTCCAGTTGTCTACATTAATAAAAAATACACCGGCAACAATTACGAAAATAATTGCTGATACTTTTAAAATTACAATAGCGTTGTTGGCTTTTGCAGCGCCTTTGGTTCCTCTTACAAGGATTGAAATTACGAAAAGTACAATCAGCAAAGCCGGCAGATTCATAGAAAAACCAGAGTTGCCTGCTGCGGCATAGGTTTGCGGATCTGTGGTAAGATAATCCGGCAGATGCAGGCCAAACATCTTGAGCAGTTTGGCGAAATATCCGGACCACGATACGGCGACCGTCATAGATCCCATCGCATATTCCAGGATAAGACCCCAGCCGATAATCCAGGCAAAGATCTCTCCTACTGTTCCGTAAGCGTAGGCGTAGGCGGAACCTTCCACCGGAAGGATAGACGCAAATTCTGCGTAGCAAAGCGCTGCAAAAACACAGGCGATACCTGCTACGACGAAAGAAAGTGCTAAAGCGGGACCTGCATTATAATAAGCACCCGTCCCTGTTAAAACAAAAATACCACCTCCAATGATGGCACCAATTCCGATAGCTGTTAAACTCCATTTTCCCAATACACGCTTCAGCTGACTTTTTTTGATGTCTGCCTCATACGCTTCCATTGGTTTCTTGATCCAAATGTTTGACATAATTTGATTTTTTTAATCCCCAATAAATTGAGGGGCTTTTCTTCTGTTTGTTTATTTTGAATTACGAAAATATTAAAAAAATATCATCCTTAACATTTTTTAACTATTTTATTTTATATATCTGTATTAATTCGTGATTTCATTATACTTTGATGACGCTTAATAATTATCTTTGAAAATGGATTTTTTACAGACTCTTGCTGCGCAATACGACTCGTACGAGACTTATCTTATTTATTTTGAAGCTATTGCCGTTGTCTTTGGCTTGCTGAGTGTTTACTTTTCTATCCGGCAAAATATCTGGGTTTATCCTACCGGTATTATTTCGACCGTACTTTTCATCTATATAATGTATGTTTTTGGGTTGCTAGGTGATATGCTGATCAATGTATATTATACCGTGATGAGCGTCTACGGCTGGATTCTATGGGCAAGATATTCGCAAGATCAAATCCATGTAGACGTCAAAAAAGCCAGTAAGAAAGACTGGCAGATTGGCGGACTATTGTTTTTCGGGAGTTTGATATTTGTCGGGTTGGTCTATTATTTTAAACCTTACATAGACAATCAGTTTTCTATGGATGGCGTAGTGCTTGGAATGTACCATTTGGACTGGGCCAATTATACGGACATCGTCACGACATCCCTGTTTCTGGTAGGCATGTTTTTTATGGCGAAAAGGAATATCGAAAACTGGATTTTCTGGATCGTGGCAGACTTTATCTGCATTCCAATGATGCTTTACAAAGGATTGGGAATCACTGCAATACAATACATTATTTTCACAGTAATGGCCATTATCGGCTATATCGAATGGAAGAAGAGCCTAGCTAAGGCCTGATAATTTTTCGGCGTATTCTTTAGCGAACAGTTCCTTATCTTCTTTTAATTTTTCCTGAGTAGACGGGAGAACATAATGAAAGATATATTCATCTTTGTCATCTAAAAAGGTGATTTCTTTCTCTTCGCCATCAATGATCTGTGCGAAGATATCCCACATAGATTCGCCTTTCATTTTCAGTAATTCGAAAAAATCGTTGGCTTTTATGGTAATTTTTTTCATTGTTAAATTGTTATCGGGTAAGATTATTTTTTAGTTCTAGGTTCAAATATTTCATAAAATTCACCTGTTCCTTTAGCATCAAGCCGACCCAAAATAACTTGATTTGAACTCTTTGCCAACTGAATGCCCGGATTTAAATGATAGTGTTCTCTTGCACCAACCGGAAGATATTTGTCTTCAATTTTTTCTTGATCTAAGTCTGCTATTTCTAAAATTAATTTCGCAAAAGACCTAAGCCCTTTAGGATCGCCGTGAATCTGAATGTCATTCCACTTTAATATTTCACCACTATCCGCATCTTCTTTCTCGTAATTAGAGATGATAATATCCAGATTGCCTTTGATTTTATGCTTTTTAAATTTCATCTTAATTATTATATTAAACTGATTTTATAAAATCCTCATATTCGTAATAGAACATTTCGAAGGCATTCATTTTTTCGACGAAGAATTCAAAAGTATCGGGCCAGGTTTGTTTATTGAAAATGCTGATGCCGTGCTTTTCTACCCAGATTCTGCTGATGATTTTTCCATTCTCCAAAGTATAAAATTCATCCATAAAGAATTCGCCGATTTCGTCTTTCAGCAAATCTTCCAGAGACTGAAACTTCTCAAAATAGGCATTTCTGAAAAGCTCATCCTTCATTTCGATATCTACAGAAACCTCAGCTTTTTTGTTGTCTGCCGAAAATTTGAAAGAAAAATCCTTTATTTTGGTATCATAAAGCAGCCACTTTCTCGGAAAAGCTTTCCCGAAAGCCGTCCAGAATTCCGTTTTAAGTCGTTGTGCTTCTTGTTTGGAAAACATTTTTTATTTGGTTGATTGTTGTTGGTTGATACTTGAGTGGCTAACAATCTAATCTATCACGTTAAATCTTTTGCCTTTCATCTGTATCTTCTTACAAAGTAAGTTCCACTTTAGCTTCGTTGAATTCTTTTATTAAATTTTCAAAGACTTTCTCTACAGGCAGAATCGCGTCTATCAGAGCAGAAACCTGGCCTATTTCCAGTTCGCCTTCTGTGAGATCACCTTCAAACATTCCGAGTTTTGCGCGCGCTCTTCCCAGCGTTTCTTTCAGGGCTTCAACATTTCTGCCAGATTCGTATAAGCTTTCCAGATCGTGGTAGAATTTATTTTTGATTAATCTGACAGGCGCTAATTCTTTTAAAGTCAATTGCGTGTCGCCTTCTTTCAGTTCTACAATTTTATTTTTGAAGTTCTCGTGTGAACTTGCTTCAACTGTTGCTGCGAATCTGGATCCGATCTGAACGCCATCAGCACCCAAAATCATTGCGGCTTTCATTTGACTTCCCAGCCCGATGCCGCCCGCTGCAATCAGAGGAACATCGATATGTTTCCGCACATTGGGGATCAGGCACAGCGTTGTAGTCTCCTCGCGGCCGTTGTGGCCACCAGCCTCAAAGCCTTCTGCTACCACTGCATCTACGCCGGCATCCTGACATTTCATTGCAAATTTGGCACTTGCAACCACGTGAGCGACTTTGATGCCTTCCTTCTTCAAAGTTTCGGTATAAGTTTTCGGATTTCCTGCAGATGTAAAGACGATTTTCACACCTTCTTCAATAATAATATTGATAATTTCTTCGATATTGGGATAAAGCAAAGCGATGTTGACGCCGAAAGGTTTGTCCGTTGCCGCTTTACATTTTTGAATATTTTCTCTGAGGATATCGGGATACATACTTGCGGAACCGATGAGTCCCAAACCGCCATTGTTGGAAACTGCGGAAGCCAGCTTCCAGCCGGAATGCCAGATCATCCCGCCTTGAATGATGGGATATTTGATACTGAAAAGCTGTGTGATTCTGGTCATACCGTGATATTGTTTTTGGGCAATGCCAAAATCTATGAAACTGGACATGGATTTATTTTTTTCAAAAGTAAGAAAAGTAATAAGATATGGAAAGCTTTGGCGGATGAGAAAACCTACCTTTCTGCGCAGCTGCAGCCCGACTTGAACGGAGCTCTTTTTTGTCATTGCGGCTGTTGTAGCGCTTTACAGATTGCTTGCCTCCTGCGCAATGGCAAAAAAAGCGGGAGTGGAAGGCGGATACAGCTGCCCAAACCTAACATAGTGGATCTACCTTGTCAAATGATTTTAATAACTTATTTTTACAAAAAAATTACAGCTTGGACTTATCTTTAAGAACAGTTACCGTCACACGCTACATCCTGCCATTGCGGGAAGGCGGCTCTTTGCCAGCGTTGGCAGAGGCCGATGATGACTTCAAATATGTTTTGAAATTCCGGGGCGCAGGTCACGGCGTCAAGGCTTTGATTTCTGAACTGATTGGCGGAAAAATCTCGCAGGTTTTGGGATTCAGAATTCCGGAACTGGTGTTTGCCAATCTTTCTGTAGACTTTGGAAGAAGTGAACCTGATGAGGAAATCCAGGATCTTCTGAAAGCGAGCTGCGGCCTAAATCTCGCTCTTCATTACCTTTCCGGAGCCATTACTTACGATCCCGGCGCTGTGAAAATAGATCCACAACTTTCTTCCGAAATCGTCTGGCTGGATGCATTTCTTACCAATATAGACCGCACTTTCCGAAACACGAATATGCTGATGTGGCACAAAGAATTGTGGCTGATAGACAACGGTGCATCGCTATACTTTCACCATTCCTGGGACAATTGGGAGAAGAATGCCGTAAGTCCTTTTACAATGATCAAGGATCACGTTCTCCTGCCTCAGGCTTCTGAGCTGGACTTGGCAAACGAAAAATTCAAAGCGATTCTGACGGACGAAATTCTGCGGGAAATTGTAGAACTGATTCCCGAAGATTGGCTGCAATGGAACGATACCGAACTGACGCCGAGCGAAATAAAAGAGGTTTACTTTCAATTTCTGACCCTGAGACGCGACCATTCTGACAACTTTTTAAATGAAGCGAAAAATGCAAGAGCAAAAGTTATATGAGTACGCGGTAATCCGTCTTGTACCAAAGCCTGAGCGGGAGGAATTCTTCAACGTCGGATTGATTTTATTTTCAAAAAGGGAGAAATTCATCAAGGTTAAAATTCATCTTTGTGAGGATAAATTCCGCGTGATGCATTCGAAGATTGATTTCGACGATGTCAGAAACCACCTGGAATCTTTCGTGAATATCGCAAGTGGCGAAAAATCGGCCGGTTCTATTGCACAACTGGATATCCCGGAACGCTTCCGCTGGCTGACGGCGGTGAAAAGTTCTATCATTCAGACTTCAAGACCTCATCCGGGCGCGAGTCTGGATTTGGAAAAGACTTTTGAAAGACTGTTTGAGGAATTGGTGTTGTGAAGAGAAGTTAGAGGTTAGATTTTATAAATTAGAATAATCAGCATCATTTTGCTTTTAATTCTCTCACAGATTGTGCGGATTTTGCAGATTTTCTTCTTAAAATGATCTGCTGAATCTGTGAAATCTGCGAGAGCTCAAAAGATCTTAATTATGGTTTTTAATAATCTTCTTTTCTGATTTCAAAAACAACGTTCAGCTTTTCCGGTTCTCCAAAATAGGCGACATTGACTTCGTCGACTTTCCTGGCACCCAGTTTTTCCATTGCTTTTTGTGAGCGGATATTGTCTTTTCCAACGTGGAAATTGACCTTATCAACATATTGAAAAATATAATCCAACATCAGTTTTTTGACCTGAGGATTGAGCTTTGAGCCCCAGAATTTGGTTCCGTAAAAAGTATATCCAATGAAAATGGAATTGTCTTCTGCATTGTAATCATAAAATCTGGTACTTCCTGCCACTTCTCCTGTATTCTGCTCTATGATTTTGAATGCACCACCACTTTCCATAGCGCCCTGAAAGAAATTTTCGAAAACCTCCCGTTTGTATCGGTCTTTGTTGGGATGCTGTTCCCAAACCAAAGGATCGGAAGCTACGGCGAATAATTGTTCGAAATCGTCTGTTTGCAAAGGAACCAATTCAACGTTTTCGGTTTTTAATCTCGATCGTATAGAAAATTTCATCCTTTACTTTTTAATGATTTTATATGATTGTTCAGATTTATCTGTAAGTACTTTTAGAATATATATATATCGGCCTTTAACTTTGATATATTAAACTTTTCATTTTTTGAGGAAAGCAATTTTGTTCCCAATAAAGAAAATACTTCAGCCTGCACGAAATCCTCCTCTGTTCTTACGGAAATAAAATCGCGGACAGGATTTGGGTAAGTCTGAATTTTTTTTTGCTTAATTTCAGAAACAGACATTTCACAATTGCTTTCTAGCGTAATATTTAAAGAACCAACTGCATATTCATTCTGCTGATTTTCTACCCTTACATAAAACGTTTCTGAACCCGTCAATATCTGTTGTGGAAATAGAACATTAATATTTGCCTGTGCGTCAGCTAAAGATGAAAAATACTTGAAGGAGTAAGTAACAGTACCGGAAAACTGCGAGTTGTAAGATGGCAGATCAACTGTTTCGAAACCATTACCATCTACATCACAAATCGCAATATTTACCTGATTACTAATGGTAACTTGGGCATTTGTAAAACAGCAAAATAATACCGTGAAAAAAAGTAATTTTAGTTTCATTTGTTTTATTTCAAAGATAGAAAAATTAAAACAGTATCGCTTTCTCCAGTTCCAGAAGTTTCTGTTTTCGCCAGATTCCGCCGCCATAACCGGTCAAAGTTCCGTTGGTACCGATGACTCTGTGACACGGGATGATGATGGAGATTTTATTGAGTCCGTTCGCATTGGCTACAGCGCGTACAGCTTTTGGATTGCCGAGCATCTGAGCCTGTTGCTGATAACTTGTTGTAATTCCATAAGGAATTGATGCGAGGATTTTCCAGACATTTTTCTGAAAATCTGTCCCTACTGGCGCAAGTGGAACAGTAAAATCCAGCCTCTTTCCTTCAAAATACTCAGTTAGTTCTTTCTCCAGCGTTTTAAAATGCGGATTATCGCCCGTGATCACATTGGCCTGAAAATATTTTGAAATATCTTCCAATTCTTTTGCAAGTGACTTCCTATCCGAATATTCCAGCAGACAGATTCCGGCTTCATTGGCGCAAGCAATCATCGTCCCCAGCGGTGTTTCGATTCTTTTGAGATCTACCACTTTCTCCAGTTTCGCATTTCTGGGCGAAGTTCCGATGATGGATTTAAAACTGTCGTTAAAACCACTGAGGCTTTCATAGCCGTTTTCCAGCGCCACATCCAGAACATTATCGCCCTGTTGAAGCTTTTTGAAAGCAGCATTGATTTTGAACGTTCTCTGAAAGGCGTGAAAAGTCATTCCGTGGTATTTTAGAAACCAGCGTTTTACTGTTGCAGGCTGCAGGTTTCGAATCATTAAATCAGCATCCTTAAATTTAAGTTCAGGATTATCGGACAATTCATTCATCAGTTTTTGAATTTCTATCGGTGTTTCGTCCGGATTTTCCAGAGGCTTGCAGACTTTGCACGGGCGATAGCCTTTCAGAATTGCGTGTTTTGTATTATCAAAAAACTCTACATTTTCCGGTTTTGGTTTTCTGGCTGTACAGGTTGGCCGGCAGAAAATTCCTGTCGTTTTAACGGCCATCCAAAAGACACCTTCAAATTCAGGATCTTTTCGGAAGGACGCCTGGTACATCTGCTCAAAACTTGGTTTCATAATTATAGAAAAACAGGTGAGAAACTTTTCTCAGAAGAAATCGCCTGATTTATATTTTTTAAATTTTGATAAATATAGCCATTTAAGAAATTACCGGATGTAATTCTTTTTACTCCCAAATTAGCAAGCACTTCAAAATCCGGCAATTCCGGCATGCACATTACATTTACAGGGAGATTCGTCGAATCCACAACTTGCTTAATGTCGCTTTCAGAAGTGATACAGGGAACAAAAATACCATCAACACCGACCTTTTCAAACACCTTAATTCTTTGTAAAGTTTCGTGTAAGGCATTGTCGACATTCAATAAAAAAGGATCTGTTCTTACATTGATGAACATTTCAATTCCGCTCTGCTCCAGTTGAGAAATAATAGCTTTCAGTTTGTCAGAAAAGACATCCAGATCAGAAAAAGTCCTGATTCCATCTGTCACAGCACTGTCTTCTATATTGATTCCTACAACACCAATTTTAGAAAGTCTTGTAATATTACCAACAATATCAGCAGCCGTTTTGCCATAGCCGGACTCCAGATCTACTGACAGAGGGACGGATGTACATTGCGAAATTCTCCGGATCATATAAAAGTATTCATCAAAATACATTTGCTCACCATCTTCATAACCCAGAGTTTTCGCAACGGCAGAACTGGAAGTTGCCAAAGCCTTATAACCTAACTCTTCGTAAACTTTGGCACTCTGCACATTCCAAACATTACCAATGAAAACAGGGCTTTTGCCTTGATGTAAATTCTTGAAAAACTGAATATCTGTCATTTTATTTTTTTTCAAAAGTAGTTGTATAAAAGGCCAGCTAACAACCGAAAAATGGACAGGTATTTTTTTTATTTCATGTTCCTGAAAAATATTATCTTCAAAAACACAAAAACAACAATTATGATGGATAAGAAAAAACTGCGGGAAGCAATCTTCAGACATTTGGATGGCATCGTGACGGCGCCTGTGATTTCGGCTTTAGCAAAGAAGGATGTTCTAAACTATATTAATGAAAATCAGACCTTAGAACTTACTGAAATCAATGAAAAATTCGGTTCTAATGAAGGTTATTTGAACGTGGCGTTGCGGATTTTGGCTTCGCAAGGTTTTCTGAATTATCATCTTGATAATGAAACTGATGTGGTGAAAATCTCAGCCAATTCCAAAACAACAGAAGCTTTTTCTTACCAAAATATATACTGTGAACTGGCTGGGTTTTTGGCTCACAGTTCTGTTATTAATTCAAAAGAACTGACCGAAGAACTGTGCAAAACCTGGATTTCGGTTTTTGAAAAATACAAATCATTTTTGACGGAAGATGCAGTAGAAAACTCAGTAAAATATCAGATTCAAAAGCATATTGAAGGCGCGTTGGTAGGTCCGATTATCATTAAACTGGGAATGAGCGGGATGTTTCACAAATACTTTATGGAAGCGAGTTTCAGTGCGGAAGAATTTCATAAAAATCCACATTATTTTGAGATCATCCTGAATTATCTTTCAGAAATCGGCTGGTTTTCCAAAAAGGGAAACAATTTCCAATTTACAGAAACCGGATTGTTTTTCGCAAGACGCGCAACGGCTTATGGCGTCACGGTTTCTTACCTTCCGATGTTCTCAAAAGTAGAAGGCCTTATTTTTGGAAAAGCATCCGAAATCCGGGAAATTGAAGATGGCGAAGACGAAATCCACGTGAATCGCGAAATGAATGTCTGGGGAAGTGGCGGCGCGCATCTAACTTATTTCAAGGTGATTGACGAGTTTATTATCGACATTTTCAACCGTCCAATTAGTAAGCAGCCGAAAGGAATTCTGGATATGGGCTGCGGAAACGGTGCGCTTCTGCAGCATCTTTATGAGGTGATTGAACGGCAGACTTTGCGAGGGAAATATCTGGAAGAACATCCTTTATTTTTGGTCGGAGCCGATTACAATCAAGCTGCTTTGAAGGTAACACGAGCCAATTTGATTAAAAATGATATCTGGGCAAAAGTGATCTGGGGCGACATTGGAAACCCGGAACAACTTGCCAAAGATCTGCAATCCGACTACAATATTGAATTGGGTGATCTGCTGAATATAAGAACTTTCCTGGACCATAATAGGATTTGGGAAGATGTTTTGGAGACCGAAAGCAATAGAATCAGCACTTCTAGCGGTGCATTTGCCTTCCGAGGAAAACGACTGTCCAACAAAGATGTGGAGGAAAACTTACTCAATCATCTTAAAAAATGGACGCCTTACGTAGAAAAATTTGGTCTGCTTCTGATCGAGCTTCATACGCTTTCGACAGAAATCACTGCAAAGAATCTTGGCTTGACGGCAGCCACGGCTTACGACGCAACGCACGGATTTTCTGACCAATACATCCTGGAAGTCGATGTTTTTCACAGAATTTGCAGGGAATCCGGCTTGGAACCGGATACGAAGCTCTTTAAAAAGTTTCCTGACTCCGAACTCGCAACTGTAAGTATCAACCTTTTGAGAAGATAAAAGAGTGATCATTTTAATTAATGCAAAGCGGATTTTAATGCCTATCTTCATTATTCTAATATAAGCTATGGGTAAATTCCTCTTTACAGTTACGTTATTCGTCTGCTCGCTTTCTGCGTTTTGTCAGGTAGGCGATCCTTCAGGTTTCACAGAAAAAGATATCGAAAGCGGAAAAGTCTACAAAAAATACAAGGACAGCAAACTGGACAGTATTGTGGTAGGAATGGTGGCCGTAAACTATGGCAATGCCTTGATTTTTTCTCTGGAAAAGGATGAAATAAGGATCACAAATGCTGCAGATAAAAATTCGCTCATCACAATTGGAATGAAAAATGGAAAACAGGTGCGGACTTTTTTGTATAAAAACAAGCCAGCCATCATCATAGAAAATATTAATTTTGACATCAATAATCTTCCAAAAAATGCTCAGATTTCTAACGCTTACTGGAAAGGAACCACCGTCAGCTCGATACTGACTACCAATTATCAGACATTTGGAGATGACAATCCGGACAAGACTTTTAAACTGTTTTACAGATTAAATGGCCGCCCTGATCTTACCAATCTGGAAGCTGTTTTTGATGATATCGGCCATTTTTTTGATGAAGAGGATGCACTTCTGAAAATCTTTGACGGAAACTACGCCGAAAAATTTGAAGCACAGGCTTTGGCATATTTTAAAACAGACCATCTGGGAAAAATAACTGACGGCATCAATCTGGAATTTGACGCCAAAAAGCCTTCAGACATAACAAAATACACGATCTACAAAGGTGGAAAAGCGATCAAATCGGGAACTTCCAATGTGACTGAATTTCAGCCCATATTTATAGAATACCGGGAGAAAACAATGGACAACGAGTAGCTTTCTTCAGGACAATCAGGAATTTGTCTTTTTATTTAACGCTTTTTACCCGTATTACGCCTTTGTTTTCGTGGTACATCATACACATAATTTTGCCGTCTCTTTCTGTGCATTCTTTCGTGTAAACGAAAGTCAATGCTACATCTGCGCCTTCTTTTTTATCAGCCAGAGCTTCAGCATTACAAATAAGATAATCTCTATTTTCTGCGATTCTCAAATAAGTTCCGGTACAATCTCTCACAACTGTTCCGCTTTGTCTGCTGTCCGGGACAGACTTGCAGGATAAGAACGGTATTGCGGAAACGGCTAGAATAATGATGTTTGTTGCTTTCATTTTTTGATAGTTTATTATCAATCAAAATTACAATTTTAAACCTTAAAATAAAATCTGGTTTTGATAAGTTTCAATTTATTAACTTTGATAAAAATAACAATGATGGATATCTCTAATCACACTCTGCATAAGGAAATTACAGACAAATTGAAAAATGCTCCAAAAGAAGTTTTGGAACTTGTCTTATCATATTTGAATGCTGTTTCAGAAAATAAAAACACTTCTCATTTTGAACTTTCAGACGATCAAAAAGAAAGTTTGCTTAAAATAAAAAAGCGGGATTATTCTGAACACACAGACATGGATGTCTTCATTAATGAAATGAGTGAAAAATATGGCATTTAAAGTCATTATTTCTAATGAAGCAAAAAATGATTTAGAATATTCTTACTTATATTATCGAGAAAATGCAAACAAAAAGGTTGCAGATAATTTCATTAAAGAATGTAATAATATAAGAAAAACCATTTCCGAAAATCCTTATTTTAAAATCTGGTTCGATGATTTTCGAGCTGTTCCTTTGAAGAAATATCCTTTCTTAATATTTTTCTCAGTTGACAAAAAAGAGAACTTCATTTTGATCGCAAGAATTTTCCATACCTCTCAAAATCCAGAAAAATATCCATAAAAAAAGCGAAAGATTTTTCTTTCGCTTTTTTTTATAACAAAGTAGAAGCTACATCGCCTCCATTTTAAAAGTCATACTTTCTATCACCTTCAAAATCGCTTCAACTGTGTCCATTGAAGTCAGACAAGGAACGCCATTTTCCACGCTCATTCTTCTGATTTGGAAACCGTCTCTTTCGGCTTGTTTTCCTTTGGTAGTCGTATTCACAACGTATTGGACTTTTCCTTTTTGAATCAAATCAATCAAATTGACACTTTCCTCTCCGATCTTGTAACCGATTTTTGTCGGGATTCCTTTTTCTTCAAAATACTTCGCCGTTCCTTCCGTAGCCCAGATTCTGAATCCAATCGTATGGAATCGTCTTGCGATTTCAGATGCTTCTTCTTTGTCCTGATCCGCGACCGTAAACAAGATGGAACCGTGCGTCGGTACTTTTCTTCCAGCGCCAATCAAACCTTTGTACAACGCTTTTTCGAAGGTTGAATCTTTCCCCATTACTTCGCCCGTCGATTTCATTTCTGGTCCGAGAGAAATATCCACTTTCGTCAATTTGCTGAAAGAGAAAACCGGAACTTTCACAAAGATGCCTTCTTTATTCGGAATCAATCCTGACGTGTAACCTAAATCTTTCAGTTTTGCGCCGAGGATTGCTTTGGTTGCAAGATTTGCCATCGGAACATCCGTTATTTTGGATAAGAAAGGAACGGTTCTGGACGAACGTGGATTCACTTCAATCACGTAAACTTCTCCTTTAGAAATCACGTATTGGATATTCATTAATCCAATCACTTTCAATCCTTTAGCTAATCTAATCGTATAATCTTCTAAGGTTTTGATTTGCGTTTCCGTCAAATGCTGTGGCGGATAAACAGCGATTGAATCTCCAGAATGTACACCAGCTCTTTCGATGTGTTCCATAATTCCTGGAATGACAACGGTTTCGCCATCACAAATCGCATCCACTTCCACTTCCTGACCAGTTAAATATCGGTCAATCAAAACCGGCTGGTCTGGGCTTGCTTCCACCGCATTTTCCATATAATGTGCCAATTCTTTTTCAGTGTAAACAATTTCCATCGCACGTCCTCCCAAAACATAACTTGGACGAACCAAAACCGGATAACCGATTTCGTTGGCAATCACAATCGCTTCTTCTTTTGAAGTTGAAGTTTTGCCAAGTGGCTGCGGAATTCCCAGTTCCTGAAGTGCCTTCTCAAATTTATCTCTGTTCTCCGCTCTATCCAAATCTTCGAGTGAAGTTCCCAAGATTTGAACGCCGTGCGCTGCTAATTTATCTGCTAAATTGATGGCAGTTTGTCCACCAAACTGAACCACAACACCTTTTGGCTTTTCGAGTTCGATGATGTTCATCACGTCTTCTTCCGCCAAAGGTTCGAAGTATAATTTATCTGCAATCGAGAAGTCTGTAGAAACGGTTTCAGGATTATTATTAATGATAATCGCCTCATATCCCATCTGCTGAATCGCCCAAACTGAATGAACTGTCGCATAATCGAACTCAACACCCTGACCGATTCTGATAGGACCTGAACCTAGAACTATGATTTTTTCTTTGTCAGACACCACACTTTCATTCTCTTCTTCATATGTTCCGTAGAAATAAGGCGTTTCAGATTCAAATTCTGCCGCGCAAGTGTCTACCATTTTGTAAACTGGCATCACGCCGTTTTCTTTTCTGAAATTGAAAACTTCACGTTGCGTTGTGTCCCAAAGATGAGCGATATTCAGGTCTGCAAAACCTAATTTTTTAGCTTCGATTAATGTTTCTTTATCGAATTTGTTATCAGCAATTGTCTTTTCGAAATCAATTAATTTCTTGATTTTCCAGATGAAGAATTTATCTATTTTGCTCCATTCTACAATTTGTTCCCAATCGTAACCTCTTCGCAAAGCGTCACCGATAATGAACAATCTTTCGTCATCACAAACTCGGATTCTTCTTTCGATTTCCTCGTCGGTAAGAGCTAAAGCCTGTTTTGTCTTTAATCCCAAATGACGAAGTCCGGTTTCCAAAGAACGAATCGCCTTGTGCAAAGACTCTTCGAAGTTTCTTCCGATGGCCATTACTTCGCCAGTTGCTTTCATTTGAGTTGACAATCTTCTGTCAGCTGTTTCAAATTTATCGAAAGGAAATCTTGGAAATTTTGTTACTACATAATCCAAAGCTGGCTCGAAACAAGCGTAAGACGTTCCGGTTACAGGATTTTTGATTTCGTCCAATGTCAACCCAACTGCAATTTTCGCTGCAATTTTCGCAATCGGATAACCAGTTGCTTTACTCGCCAAAGCCGATGAACGCGAAACTCTTGGATTTACTTCAATGATATAATATTGGTAAGAATGCGGGTCGAGAGCCAGCTGAACGTTGCAGCCACCTTCGATGCCTAAAGCCCGGATTATTTTGAGTGATGCATTTCTCAGCATCTGATATTCTCTGTCAGAAAGTGTTTGCGAAGGTGCCACAACAATGGAATCTCCTGTGTGAACACCAACCGGGTCGATGTTTTCCATATTACAAACCACGATGGCGTTGTCGTTTTTGTCACGCATCACTTCGTATTCAATCTCTTTGAAACCTGCGATAGATTTCTCAATCAGACATTGTGTTACCGGAGAATATTTCAATCCCAATTCCGCAATTTCACGAAGCTCGGGTTCGGTTGCAGCAATTCCACCGCCTGTTCCACCCATTGTAAAAGCGGGACGAACAATCACCGGATAACCGATTCTGTCAGCAAAAGCGACTGCGCCGTCGACGGTTGTTACGATGTCGGAATCTGGAACCGGTTCGTTCAATTCGTGCATCAATTCGCGGAAAAGGTCTCTGTCTTCTGCTTGGTTGATGGCGTCTAATTTGGTTCCTAAAACTTCCACTTTACATTCCTCCAGAATTCCGGATTTCTGTAATTCTACGGCCATATTAAGTCCGGTTTGTCCCCCTAAAGTCGGCAGCAAAGCATGAGGACGTTCTTTTCTGATAATTCTGGAAACAAATTCCAGAGAAATCGGTTCGATATAAACTTTGTCGGCAATCTCTTTATCCGTCATTATCGTTGCCGGATTGGAATTGATCAGAATCACGCTGTAACCTTCCTCTCTCAAGGAAAGGCAAGCTTGTGTTCCCGAATAATCAAATTCCGCAGCCTGGCCAATGATAATGGGACCTGAGCCGATTACTAAAATTGTTTTTATGTCTGTTCTTTTCATATTAGATTTAAGAGCCGAGAATCAAGATTCTGTACTTTCAATTTTTATTTCTAAATTAATTTCTTCTTTTTCAGTTTCAGTAAACAATATCACTTTGTCATTTTCTGTTTTAAAATCCCAATCTGATGAAACTAAATCTCTAACTTTTTTAAATTCGATTTTATTTTTATTTAAAAACCATAATGTCATTCCGTTTGGAATTGGATTGATTGAAATAAAGAAAAATCCTATTTCAGTTTCAAAAAAATTCATATCGAAAAAAAGTTGTTCAATCTCCTCAATTCTCGGAGTCGTTCTTAATTTAAAAACGTAGTCATTTATTGTAACATCAAGTTTTAAATCCTCGATTTCTTTTACATAATAGTCTACGAACTTTCTTTCAATAATTAAATGACCTGATTCAAATTCTATCTCGAATTCATTTTCAGTTTTTCCGATTTTATTTTTTTTGACAAATAAATTTTTCAAATATAAAATTGGAAGAATAATCATACAGAATAAGATTGTACCAATAATAAATACAATGCATACAATCGGAAACAAAAGATATTCACTCAAAAAATTCAATATGGAATTTCTTGATTTTAATTTTGTTCTATATTCCTGTATTTTAAATTCCATTATTAACTTGAGATTGAGATTCCTCCGGAATGACAAATATTGCTACACTGTTACATTTTTAAATTGATACATTAATTCAATAAAATCATCAAATAAATAATTCGCATCCTCAGGTCCTGGACTTGCTTCCGGGTGATATTGAACTGAGAAACAAGGATGAATTTTGTGCTTCAAACCTTCGTTGGTTCTGTCGTTCAGTGCGATGTGTGTTTCTATTAAGTCTGTATTTTTCAAAGATTCCTGATCAATTGCGTAACCGTGATTTTGAGAAGTTATCGCTACTTTATTTTTTTCTAAATCCAAAACCGGATGATTGCCACCTCTGTGCCCGAATTTCAGTTTGTAAGTCTTTGCGCCACAAGCCAAACCAATCAATTGATGCCCCAAACAAATCCCGAAAATCGGTACTTTTCCAAGCAATCCATTAATCAATTCTGAGGCACCTTTCACATCTTCCGGGTCGCCGGGACCGTTGGAAAGCATTATTCCGTCCGGGTCCATCAATAAAATTTCCTCGGCAGTTGTGTCCTGAGAAACCACGATGATATCGCAATTTCTTTGAGACAATTCGCGGATGATTCCCAATTTGGAACCGAAATCTACCAACACCACTTTGAAACCTCTTCCCGGACTTGCGTAAGCTGTTTTTGTGGAAACCTGTTCTACTTGATTTGTTGGAAAATTGGTCACTTTTAATTCTTCAACCACGGAATTTTCGTCCGTTTCTGCGTTCACGATTTTTCCTTTCACAACACCTTTGTTACGAAGAATTCTGGTCAATCTTCTGGTGTCGATTCCTGAAATTCCGGATAGATTTTTCTTGATGAAAAATTCGTCTAAGGTCATTTGAGTCCGGAAGTTGGAAGGCAAATCGCACAATTCCTTTACAATTAAACCTTTGATTGCTGGCTCGATGCTTTCGTAATCGTCGCGGTTGATGCCGTAATTTCCTATCAAAGGATACGTCATACAAACGATCTGTCCGCAATAACTTGGGTCGGAAATCAATTCTTGATAACCCGTCATTCCTGTGTTGAAAACCACTTCGCCGGCAGTTTCCTGTTCTGCTCCGAATCCTACCCCATTGAATACTTCTCCGGATTCTAATATTAATTTCTTTTTCATTTACTTTTTATAGATTTAAGAGCAAGATTCGAGATGTCTTGTTTCTTTGTTCTTTTTTCTTTATTTCAATTTTTACTCAAAAAAAACACGCCCGAAAAGCGTGAATTAATTTTTAATTTTGGGAGTCGATAAACTTGAAACCTTTATTCTCAAGGTCAAATTTAAGAATCGCCATTCTTGCAAAAACGCCGTTCTGCATTTGTTTGAAGATTCTGGATCTTTCACATTCCACCAATTCCGAATCTATCTCCACACCTCTGTTGATTGGCGCGGGATGCATAATAATGGCGCCAGGTTTCATTTTCTTTTCTCTTTCCTTCGTCAAACCGAATTTCTTCAAGTAATCTTCTGATTTGAAGTTGAAAGTTCTCTCGTGACGCTCGTGCTGGATTCTCAACAACATCAAAACGTCCACTTCTTTCACCAAATCGTCGAACTGCATATAAGTTCCGTTGACGAGCATTCCTTCGTCAAACCAAAATTCCGGTCCCGAGAAATAGACTTTCGCACCCATTCTTCTGAACAGTCCTGCGTCAGAATTGGCTACGCGGCTGTGTTTCACATCGCCTACAATGCCGATTTTTAAGCCTTCGATTTTTCCGAATTCCTGAATGATGGTTAAAGCGTCTAATATAGCCTGTGTTGGATGACTTCCTGCGCCGTCACCCGCATTTACAATACTCAGTTTTGCATCAAGAAGCTCGTCATAATATCTTTTCTCAGAATGTCTGATAACTGCCACTTCTACGCCGATAGCTTCCAGGGTTTTAATCGTATCAAGCATCGTTTCGCCTTTTGCGATAGAGCTTTTTTCAGCTTCGAAATCAATGACCTGAAGACCCAGTTTTTTCTCTGCTACTTCGAAGCTTGTTTTGGTTCTCGTACTGTTTTCAAAGAAAAGGTTGGCGGCGAAAACATCGCCCTTTATTTTGCTGGTCTTCCCATCTGCAAAATGCTGTGCTTCCTGTAATATTTTCTCTATGCTTTCTGTAGAGACGCGTGAAAGTTTGATCATATTTCAAATTTTTAAATAAAAAAAACGAAGCCTAAAAGACTTCGTTAAATATAAAAAATATTGTTGTTGTCGGCAAATTTGCCAAACACTATTGTCGCTAAATTCTGTACCAGATTCATTGGGTACAAAGATACCAATATTTTTAATATTATGAAATCTAATCATAACTTTTTATGTTAAATCAATGAACTTCTGCTCGTAAAATTTTGCCAATCAATTATTTTCTTTACTTTTGGTAAGAATGATACCCAATTATGAGTTTGGACAAAAAAGACAAATTGATTTTATCTCTTCTTCAGGAAGATTCTACATTATCTGTGAAAGAAATATCCGAAAAGATCGGACTGACTTTCACCCCAACTTATGAGCGTATCAAAAATCTCGAAAAAAGCGGCGTGGTCGAAAAATACGTTGCTCTTCTTAACCGCGAAAAACTGGGCATCAACATCGTCGTTTACTGTAATGTTCGCCTAAAAGAGCAATCGCAGACTACGCTGAAAGACTTCGAAAATTACATTTCTAAATATGACGAAGTACAGGAAATCATCAGCCTTTCCGGCGAATATGATTATCAATTGAAAATCCTTGCAAACGACATCTATTCCTACAACCACTTTACGGTGAATGTAATTTCAAACAGTCCTCACATCGGGCAATATCACAGCTCTATTGTGCTTTCTGAAGTGAAAAAATCGACCAAATTTAAACTGGATTAAAATCATTTCCCCGGTTCTAAAGGGAGAGATTTCAACCCAACAATTTATCTCTCACTTTATTGAATTGATATTCGATTTCGTCGAGGCAAAGGTTTCCTAAACTGCCTTGATGAGAATGATTCAATTCTTTATAATCGTATTCAAACAAGCCATTTTCTATTTCCTGTCCGATTTGGATGTAAGCATCCCGGAATGATTTTCCATTCTTAACTTCTTCGTTTATTTTCTCGACGCTGAAGATGTATTTGTACTTTTCATCGTCCAGAATATTGTCTTTCACTTCGATGTTTGGAAGCGTGTAAATCAGGATTTCCAGACATTCTTTCAAAGAATCGATGGCTGGAAAAAGGATTTCTTTGGTCAATTGCAAATCTCTGTGATAGCCTGAAGGCAGATTATTCGTCACCAAAATCAATTCGTTTGGCAAAGCCTGAATTCTGTTGCATCTCGCTCTCACCAATTCGAAAATATCCGGATTTTTCTTGTGCGGCATTATGCTGCTTCCAGTCGTGAATTCTTTCGGAAAACTTATAAAATCGAAGTTCTGACTTAGATAAAGACAAACATCGTAAGAAAATTTGCTTAAAGTCCCGGCCAAAACCGACAGTGAATTTGCCAGTAATTTTTCTGATTTTCCCCGCGTCATCTGCGCATAAACCACATTATGATTCAACGTTCTGAAACCGAGTTTGTAAGTCGTACTTTCTCTGTCAATCGGGAAAGACGAACCGTAGCCAGCAGCGGAACCGAGTGGATTTTTATTAATGATATTTTTCGTGGCAAACAGCAATTCCAAATCGTCAACCAAAGATTCTGCATAAGCGCCAAACCACAATCCGAAAGATGACGGCATCGCCACCTGCAAATGCGTGTAGCCAGGCAGCAAAACGTCTTTGTGAAGATTGGCTTTGTCTTTCAGGATTTGAAAAAATGAATCGGTCAGTTCCGTGATTTCTCTGATTTCGTCAATTAAGTACAATTTAATATCCGTCAAAATCTGGTCGTTTCTTGACCTTGCGGTATGGATTTTCTTTCCTGTTTCGCCGAGTTTTTCTATGAGGATATTTTCAATTTGGGAATGAATGTCTTCGGCTGTTTTGTCTATTTCGAAAGTTTCTTTTTCGATATAGCTAAGAACTTCTTCCAAAACTGCAACAATCGCCTGCTCTTCATCCAGGCGAATCAACCCAACTTCCGCGAGCATTTTTGCGTGGGCGATGGAACCCAACACGTCATATTTTGCTAATCTGTCGTCAAAATCCAGATCTTTCCCGACCGTGAATTTTGTAACCAAATCATTGGTTGTGGTATTGTCTTTTTGCCAGATTTTTTTCATTTTAATAATTTTTAGAAGTTAGATTCTAGAGGTTAGAAGTTAGATTCCAATAGGGTTTTCTAATATCTAATTTCTCAATTCTAACTTCTGTTAAAGAACTTTCTCTAATATTTGGATGTAAACATCGATGCCTTCTCGGATTTCGTCGATGTAAATAAACTCGTCCGCGGTGTGGGAACGTAAGCTGTCGCCTGGTCCCAACTTGACCGATGTGCACGGAATAATCGCCTGGTCCGAGGATGTCGGCGAACCGTAAGTTGTCCTGCCCAACGCCAATCCAGCCTGAACAAACGGATGGTTGACGTCGATTTTTGAGGAGTTTAGGCGGAATGACCGTGGTGTCAGTTTGGATTTCATCTGCGACTGGATGATTTCGAAAACTTCTCGGTTTGAATATTCGTCGGTCACGCGGACATCCAATGTGAAATTGCATTTTTCGGGAACCACGTTGTGTTGCGTTCCTGCGTTGAGAACTGATAATGTGACCTTTACCTCGCCCAAATAATCTGAAACTTTCGGAAATTTGAAATTGAGGATGTTTTGCAAATCCTTCATACATTTCACAATCGCATTGTCATCGTTCGGATGCGCGGCGTGAGAAGGCGTTCCCAGCATTTCGCCATCTATGACCAAAAGACCTTTTTCTGCAATTGCCAAATTCATTTTTGTAGGTTCACCAACGATTGCCAATTCTACGTTCGGAAGTTGTGGAAATAATGCTTCGATGCCGTCCAGACCTGAGATTTCTTCTTCGGCCGTCAATGCAATAACGAGATTGTGCGACAAATCTTCGGCTTCATAAAAATAAAGAAACGTCTGCGCCATCGCCACCAAAGACGCGCCTGCATCGTTGCTTCCCAAACCGAATAATTTGCCGTCCTTTTCCACTGGAATGAACGGATCCAAAGTGTAAGCTTTGTTCGGTTTTACTGTGTCGTGGTGCGTGTTGAGGAGAATTGATGGTTTGCCGGCGTCAAAATATTTGTTGGTTGCCCAGATGTTATTTTTGAATCGGTTCACCGTCAATTGATGTTCGTTGAAAAAGCCTTCTATGATGAGCGAAGCATTGTATTCGTCGCGACTCATAGATGGTGTTGCGATGAGTTTTTTCAGTAATTTGACGGCGTTTTCCGCAAGTTCTTCTCTGCTAAAGACAGATTTCAGTTCCTTCATTTCCTTGTTTTATTTGGTCTGACAGTTTTTTCTCGTTAATCAAAGACACTTTCTGAACGCCGTTTTCTTTGGCTTTAAAAGCATTTTCGAGTTTTGGCAAAATTCCTTTGTGAAGTTTTCCTTGTGATTTTAATTCAGAAAATTCATTTTTATTAATGATTTTCAAGTTTGAATTATCATCTTCCACATTTTCCAAAACCCCGTCTTTGTCGAAGCAGAACAACAATTCTGTTTCAAAATTTTTTGATAAAGCCTGGGCAATAGTTCCGGCAATCGTGTCTGCGTTGGTGTTTAACAGATTCCCTTTTTTATCATGAGTGATTGCAGAAAACACCGGAACCAAACCCAGATTTATCATATTTGTAATCAATTCGTGATTGATACTTTTTTCGTTAATATCGCCAACAAATCCAAAATTAATGGTTGGATGCTGGCGTTTTTCAGCTTGAATTAAATTGCCGTCTGCTCCTGAAAACCCCATCGCGTTGCAATTAAAACACTGCAGTTTTGCCACAATATTTTTATTGATTCTCCCGGCGTAGACCATCGTTACCAGCTTCAAAGTCTTCTTGTTGGTAATCCTGCGTCCATCAATCATCGTCTGCGTGATTTTCAATTTTTCTGCTAAAGTTTCTGCAATTTTACCACCGCCGTGAATCAGGATTTTGGCGCCTTCGATTTGAGAAAATCGCTCGAGAAAAGCTTTCAATGATTTTTTGTCATCGATTAGAGCGCCTCCGATTTTTATGATATGTAGCTTATTCATTGAAGATTTGTAAAACGCAAAGTCCGCTAAGATTTTTTGTTAATTATTGAAAATATTTTAAGGTTCACAAAGGCGCTTACGCTCAGCAAAGATTAATTTTTAATTTAATTCATCTAAGATTTCAGAAAAAACGGCCTGAGCTGAAAAGATTCTGTTTTTTGCTTGTTGATAAATAATTGAGTTATTGCCGTCCATTACTTCATCGCTTAATTCCAGATTTCTGCGCACTGGAAGGCAATGCATTACTTTTGCGTCGTTCGTCAATTCTAATTTTTCATTGGTCAACATCCAATTTTCTTCAACTTTCGGCATCGCTGCATATTCTTCGAACGACGACCAGTTTTTCACATAAACGAAATCTGCATCTTTCAATGCTTCGTCCTGATTATGAACCACTTTCGTATCTTTTGTAAAATTTTTATCCAAATCATAACCTTTCGGATTTGCAATCACGAAATCAACATCCATCTGTTGCATCCATTCTGTGAACGAGTTTCCGACAGCCTGCGCAATCGGTTTGATGTGAGGAGCCCAAGTCAAAACGACCTTTGGCTTTCTGTTTTCAGTATAATTTTCTGTGATTGTAATGCAATCAGCCAGACTTTGCAAAGGATGTCTAGTCGCAGATTCCAACGAAACGACCGGAACTTTGGCGTATTTCAAGAACTGACTTAGGATGCTTTCGTTCACGTCGTCTTCTTTGCTTTTCATTCCTGCGAAACATCTTACCGCGATGATGTCACAATATTGATTCAGAACTTCGATGGCATCTTTTATGTGTTCAACTGTGTCGCCGTTCATCACCGTTCCATCAGCAAATTCCAGATTCCAGGCTTCTTGTGCAGCATTAAGTGTTAGGACATTTAAACCTAAATTTTGAGCCGCAATTTGAGAACTCAATCTTGTTCTGAGACTGGAATTGAGGAAAACCAAACCAATTGTTTTTCCTTTTCCTTTGGTTGGATTTTCTAATGGATTTTCTTTTATTTTTAAAGCTTTTGCAATGATGTCCTGCAAATTATCTATATCGTAAACTGAAGTGAAATTTTTCATTTTGAAGATTTTTTTAACGCAAAGCGCGCAAAGTTTTTTACTAATTATTGAAAATATTTTAAGGTTCGCAAAGGCACTTACGCTTAGCTAAGCAATTTTTAAAACATTCACTTTGTCATTCCGTAGGAATCTCGACTGTTTAGATTCCTACGGAATGACAAATATTCTGTTTTTAGTCCTCTGTTAAAACCTGTTGTTTCGAATCAATGGCAGTCAAAGTTTTCTCCAAAGCATTGATGAACAAATCGGATTCTTTTTCCGAAATATTGAGCGCAGGCAAAATCCGCAGAACATTCTTGTCATTAGCATTTCCGGTGAAAATAAAATGTTCAAACAGCAATTCTTTCCTGACATCTGCGCAAGCTTGGTCGAGCTCAATTCCAATCATCAGACCGCGCCTTTTGATGTTTTTGATGTGTGGGAAATTTTTAATTTTTTCTTCGATGTAAGCGCCTATTTTTTCAGAATTTTGAATTAAATTTTCATTTTCAATCACTTCTAAAACTGCAATTGCAGCTGCACAAGCGAGATGATTTCCGCCAAATGTAGTTCCCAACAATCCATAACTCGCTTCGAATTTTGGGCTAATCAAAACGCCGCCAATCGGAAAACCATTTCCCATTCCTTTCGCAACCGTGATTAAATCTGGTTTGATGTCGAATTCCTGATGCACAAAGAATTTTCCGGAACGTCCGTAACCAGACTGAACTTCGTCCAAAATCAAAACCGCATCATTTTCTTTGCACAATTTTTCAATCGTTAAAATGAAATCTTTTTCCAATAAATTAATTCCGCCAACACCTTGAACTCCTTCAACAATCACAGCAGTAATTTCGTTTTGATTTTCGGCAAAAACTTTTTCCAGTTCTTCCGAATTATTGAATTCACATTTAATAAAATTCTCAGATTCGTTGACTGGCGCGACAATTTTCGGATTATCCGTCACAGCAACAGCGGCGGAAGTTCGGCCGTGGAAAGCTTCAGAGAAATAAATCACTTTCTTTTTTCCATTGTGGAATGAAGCCAGTTTCAAAGCATTTTCGTTTGCTTCTGCTCCGGAATTGCAGAGAAACAATGAATAGTCTTCGTAACCTGATAATTTTCCTAATTTCTCAGCCAATTCTGTCTGCAAATTATTCTGAACCGAATTGGAATAAAAACTGATTTTATCCAGTTGATTTTTCAATTTTTCAACATAATGCGGATGGTTGTGACCAATGGAAATCACAGCGTGCCCGCCATAAAAATCGAGGTATTTTTGTCCGTTTTCATCCCAAAGGAAAGAACCGTCGGCTTTAACAGGATTGATGTTGAAAAGTGGATATACGTTGAATAAATTCATTTTAGTATTTAGTTGTTTGTGTTTGGTTTTTAGTCTTAAAAAGCAATTGGTTTTAAGTTTAATCCTAAACTTTGTTCCCAGCCATTGGCGATATTCATATTTTGAATTGCTTGTCCCGATGCACCTTTCAGAAGATTGTCGATTGCGGAATGAACTGCTATTTTGTTTCCTTGTTTCTCGATTTGGATGACGCAAAAATTGGTATTGACAACTTGTTTCATATCAATCGGTTTCTCTGAAATTTTAACGAAAGGCGAATCTTTGTAGAAGTCATTATACAAATTGTAAACTTTTTCTAATTCCAAATCACATGCGATGATTGAACTTATGAAAATTCCTCTTGCAAAATCGCCTCGCCACGGAACAAAGTTGAGTTCAACTTCTTTCTCATTAAGCAAATTGACTTGTTTTAAAATCTCGTCGACGTGCTGGTGATTCAAAGTTTTGTAGGCTGAAATATTGTCATTTCGCCAAGTAAAATGCGTTGTCGGTTGCAAAGATTGTCCCGCTCCCGTCGAACCAGTAATTCCGGTTGTGTAAACATCTCTCAACAAATTTCCTTTTGCTAAAGGCAACAAAGCCAACTGAATAGCCGTCGCAAAACATCCTGGATTCGCAATGCTTTTTGAGTTGTGAATTTGATTAAAATAAATTTCCGGCAAACCATAAACAAAATTTCTATTTTCAAAATTGCCTTCGAGACGGAAATCATTTCCTAAATCGATAATCAAAGTATCATTTGAAACTGGATTTTCACTCAACCAATTCTGACTTTCTTTGTGAGGAAGGCAAAGGAAAAGAATGTTAGTCTCTGAAATTTCGTTCGTCAAAACCAAATCACAAATCGAGTCCAGATCAGGATATAATTCGGAAATTTTCACTCCGGAATTGGAACGGCTGAACAAAAACTTTAATTCTATATTCGGATGGAATGCTAGCAAACGAACGAGTTCGCTTCCTGTGTATCCATTGGCTCCGATGATTCCGACTGATTTTTTCATATTTTTTTTTTCGCAAAGGGCGCAAAGATTTTTTTATTTTTGAAAACATTTTAAGTTCGCAAAAGTCCTTCGACTCCGCTCAGGATGAAATCTCTAATACTAACTGCTTCAATGCTATTTTAATACTGAATTGCTCGCAGCCCGGCTTGAACGGAAATCCTTTTTTGCGTGTACTCAATTTCTATTTAAACTGCAATCGTCTTGCAAAAAAGATTGGGAGTGGAAGACGGATTAAGCTGCCCAAATGATTCTAATTCAATTTGTTGACCTGATGATAAATATTGAGCGAATTGCTGAGGATTTTTGTAAAACCTTTGACATCGTCTCCACTCCAGGCGAGATTTTCTTCGCCGTAACTTCCAAATTTTGAAGACATTAAATCATTTTCAGACTCGATTCCGTTCAGAACAAAACGGTATGAATGAAGCGTGATGAAGATTTTTCCATTCACGGTTTTCTGAGAATCCTTTAAAAACGACTCGATGTTTCTCATCACGGGATCCAGAAAAAACGCCTCGTGGAGCCAGATTCCGTACCAATCTGACAATTGCGATTTGATGGTCTGCTGATATTTGGAAAGTGTATGTTTCTCCAACAAATGATGTGCTTTAATGATAATTGATGCAGCAGCAGCTTCGAAACCGACGCGACCTTTAATGCCAACAATCGTGTCGCCAACGTGGATATCACGACCGATTCCGTAAGGTGACGCCAATTCTTCAATCTTTTGAATCGCTAAAACGGGATGAGAAAAAGTCTCGCCATTGACGGAAATCAATTCACCGTTTTTGAATTCAATTTCCAGATTTGAAGGTTCAGTTTTTTCAACTTGCGAAGGAAAAGCATCTTCCGGAAGTGAAAATCTTGAAGTCAAAGTTTCTTTTCCGCCGACGGAAGTTCCCCAAAGTCCTTTGTTGATGGAATATTTGGCTTTGTCAAAATCCATTTCGTAGTTGTGGTCTTTCAGGAATTGAATTTCATCTTCTCTTGACAAATTCAAATCACGAATTGGGGTTATGATTTCGATTTTCGGACACATTACGTTGAAAATCAAATCGAAACGAACCTGGTCATTTCCTGCGCCCGTACTTCCGTGCGCAATTGCGTCAGCGCCGATTTCCAAAGCAGCTTCCGCAATCGTTTGTGCCTGAATTGTTCTTTCTGCACTGACTGACAATGGATAAGTGTTGTTTTTGAGAACATTACCGAAAATCAAATACTTGACACAATCATTATAATATTTTTCTGAAGCATCGATAAATCTGTAAGAAGCAACGCCTAATTTTTCTGCTTTTTCTTTAAGCAGAACCTCATCATTTTTATCAAAACCACCTGTGTTGATTGTGACTGCGTGGACTTCGTAGCCCAAAGTTTCGCTCAGATATTTTGCACAATACGACGTGTCCAAACCTCCGCTAAATGCCAAAACTACTTTCTTACTCATTGTCTGTATTTATAGATTCAAAATCTTTTTCTTTATTGATATTTACTTTTTCCGGGACGAAAAGCATTGCTGTACAAAGGCAGTTTTTGCGTTCTTTCATCATCAGAATTTCATAATTGACGCAGTTTTTGCAACCGTTCCAAAATTGTTCATCCTGAGTCAACTCCGAATAAATAACCGGTTTGTAACCTAAACTGCTGTTGATTTTCATCACTGCCATTCCGGTTGTGAGACCGAAAATCTTCGCATTTGGATATTTCTCCCGGGAAAGTTCGAAGATTCTTTCTTTGATCAAAGTTGCCAATCCGGCGTTTCTGAATTGCGGAGAAACGATCAATCCGGAATTGGCGACATACTCACCGTTGGTCCACGTTTCTATGTAGCAGAAGCCAGCCCACGTTCCATTTTCGTCGATAGCGATGATGGAATTACCTTCCATAATCTTTTTGCCCAGATATTCCGAAGAACGTTTGGCGATGCCCGTCCCTCTTTTCTTTGCAGAATCCTCCATTTCGTTTCGGATTTCTTCCACATAGATCAAATGTTTCTCTGAAGAAACTTCTAATTCCATTGATATTATCTAATTAAGCAGCAAATTTAAATACATTTATCTTTATTATCCAAATTAAAAAGATATTTTTATCTGTTAATTATTAATTAACCACAATATTATCTTTCATAAACTATAAAGACGATCATTTTATATTGTGTTTTTTTGCGTAATTTGGCTTAGCTATATCAGGCCAGTCACAATTAGATTAAAATTCAAAATCAGACAACAATGAGAAATTACCACATCCAGAATTTGCAGGATTATTTCAAAGAGTATAAAAAATCTATCAAGAACCCGAAGAAATTTTGGGATAAGATTGCGGATGAAAACTTCGTCTGGTACCAGCGTTGGTCCAAAGTCGTCGATTATGATATGCAGGAAGCGAACATCAAATGGTTTAAAAATGCCAAACTAAACATCACCAAAAACTGTCTGGACCGGCATCTTTCCGTGCGTGGCGAAAAAACCGCCATCATTTGGGAACCGAATGATCCGAAGGAAGAAGCGCAGCATATTTCTTATAACGAACTATACACGAGAGTCAATAAAGTAGCGAACATTCTTCGTGAAATGGGCATTGAGAAAGGTGATCGAGTTTGTATTTATCTGCCTATGATTCCGGAACTGGCGGTTACAATGCTGGCTTGTGCAAAATTAGGTGCTGTTCATTCTGTAATATTTGCAGGATTCTCGGCTTCTGCAGTGGCATCGAGGGTGAATGACTGCGGAGCGAAGATGGTCATCACATCTGACGGAAGTTACCGAGGAAACAAAGTTCTGGACTTGAAAAGTCTGGTGGATGAAGCATTAGAAAAAACGCCAACGGTTGAGAACGTTCTGGTCGTGAAAAGAACCCACAATGAGGTCAAAATGAAGGAGGGCCGTGACCATTGGATGGAAGATTATTTTGATAAAGCATCTCCGGATTTTGTAACCGTGATAATGGATGCGGAAGATCCGTTGTTTATCCTTTACACTTCCGGCTCTACGGGCAAACCGAAAGGAATGTTGCACACTTGCGCCGGCTATATGGTTTACACGGCTTACACTTTCCAGAATGTTTTTAATTATAAAGAGAACGACATCTATTGGTGTACAGCGGATATTGGGTGGATTACGGGACATTCTTACATTTTGTACGGACCACTTTTGAATGGCGCAACGACGGTCATATTCGAAGGCGTGCCAACTTTCCCTGATGCAGGAAGATTCTGGGAAGTGATCGAGAAGCATAAAGTCACTCAGTTTTACACGGCTCCGACGGCGATTCGTTCTTTAGCGAAAGAAAGTGTGGATTGGGTTTTGAAACATAATCTGGACTCATTGAAAGTCATTGGATCTGTTGGAGAACCTATTAATGATGAGGCCTGGCATTGGTACAATGATAATGTCGGGAAGAAGAAATGCCCGATTGTCGATACCTGGTGGCAGACGGAGACTGGTGGAATAATGGTCTCGCCAATTCCATTTGTGACGCCTACCAAACCGACTTATGCTACTCTTCCATTGCCTGGAATCCAGCCGGTTTTGATGGATGAGAAGCGCAATGAGATCACCGGAAACCAGGTGGACGGGAATCTATGTATCCGTTTTCCATGGCCTGGAATTGCAAGAACAATTTGGGGCGATCATCAGCGGTACAAGGAGACTTACTTCTCGGCATTTCCGGGAAAATATTTCACTGGTGACGGCGCTTTGCGGGATGAGGTTGGTTATTACCGAATCACCGGACGTGTAGACGATGTGATCATCGTATCCGGACACAATCTGGGGACGGCACCCATTGAAGACAGCATCAATGAGCATCCGGCGGTGGCAGAATCTGCTATTGTTGGGTATCCGCACGACATCAAAGGAAATGCGCTCTATGGTTTTGTAATCCTGAAAGACGCAGGCGCAGAAAGAAATCGTGAGAATCTGGCGAAGGAAATCAACCAACTGATTTCTGAGCAAATTGGACCCATCGCGAAGCTTGACAAAATCCAGTTTGTATCAGGATTGCCGAAGACGAGATCGGGCAAGATTATGCGTCGTATTCTACGAAAAATTGCAGAAGGTGATTTTAACAGCTTCGGAGACATTTCTACCTTGCTGAATCCGGAGATTGTGGATGAGATCAAGGATGAGAGAGTCTAGTGACTTGTTAGGTATTAGTTCAATCTGGTTTTTTGCGATCTTCTAATTCGAAAAAGGAAAGACTGAGAATTAACAAAAATAGACTTCGTTAAATTTAAAAATCCTGTCAGTTTTTGGCAGGATTATTTTTTTGTTTTAATTTCAAAAGGACTTTTGAAGATAAGTTCTTCTCTTTTACCTTTAAGTTCGAACTTTTTGATGAGCAGACTTCTGGCCATGCTTCTCATAAAATGATCCTTGTCGCAGAGTTGCCAATAAGAATCCTGATGGATGGTTTTGGGTTCGCGGATTTTGTAAAACTCAGTTTCCCAAGAGTCCTCGTTGTGGTAGAATTCTATGATGCCACAATGATCAGGAATAGACTGGTGGTCTATCATTCCCATTGGCAGAAGAAAACTGAAGGCATTGCAGATATAATCGCCGCAGCCAATCTTGTCGTGCTTCAGGAATTTTTCGCCTGTTTTCTGGTTGGTATATTTTTTTTTGAAATCATTTTTGAAGTCTGATTTGGATAGTTTGATTTCGATTTCGTGGCTGAAACCTGCATTATTGATCGACAGAATATCTGCTTCCCAGTCTGAATGGAAAAAATTGGTCAAAACCACTTCTTTATCAAAATCGCAGTTGGTATTCACAAAGGCGTGCACGAGTTCTTCTATCTTCAACATTATTTCTAAATTTTTAATATCTGCGTACGGTGATGTGATAACAGCTTTGCTGCCGTTCTTTAATATAAAAAATACGCCCCAGATTTTTATAATATTCCAGCACTTTCTCCAGCTCCTTTTCCAGTTTTGGATTGACTTTCAGTTGGTTGTCAAAACGGACATAGGAGATATCAAATGCTGCTCCGTAATTGTGTGAACTGATGCCCAAAGCGGCATTAGAATTGACTTTTCTCAGTCTGCACTGGTCTTCCAATGTTCGGGTAACGGATGACACAACGAAGAAACTTTTTGTATCGGTAGCAAACTTCGCTGCCATGTTTTCTAAAGTGATCCTGGCCTTTTTTACCAGATACGGCCGGCTGTATTCCAGGGTTTGAAGACGGTAGCCGCGCGATTTCTTTTTTACTTTCTGGAATTTCCCTTTTGCTATATATTTATCGACAGCTTTGGCATTCTCCAGGATATCTACTCCGAAATTCTGTGCTGCCAGAAGATGCGGTTTGTACAGAGTGGTAGGTTCTACGCTGAGAACCTGCTTCAGATCATAGCATTTCTGAGACTTGAACAGTGAGATGCAAAACATAAAAATAAGTGATAGGAAAACCCTATAACCGGGCGAAGACTGATGGACAGACGAAGCCTGCAGCCCGACTTGAACGGAGCTCTTTTTCTTTTTTGGCAAAAAAAGAAAAAAGCGGGAGTGGAAGGCGGAAATAGCTGCCATAATTTTAATTTGTCTTACTGTTATTTTTTATGAAACCAAGAGGCTGCAACCGCGGATATCGGAGTGATCAATCCTGCCTAAAACCTCAAAAGTGCCATCCTGCAGCCTTCCAAGATCCTGTGTCGCGATGAAAGAGCAGGAATGCCTGTTGGCCAGATCTATGACGTTGATAGCGCCGGTTCTGCCGTCTTCTACGTAAGAAAACGGGTCTTCTGTATTCCGGACGAGAATCCGCATCCAGTTGGGACTTTTATAGATATTTCCGCCCATGGAATAGGCTTGGGAGAGCAGTTCTGTCATGGAATATTCTGAAAAGATCCTCTCGGTTCTGAAGCCTTTCTGGAAGATTTTCAGCAGTTCGTCTTTTGTCATTTCTTCTTTTCTGCCTTTCATACCGCCGGTTTCAATGACTGTCAGATTTTTGGATGGAGACATTGAAAGATTTTGCGACTGCAATGTATCCAGAAAATCCAGAAGGGCGAAGGAGACGCCAAAAAGAATGACTTTTTTGTGCTCCAAAGTCTGCAGCAATTCAAATAAGTCCTGATGATTATAAAGAAAATAGCCATTTTCCGGTTTCGCTGATTTCTTCATCAGAAAATCTACCATATAAATCAGTGATGAGTGGGTATTTTCTGAATAATTGGGGAGTAATCCCAGAAAAATAAAGTCTTCTGGTTTGCCGATAAATTGCTCGAAACTGTTGTAAATGCTTTCTTCATAAAGTGAAAAATCTGCGATGTGATGTTTGGAACGCGTCATCTGTGTAGTTCCGGAACTTTGGAAATAGTCGCCAGAGACTGAATTCTGATCCAAAACCAAATGATTTTTGAACATCTCAATGGGCAGAAACGGAATGTCCGTAATTTCTTTTATTGCTGTGGAATCAATTTTAAGAAAATCAACGAATTTTCTGTAAACTTCAACATTCTCATACTGGTAACGGAAAGTCTCCAGACAGGCTGTCTGGAAATCGGATTCTGTATTTATATCAAAAATAGGCTGCTTCATTGTTCCAAATCAAAGTTTGAATTAGTCTTCAAATTTCTTCACTTCAAATGATCTGCCATCGTAGACGCCATAAGTGAAATAGACGATCCAATCGCCGAGATTGATGTACTTTGCGCCTTTCTCGAGATCAAAAATGAGGGGAAGATGGCGGTGGCCGAATACAAAATAATCGATGTCTTCGGTCTTGAGTTTTTCCTTGGAATACTGTATGAGAAATTCTTTGTCTTCGCCCAGAAATTTCTGATCTTCAACGCCGGAAATCAGCTTATTTTTTTGTGACATATAGTTGGCAATCCGCATCGCAATATCGGGATGCAGCCACCTGAAAGCCCACTGTGCAAGAGGATTTGTGAAAATCTTTTTCATCCTTTTGTAGCCTTTGTCGCCTGGCCCGAGACCGTCGCCGTGTGCGAGGAGAAATTTCTTATCTGAAATTTCATAATATCTTTTCTCGAAATAAACCGGAATTCCCAATTCTTCCTCAAAATAGTTTTTCATCCACAAATCGTGATTGCCTACGAAAAAATAGATAGCAATGCCGGAATCTTTCAGTTCCGCAATCTTGCCGAGAACTCTGATATAGCCTTTGGGAACGACATATTTCCACTCGTGCCAGAAGTCAAACAGGTCGCCCATCAGGAAGAGAATCTGTGCGTCTTTTTTGATACCATCCAGCCATCGGATAAATTTTTCCTCGCGCTTCCTGCTTTCCTGCAGATTGGGAACTCCAAAATGCTGGTCGGAAGCGAAATATATTTTTTTATCCTGGGTTAAATCAATCTGCATATAGTTCGTGGCTTGAGAATTCAGTCAAAATTATTTCGCTCGTCGTTCTGGTCTCTTCTGCTGTAGATCCACATCCCTATTCCGAGGCCTATTACTGCGGCAGAAGCTGTCATCAAGGCTCGGGAAAGTTTGTCCGGCGCATCATTCCCAACATAATTCATCAGAAAAATAATGACGAAGGTGATGATGGCAATGAGTGTATATTTAATCTTTGCGTTCATATCATTACAGTTTGTAGGAGATCATAATACCACCTTTGAAGGGAATAATCTCACCGCTTTTGTCCCAGTTTTCTACACGATCGTACCTATTTTCCTGGGTTTCCGGCAATCCTTCCACATAACCTTTGTAGAAGCCCTGCTGGGAACCGATTCCAAGAAAAATATCCATATTCCAACGTTCGGCAAGCTGGAATTGGTAACCTGTTGTCAAACCGAATATATAGGAAAATCCCTTTTGATAAAGCTCGTTGTTTCTGTACGGAAGAAGTTCTCCTTCTTTGGTAATATAGAAATCGCTATTCCAGTAGTTCCATTTTTGGATATTGAAAACGCCGACACCAATGCTGGCACCCACATAGAAATGTTTGAAAGCTTCATCAAAATAATATCTGCCTTCAACTGTTCCGATGGCAAACTGAGCCTGATGCCCGGCAAAGGATTTCCAGGGAGAAACAAAAACATCCGCCTGTCCTGTGATGTGTTCTGTAAAGCCGTGTTCTACGCCTACATTCAGCATTCCTACCGGTAGGAATAAAGCGTTGGCTTTGATATAAGTTTTATTTTTTTGAGAAAAAGCAAAGATTGAAAAACAGATTAAAGTGCTTGTTAATAATTTCGTCATTTGTTATTTTTTGTTCAGAATTGTGTTCATTTTTGAGGCATCTCTGTTTTCCTCTTTTGCAAAGTTGGCCGCCATTCCTGCGAACATTTTTGCTTCATCTTTCTTCCCCAATTTGTCATACAATGCTGCAAGAATACTTGTAGAATCAAAATTCTCTGAAGACATCACCACTTTTTCTGCCCATCTCGCCGCAATCTGCAAAGACTTTGGATTGGAGACATGATCCGCAAATACGCCGGCTGCAGCCAACAATTCTGAACTGTTGAAATCGTCCGGATTTTTATAATATTCAAGCGCTGTCTTTTCGTAAGCAGGGAAATTGTCGTGTGAAATGTAATAATTAAGTTTGTAGATACTCAGGCTTTTGATCAGATCTTCTTTTGGCAAAAGGCCTTCACCTTCTTTCAGAACTTTGGCATCATCGATCGTGTTGGTTTTCTCGTCTGTTGCAGATGTCACCAGCTTCATCAGTTTTAAATAATTGTCAAACTGCGTATAATTTTTCTCCGTCAGCAATTCCTCAATAGCAGCTTTGTTTCCACTGAATACTTTGTAGTTGGCATCATCTACGGATTGCGTAAAATTGAGAAGTACGTTGACTTCTTCCGGCGTGAATACTTTGTCTTTTTTATTGGAAAAGTACTTTTCAGAAGCCTGCTTGGCTATTATTGGATCTTTGCCGGCTGAAAGCGTGATAAAACTCAACAAAGTGGACTGATCCAGCTTTCCTTTGAGAAATTCTTCTTTCAGGTTGGTATTGACGAGCTGCGGATTATTATTTTTCTTTCCCAAGGCTAAAAAATCCTCAGTTTTCAGGTAGCCCAATTCTTTGCCTACCACCTCGCCTTCTGCATTCAGAAACATAAGGGTTGGATAGCTTCTGATGCCGTATTTTGCAGCCAGAGCCGGACCTTCTCCTTTTTCCATATCAAAATGGGCGTTGATAAAATTTTTGTTGTAATAATCTGCTACATTTGCATCGGTGAAGACGTTGCGTTCCATCAGCTTACAAGGGCCGCACCACGCGGCATAAGCATCCAGAAAGATCAGTTTTTTTTCGCTTTTGGCTTTGGCCAGAATGGTGTTGAAATCAGAATCTTCGAACTTAATATTTTGCTGGGAAAAGCCAAGCTGAAAGGCGAATATGAAAAAGAAAAATGTTATTTTTTGCATTCTGAGAAATAATCGAATTATCTTGCGAAGATAACCATTCTGTAAGAATTGGCAGAGTTTGGAATCTTAAAGTTTAAATTTTTTAACTTTGCAAATCTCTTAGTAGACTTTGAGATGAAAGACAAAAGATGAAAGAATTCCGGATATGTGTTTTAATGACTGTCCGAAGTTGGATAACTTGCTGAAAGTTTCACTTTGCGAGCGCAGCCCGACTTGAACGGACTCTTTGAAAATCTCAGAGTGACAGATTGGGAGTGGAAGGCGGAAACAGCTGCCTAAAAAATTAATTTTATTGACTTTAAAATATGAGGAAATTATCCTTGCTTTTTACGAAAGACGGCTTGCAGTGGCAGATTTCCAAGGCCAGAAAGGTTTTGGAAGAGAAGATTTTCCTGAAGGATGAGGAAAGTCCGGAGAATCTGGTGCCGGAGAAACTAAGTGAAATCCTGGCTTCTGAAAAGTTTTCCGAAATCTCTGTAATCTCGGCTATCAATCATTTTTCTGTAGTAGAGGAAGGTTTTGACCAGCACGATGTGGGCTATGACCTGATTGCTTACAATGCGGCTGTAAAAAAGGATGCTGAGGAGCTGATGCTGTCTGTGAACAAGAAATTTGCACTGCAGTTCTATTACAGTTTTCCGAAGGATTACTATCAGAAAATCAAGCAGTTGGACATTCCGGTTCATTTCAATTTTTCAGGTGAGAAATTTTTGAATGCGCTGGGTGTTAAAAACAGGAAGGAAATCCACGTCAATCTGTATCACCAGCAGGCTGAATTTTTTGCTTTGGAGAATAAAAAAGTGGTACTTTATAATAATCTGGATGCCACTTCGGAGGTTGATTTTCTGTACTTCATCATGTTTTCTTTAAGCAAAATAGATTTCGGAATCACCGAAACGTACTTTTATATTTATGGAGAAACAACGGAGAATGAGACCTTTATCTCAGAAATGCAGAAATTTGTCCCAAATCTGAAAATCGTTTTCGATAATCTTCACAAGAAGAATTTTGTGCTGGCTTAATCTGAAGACACAAAATACTTAAAACAAAAACTGGAAATTCAGAAAAAAGCTTTGTGCCGTTTGTGGTTCAGCAAAATATTTTGAATTTCATCAATTATTATTTATCAACTATCAATTATGTATAGAATCATCAGCGGAAAATGGAAAGCGAAAAAGATTGCGGCTCCAAAGAATTTTGAAGTACGTCCGACGACGGATTTTGCAAAAGAGGCTCTTTTCAGTATTCTTGAACACCGTTTTGACCTGGAATTCTGTTCTGTTCTGGATCTTTTTGCGGGCATCGGCTCTATCACGCTGGAATTTGCTTCCCGCGACTGTCAGGACGTGACTGCCATAGAACTGAACGCCAAGCACGCCGGATTTATCAATTCTACAGCGCAGGAACTGGGAATGGGATTGCAGGTGAACACACAAAGATTCGATGTTTTTGATTGGCTAAAGCGTAAAAAAAATCATGAGAAAAAATACGACATCATCTTTGCAGACGCCCCTTTTGAGACAGACGAAAAGCAATATCAAAATATGATAGACCTCATTATTTCCAACGAATTGCTGAAGCCAAACGGGATTTTTGTTTTGGAGCATCAAAGCAGACTGAAACTGGCGCACCCGAACCTGAAAGATTCCAGAAAATACGGAAATATCAAATTTTCTTTCTTTGAAAATCTAGCCGTTGCCGAATAAAAAGAGTTTTTTTATGAGGAATTTCAATATCAAGTTTCTAGCTTTAATTGTATTATTTTTCAGCTTAAATACCTCTGCGCAGAATTCTTACATCAATCAATATAAAACTGTAGCGACGGAACTTTCCCGGGAATTTGGGATTCCTTCAGCGGTAATCCTTTCCATTGCTTTTGTAGAGACCAGCGGCGGCAACAGCAAACACTGTACGACGCTGAATAATCATTTTGGAATGACTGGCAAAAACAATGTGACGGCGTCCAGATTTAAAAGTTTTGAAAATGCCAATGACTCATTCCGTTCCTTTTGCGAGATGATTTCGAGGAAGAAATATTACTTAAAACTTAAAGGAAATGCTGACAATTCCGACTGGCTGAATGCCATTGCGTCTGCCGGATACGCTTCCAAACCTACAGAATGGAAACAGAAGATCTTGCTAGTGATCAAAAAATACAGCTTATAAACTTCCATTCTAATAACTGAAAATGCCTTGAAATTTCAAGACATTTTTTAGTTTGCTAAATTAATCTCGATAGATAAATGGCTGCCGGAATTTCTAGCAGCTCGGGCGCTTTGTCAGCAAATTGCCTGATGTACGATTGCCGGTTGTGTGCATCCAGACCTTCTTTGGTTTTCCAGATCTCATGAAAAATGAAAATGCCGTCATCGTCAAGACCTTGCTGCAATTCATATTTTTCGCAGGCGGCTTCTTTCCTTGTTTCAAGAACCATATTTTCCAGAATAGCTCTCAGCTCTGATTTTTTATCGGTTTTTGATTTTAAAATTGCTGTTAAATAGATAGACATTATTTGTGATTTAAGATTAGATAAATTCGTGAATATCATTATGCTGAGGCTCCCAACCAAGTTCCGTTTTAGCTTTATCAGCATTACAGTAACTATTTGACGCAAATCCAAAATAGGCACCCGCCTGTCCAAATTGATCTACTGCTTCGGCAATTCTAATGGATTTTGCAGGATTTAAATGATATTTTTCCGAAATCGTATTGGCAATATTTTTCATATTGGAATTTCCATTCTCTGCATAAAACAGCGATCCTGCTTTCGCTTTTTCAACAGCTAAAACATAAAATTCTGCTAGATCTCTGATGTGGACATTCGACCATATATTTTCGCCTTTTTCTATGTAAATTCCAGCATTTTTGGATTTCGAAAAATTTATTAAAGCCGGTATCTGAATGCTTTCTTTTTTCAGTCCCAATCCTTCTCCATAAACCATTGTTGGGACAATTACTATACTTTTTATATTATTCTTGGCCGCTTTCAGAATCGAATTATTAATATAAACCCTGGATACCATTTCTAATCTTGGTTCCAATGGAATATCTTCAGTAAAACAAAATTCTGATAGTTCGCCATTTTCTCTATTTCCAAAAATGGCAGAGCCAGACGTAAAAATGAACGTTTTACCAGAGTTCTCCAAAATTTTAAGAAATGAGGCCACAGCGAAGGCGTCATCTGCAGAGTCTGCGGTATGAATTATAATATCTGCTTTTGAACAAAGATCTTTCAGTAATTCTTCGTCCTGAATACTTCCGAGAACAGCTTTGGCACCCAAATTATTGACCGCTTGAAGGGCACTTTCATTTCTTACAAGACCTGTCACCTTGTAAGCTTTATCCAAAAGTAATTTCGCAACAGATCCGCCAATATACCCTGTTATTCCTGTAATAAAAACTGTTTTTTCCATCGTGAGGTTAATTTAAAATTTCAAGTCTTAATTTTTCAAAAGCAGCATTGAGGTAGCTTTTATATTCAGTTTCGTACAGATCAATCCGTTCCTGACTTGCCGATTTTTCCATATCGTGGAAATGGAAAGTTCCCAGAAGTTTCATTCCTGTAAAAGCATTCATTCTGTGAAAACCGAATAAAACGCCTTCATCTACAGAATGTTGATCAAAAAATTCGCCTTCCATCGTGAAAGCCGTTTGCGGTGCATTCCAGCTTGTGGTTACAAAATATTGCTTACCGTGCATCAATCCTCCGGTGCCATAATTGATTTCGGGATTCACTCGGGAACGGCCGTCATTCTTATAAATTCCGTTGTTGTGACCTGCTGTGAAAACCTCATCAATATAGAATTTCAACCGATTCGGAACCTGAAACCACCAGATGGGAAAATGATAAACGACAAGATCTGCCCATTTAAAATTTTCAGCTTCCTCAAAAGCGTCAAAATCGTCATTGACATTACTGATTCTGATCTCGAACTTTTCCTTCTCAAGGACTTCTTTTGTCCAGTTGGTAATAGTTTTGTTGAAGTTCCCGCCGGAATGAGCAAAGGTCTGTCCGCCGTTTATGATAAATATATTTTTCATTTGATTAATTATTTAATTATCTGATACTGCAAATTTCCGACAGATAAATCAATTATAAAAATAATTTAAATCATACATTTGCATTATAATTATGATGATCAAATGATAAATTTAGAATGGCTCAGAACTTTTAAAAGCGTTTATGAAACACAATCTTTCACCAAAGCAGCGCGTGAACTTTACATCTCTCAGCCCGGTGTCAGCCTTCATATCGGCTCTTTGGAATCGTATGTAGGTTATGCTTTATTTGAAAGAATTTCAAAGAAATTAATTCCTACAGAGAAAGCGAAAATTCTATACAACTTCACCTTGGAACCATTGCTGAAGCTGGAAACAGCCGAGCAGACTTTTCATAAAACCACAAAAACCGAACGCGCAACGGTGAGTATCGGGATGTGTTTTGAGACCTTTCAGTTCACCTTGGAAAAGCATATTCCTACCTTGGATTTCAACGTTATTATTCGATTTGGCCTCTATGAACAGATGTTTTCTGACCTAGACAACGGACTTCTGGATCTCATTATCACCCCTAAGAAAACGAATATTAAAAATCTGCAGTTCGAAGCTTTTTCGAAAGAAAAAATTGTACTGATCAACGGAAGCGGCACAGACACTTCTGAACTGAAACGCCTCTTAAAAAATAAAAAAATAGATGAGGCAGAAGCCTGGCTGAAACAGCAGATATGGTACAGCACAGCGGCTGATATGGAGCATCTGAATCATTTTTGGAACCTCAATTTTAACAGACATCCCGATTTCAAGCCTAATTATATTGTTCCTAATATTTGCTCGATTGTCCGCTGTTTGAGTGGAAATACGGGATTTTCCATTGTTCCGGATTTTCTATGCAAAAACGAAATCGAAAGTGGCGGCATCGGCCTGACCTGGGAAGGAAACCACAAGATCGAGAACATTCTTCATTTTGGAGAAAGGCTCAAAAATCCTGTTCAGAACGAAGTAGAGACGGTCAAAAAAATCTTCAGGAACGAAAATTTCTAGAGAATCTTGTGCTCCAGATCTATCGTCTTTCCAAAGAACTTTTTGGATATCTTTTCGAAATTTTTGGTGATATCCGAAAGGAAAAACTGGTAGCTCGGCTTGTGATTTTCTTCATTGAGAAGGTGATGCCTGTCCAGAATCATTTTCAGCTGGTTGGCAACGATATTCGGTGAATCGATTACCCGGACGCGGTTACCATAATATTGTTTGATTTCGTCTATCAAAAGCGGATAATGAGTACAGCCCAGAATCAATGTTTCAATATTTTTTAACTTACTATTGCTCAGATAGTTGTAAATGATCGAATGTGTGATTGGATGATTTTTAAAACCCTCTTCAATGGCAGGCACCAAAAGTGGCGTCGCCAACTCATCTACCTTGATAAATTTGTTGTGTTTGCGGATCGATTTTTTGTAAAGACCCGAATTTACTGTTGCTTTTGTTGCAATGACGCCTACATTGTTATGAATCTCGTACGCCACTTTTTCAGAAACAGGATTGATGACGTCTATCACCGGTACTTTTTCCGCAACCAGTTCCTGAACTTCTTTTAAGGCATTTGCTGTGGCAGAATTGCATGCGATCACGATAGCCTTACAATTCTTCTCCAGAAGAAACTGAGTTATTTTCGTCGAATATCCGACAATAGCTTCTCTGGATTTCTCGCCATACGGAAGGTGCTTTGTGTCGCCAAAATAGATGAGATCCTCATTGGGAAGCAGTCTTTTGATTTCTTTGGCAACCGTCAAACCGCCGACTCCGGAGTCAAAAATCCCGATGGGCTGGCTGGCTGTAAGATGAGAATAGTCGGCTTTTTTCTTTTTCAAAATGAAAAAATATTTTTGCAAAAATACTTAAAGAATTTTAGATTCGGGATTCAGGAACCTATATTTTTAGACTATAAATAAATCGCTGGCAATGCCGTCTGCCAAAAACCAGTGTTTCTCGGGAATTTTCAGATGGTTATTTTCAATTGTCAACAGGCCATCTTCAATCTTTGAGTTGCTTTCTTTATTGAAATAATCGATTATTTCTGAAGAAAAATTGTGATTCACTTTGTTTAAATCAACGCCCCAAATGGTTCTTAAACCAATCATCATCATCTCGTTGAAACGGTCTTTTTCTGATAGAATTTCGGTTTCTTTTGGGATAATATTTTGATTAATATTTTTGATATAAAGCGGATTGTTAGCCATATTCCAGCTTCTTTCCAGACTGCCATTATAAGAATGTGCAGATGGACCAATTCCCAGATACGGTTCAGATTTCCAATAGGCAGAATTGTGTTTTGAGTAAAAACCAGGCTTTCCAAAGTTGGAAATTTCGTAATGGTCAAATCCATTTTTCTTAAGAAAATCGGACATATAATGGAACTCCTGATTCTGCTCCGTTTCTTCCGGGGCAGGCACTTTTCCATTTTCTATCCATTTTTCCAAAGCAGTTTTTGGCTCGACTGTCAAAGCGTAGGATGAAACGTGTGGCACTTGCAATTCGATGGTTTTGTCGAGATTTTCTTTCCAAATTTCGAAATTGGAAGTTGGTGAGCCGTAGATCAAATCGATGCTTATATTTTCTAAGCCAAAATCCTGCGCACATTTGATGGAGCTTTCTGCTTCGGAAGCATTGTGCGCGCGATTCATCAATCTCAGATCTTCATCAAAAAAACTTTGCGTTCCGATGGATAAGCGGTTGACTTCTGTTTGAGACAATTCTCTGAGAAAGTTTTTATTGAGATCGTCAGGATTAGATTCCAATGTAATTTCGATATTTTTATCAAAACTGAAATATTTTTGAAACTCATCAATTAAAGATTTAATCTCATCAACACTAAGAACCGAAGGCGTTCCACCACCTAAATAGAGGGATTTTATGGTTTTATTCTCTAACTCATCTTTTCGCAATCCTATCTCTTTTTTGATCGCCAAAAGCATTTCATCCTTCAGGTTGAAGGATGTTGAAAAATGAAAATTGCAATAACTGCATTTTTGCTTGCAGAAGGGAATATGGAGGTAAATCATTAAAAAAGCCCTGACAATTCAGAGCTCAAATTTATCTAATTAAAATGATATCATCTGTATCGGAAACCTCTGGAATTAATAAAATTATCGATATTAAATCCTAGCGAAAGCATAAAGCTATTCCCGAAATTCTCAGTTAATTCAGAAACACCAAAATTATAAACAGCGCCGAATGTAATGCCCGCTACTTTTCCTTTGATGATGGGCGAAAGTCCCAAATTCTGGCTACCGACGGCACTCTTCGCACTTCGGAAACTGACACCGGCGGCAATATTGTTTGTTTCACCGAAAGCAGTGGCCATCAGGTTATAATCGATTATCCTTGAAGAATTGGTATTGAGATTCAGCATCAATGAGGGCGTCAGAAAAAGTCCGTCTGTAAAATGCCAGTCGTAACCAAGATTGGTATAAAACTTAGTTGGAGAAGGTTCGATGCCATTGACGATTGGAATATCATTACTAATCGGAATGTCTGTGACGGAGATGCCTGCAAAAAAACGGCGGTATTTTACGGCAGCACCCAAATTGGCGTAAGCTATAAAAATATCGTTTGTATTTTCTCCCAAAACAGGATCTCCCGCTTGCTCTGCATTGATCTGTGGATAATCGATATTCATATTATAAAGATTGGTACCGACACCGAATGAGAACTGATCCTGACGGTCCTCTTCGTCCGAAAGCGGAACAAAATAAGAGGCACCCAACATCAATCCATTGGAAGAAATGGGTCCATTTTGATCTCTAAAAAATGCGACTCCGGCTCCTACTCTGTCAAATACATTGGCGTGCAGGCCTATAGACTGTACATTGGGCGACTCGCTCAGTTGGGAAAACTGTTTCTGATAATTAAGATTCAGGACAACATCATCGGTCTTACCCAACAATGCGGGATTGAACAAGAAATCTCCGTCAACAAGGTATTGCTGATAAAATGGAAGTGTTTCCTGTGCCTCGATTTCACTTGCAAGAAAGGCAGTCAGGAACAACATTATTTTACAAAAAAAATAGTTTTTCTTCACAACGTAAATATATGAAACTCTAGTTATTATCCAAATATTTTCTCCACCGCTCCGATGCATCCTGCATATCTTTGGGCATTGGACTTTCAAAGTACATCTCCTTCTTGGTAGTAGGGTGTATAAATCCTAAAGTGTGAGCGTGCAGAGCGTGCCTAGGAAGCACCTCAAATACGTTTTGTACAAACTGCTTGTACTTTGGCAGATTCACGCCTCTCATTATGATATTTCCTTCATACCGCGCATCATTGAACAGAGTATGACCAATATGTTTGAGATGTGCACGGATCTGATGCGTACGTCCCGTCTCCAGCTTACACTCTATCCAAGTCATATACCTAAATCGTTCCAAAACTTTATAATGAGTCACTGCATGTTTACCGTGGCTGCCATCTTCGTAGGTATACATCTGCATTCTGTTTTTTGGATGCCTGCCGATATGTCCTGTTACAGTTCCTGTATCATCTTTCACATTACCCCATACAAATGCCCAGTACAGCCGTTTTGTGGTACGGTCAAAAAACTGTTTTGCCAGAAAGCTAAGGGCATATTCAGTCTTTGCAATGACCAATAATCCTGAGGTATCTTTATCAATCCTGTGCACAAGTCCTACCCTGTCCAAATCAGAATTATAATTAGGATCTTTTGAAAAATGATAGGCTAAAGCGTTGACCAATGTGCCGTCCCAATTTCCAAATCCGGGATGCACTACCATTCCGGGATCTTTGTCTACGATAATCAGATCATTGTCTTCGTAAACAATATTAATAGGAATATCCTGCGGAATGATCGTATTGGCTCTCGGTGGATGAGCCAGCAGGACACTGATCTCGTCACCCGGTTTCACCCGGTAATTCTGCTTTACAGGATTGCCGTTGACGATGACATTACCCGCTTTGCAGGTTTGTGAAATTTTGTTCCGGGAAGAATTCTGACGGAAGATCAGCAAAAATTTATCAATCCTGAGCGGTTCCTGTTTTTTATCGACTGTAATATTGACGTGCTCGTACAGTCCACTGTTTTCTTCATCAGCAGAAGGATCATTCGTTAATTCATCTTCCAGAAAATCTTCGGTCTCGTCTAGCATATTTTAGTTGTAAAAAAGGCTTCAACTGATGTCGAAGCCTTTGTTTTAATTTATTCAATCACCACCTTTTTCGGCTTGGGCTTGTCTACAGTTTTTGTAGTCTGTGGTGTTGCTGTATTTTGTTTAACTGCAGTATTGGTTGATGCAGGAGATGTAGTTCCGTTTGTTTTGGGTTTTGATGCCGGCTGCTGTGTTGCTCCGGATGTCGAAGGTGTATTGGAAACCGGCGGTTTTATTACTGCTGGTCTCTGTTCTACTGTTGGCGGCGGAACTTCATTGTACTGGATCGGCGCCAGTGTTGTATCAATTTTTGGTCGGTACATATCATCCAGCTGCTGTATTTTGCCTTGCATCTCGGCCGGCGTTTTCTTGCTTGCCCACAGATCTATCTGCATTCCCTGGTCTCGAAGTGAGCCTACTGAAGGATCCTGATAATAAACAATATCGGAATCATCTTTGCCGCCGTCCTCGTGATCTACAATCCCTACTTCGAAAAGAGCCTGAGCGATAATCTTTTTAGATTCCTGCACGGTTCTGCCCACAAGATTGGGTATAGAAACATTTCTAAGCGGACCGGAACCGATTACCAAATCTACACTTGAGAATTTAGGAAGCAACGTTCCCGGTTTTATGCTAGATCCATTGTAAACAATTCGAAGGACTGCATCACGCTGGATACTTGGCTCAAATAATGTATCGCCAACCTTCAAACCTACAAGCGTCAACTGGTTAAATGCCAATCCTTTATATCTATCGATAATATCAGGAACAGCTACTTTAGCCCAGGTTCTCGGGTTAACTTTTAGCACGATAGATCTTCCGCTTTTCACACTTGCGCCCGGCGACGGGAACACGGCAAGTACCTGAAATGGACGAAATTTTGGGTCATATTTAAAACTGTCCACTTCGTATTCCAGTCCGGAATCGTCCAGAATTTTGATAGCATCGTGCACTTTCATATTCATCACATTAGGCACGGGAACTTCGTCACCGTGATTGGTATGATACTCTAGCCAGCGGAATGTAAGCCAAACCAGACCGGCGAAAAACACCATTGCTATAACAATATTAAGTAATACTTTCCAGTGGAAAAGCGATTTGAACATAATTATTCTTTTTCAGAAACGTAACGCAAATATAGATAATAAAATTGTATTTGTCTTTTTGTACACTCTAAAACCTTATAAAAAAGAAAATGGGCGGTTTGGTTTAAAAATCTTATTTTTGCACTTTGAAATACCTATGGAGTCTATACAAGTTCACGACAAAAGTTTCGTACCCTACCTGAAACACGATGAGATTCAGGCAATTATTAAAGAATTAGCAGAAAAAGTTTATGAGGATTACAAAGACGAAACCCCAATTTTCATTGGTGTTCTCAACGGTGTCATCATGTTTTTCTCAGATTTTCTGAAATATTATCCCGGTAAATGCGAAATTGCTTTTCTGCAGGTCAGTTCTTATTCCGGAACGCAGTCTACGGGCATTGTTTACAAAAAGATGGAGCTTACAAAGGACGTTATGGACCGTCATATCATCCTGATGGAGGATATTGTGGATACCGGAAACACGCTGGAAAATCTTTTCGAATATTTTAAAAATACCCAGCGTCCTAAATCCTTAAAAGTGGCTTCGCTACTGCTAAAACCTGATGTTTTCAAGAAGGATTTCATCGTAGATTATGTGGCGAAAGAAATCCCAAACAAGTTTGTACTGGGCTACGGACTGGATTATGACGAATTAGGAAGAAACCTGCCAGATTTATATCAATTGGAAGAAGGTAGAATCAATCACTAATTTCCATTCGAAATAAAAGAAATAAATCTTAAATAAATAAAAGAAATATGATCAATATTGTTCTCTTTGGCCCTCCGGGAAGTGGAAAAGGAACCCAGGCTCAGCATCTGATTGAGAAATATAATCTGAAACAAGTATCTACAGGAGATCTTTTCCGGTTCAACATGAAAAATGGTACAGAACTGGGAAAATTAGCAAAATCTTACATTGATAAGGGAGAATTGGTGCCGGATCAGGTGACAATTGATATGCTGATAGACGAACTCAGAAAACCGACAGAAGCGAGCGGATTTATTTTTGACGGATTCCCACGTACAGCACATCAGACCGAAGCTCTGGAAACAATTGTGAAAGAGGAGTTAAACTCCGAGATCAGCGTTTGCCTTTCATTGATCGTAGACGATGCCGTTTTAGTAGAAAGACTTTTGAAAAGAGGAGAAACCAGTGGCAGAACAGATGATTCCAACGAGGATATTATCCGAAACAGAATCACAGAATATTATACAAAGACTGCAGAAGTTGCAGAATTATACAAAAAGCAAGGCAAATATGCAGAAGTAATAGGCGTTGGCGACATCTCCGAAATCTCTGAAAAACTATTTGCAGAAGTAGAAAAAATTCAAAAATAAAATTTTTGATTCAAGGTTCAAAGTTCACTATTCAAGGTTGAAACTTTGGACTTTAAACATTAAACCTATATTATGTCAAATTTCGTAGATTACGTAAAAATCCATTGTAAAAGCGGTCACGGCGGTGCTGGGTCGGCTCACCTTCGCAGAGAAAAATACATCCCTAAAGGAGGCCCGGATGGCGGCGACGGCGGACGCGGCGGACACGTGATTATGAGAGGAAACGCTCACGAATGGACACTTTTGCCTTTGAGATACACCCGTCATATCAAGGCTGACCGTGGACAGAACGGTGCAAAAAACCAGTTGACTGGTGCTTATGGTGATGATGTTTACATCGATGTTCCTTTAGGGACGATTGCCAGGAATGAAGAAGGCGAAATCGTTGGCGAAATCCTGGAAGACGGTCAGGAAATCATCCTGATGGAAGGCGGAAAAGGCGGAAAAGGAAATGAGCATTTCAAATCCTCTACCAACCAGACACCTAGATTCGCACAGCCAGGAATGGATGGGCAGGAAGGTTTTGTAACTTTTGAGTTGAAACTTCTAGCTGACGTAGGCTTGGTTGGATTCCCGAATGCCGGAAAATCGACTCTTCTTTCCTCAGTTTCTGCAGCGAGACCAAAGATTGCGGATTATGCCTTCACCACCTTAAAACCAAATCTTGGAATCGTAGAATGGCGGAATTACAAATCCTTCGTAATGGCTGATATTCCCGGAATCATCGAAGGTGCGGCAGAAGGAAAAGGTCTTGGACACAGGTTCCTACGACATATTGAAAGAAACTCAATCTTATTATTTTTAATTCCTGCAGATTCCGAAAGTCATTTCCAGGAATTTAAAATTTTGGAAAACGAACTTAAAGAATACAATCCGGAATTGCTGGACAAAGATTTTCTTCTGTCAATTTCAAAATCTGACCTTTTGGATGATGAATTGAAAAAAGAAATCTCAGCAGAATTTCCGGAAAACAGACAACCTATATTTTTCTCCGGTGTCACTGGGGAAAATCTTCAGGAACTGAAAGATGCAATCTGGAAGAAATTGCACGGATAAATATAACACCGATAAAAATTTAAATACACAGATCCGCATTTTTCAATGCGGATTTTTATTTTATAAATTTTAAAACCTAGAGATTGAAATACAGTGGATTACAAACGATTGACAGGGTATTAAAAAAATTGAAATAACAAGGTATAGTTTTTGCCACGTCAGAATCAAATATATAATTATGAAATATCTACTTGCATTAGTAATGCTGATAGGATTAGTATCCTGCAAAACCTCTCAAACCTCCAACTATTCCAAAATAGAATACGAAGTGGGGCCTTGTTTCGGTTTTTGCCCAACGTATAAAATCACCATTGATGCTGACAGAAGCGCAATTCTGGAAGCCGAACATTTCAACTTCTCTCAAGGCGGATCCAAAGATGACATCAGCAAACCGAGAGAGGGTACATTTAAAGGGATGGTAAGTACAGAAGATTATCAGAAACTAATTGCTCTGACAGATGCTGCACAAGTGAAAACACTTAAAAACAGCTATATCGACGACAGAATAATGGATGCCTCAAAAACCAACCTTAGAATTTTCTTCAGTGACGGGACTAAAAAAGACATCGCAATGTCGGCAGGTGAAAAGCCGGAAAAACTGAAAGCACTTTATACTTTTATCGATCAGTTGAAGAAAGATCAGAAGTGGGAAAAAGTAAAATAACACTTAATATCTACTTTATTTAAAATAGATTATCTTTGCACAATATTAATTCCTCCTAATATACGGAGGAATTTTTACTTTATTAAATTAAAAAAATATTCCATTTGAATTTTGACGAATTAGGCTTAATCAAGCCAATATTAGATGCACTAAAAGCACAAGGCTACGAACAGCCAACACCAATACAGGAAAAAGCAATCCCATCTATCCTGCAAGGCAGAGATCTTTTGGGAAGCGCACAGACAGGAACCGGGAAAACAGCGGCATTTGCCATCCCTATTTTACAGAATCTTTCTTCTTCCAAAGAACCACACAGAAATCAGATCAAAGCTTTGATCCTGACGCCGACGCGTGAACTGGCTATCCAGATCGAAGAGAATTTTCAGGATTA
>Ga0308164_10000680_pt1 | contig 49248 bp, 51 predicted proteins | sample PhyTR2_FD_201031 | JGI IMG/M metagenome (GOLD analysis project Ga0308164, IMG submission 201031) | Phyllosphere microbial communities from UC Gill Tract Community Farm, Albany, California, United States - DLSLT.R2 | ecosystem: Host-associated > Plants > Phyllosphere > Unclassified | place: USA...
CCAGCGCCCGGCCGACGGCATCCTGGACCCAGTAGGCCTGCGAGGCATCCGACAAGGCATCGCGCCAGGCCGCTCCCTCGACGACGTTGCCGGCATGGTGGGCCGACGCCAGCGCCTCGACCAGGCCATCCAGTGTGTTCAGCTTCATGGCATTCCCGCTTTCCCGAAGAGCCCCGCGTGCGGATGGCGGTGGCAGAAACGAAAAAAGGGCCCGAGGGCCCTTCTGAACGACGCTGCTGAAATGTGGAGCGGGATAAGGGACAGGCACTAGGGCGCTAAGTCATTGTTTCCCAACTACATTCTCCGCCGCGGTCATCGGCGAAGGACTCAAGTATAGCCTCATTTTTCCGCCTTGGCGATCAACAGCTCGCCCTCGATGCCGACAAGCATTCATGACGTCGCCCGTCGCCGTGCGTCCTACGCCGGGATTCACGCTCGCCCGTGCACCTCCGCCCTCTGCTTTCACCAACTCAGCCATTCCTATTACCCAGGGCAATGGCCACTGTCCGCCACGGGTTTGTAACCGAGCACGCGATCTCAAGCCACTTCATGTTCTCGAACGCAGAGTACGCCGGCAAGCGCCTACCCTGTAGCGAGGTGTTCTCGACGAGACGGAACTCGTGGTGGCATGAAAGGCGCTGGCGGGCGGGTGATCAAGCGCTCTTTCCTGCGATGAGACGAGGCCTCCCGAAATCGGCTGCGTTCCCCCACCCTCACTCGATAACCACGTAGAACGGATCACTCTTCCCCAAAAGCGTGTCGTCGCTTTTGCGGATCAGGAAGGCCTCGACCATATGGACACCTCGGTACGACAACTGCTCCCACCGGACCCATGGCTCATCCGAGCGGTAGTAATCGCCGCGCAGCGCGTTAGCACGCCGGGCGACTTCATCCGTGTTCGTAACGCGCCATTCCACCATATAGGTCTCCGGGAAAGGAAGTCCCAGATTGTTGCTGGCGTTGAAGCGGATCCAGTGTCCGGACTGCGTGGGCGCGAGCGAGGCAAGCGAGCAGACGTTCTGTCCATAGCGGGATGTCCACAGTCGCGCACCAACATTCACCGTCAACCGTGTGCCGGTCGCCATCCGCCATTGAGGGCGGCGCATGTGCGGCAAGCGATCGAAGCCGCTGGGCAGAGCCGCAAGGCCGATTTTCTTCACCAACGCCACTAGATCGGCCACACCCGCCGACACCGGGCTACCTCGGACGACGGACAGCGCCGCTTCACTGACCTTGCCAGCCTTCTCGGCAGCCTCCCGAACAGCAAAGTCCTCGCCGAAGACACGCTGCCATTTTCCGATGCTTTCCTCTTTGTCTGGGTCATCGTAGGCGTCGTCGATCCAGCCGCGGTACAGATTGATCTTCGAGCGGAAGTTCAAGTACTTGGCGTCGTCCCAGGCAGTGCTTTGGATTTCCTCGAACAGCACGGGATTGCGCACCGTGGGCTTGGGTGGATTGGCCTGCAGCCAATCATCGAGCCGATCAATCAACGTCTTGAGCGTCGTGGGAACATCCTCGAACCCCGCGTCCCCCCTGTCGGAGGCGTACACATGCTTGCCGAGCAGCGTCGTCAGCAGGAACGAGGGACAAGTGAAGTTGGTCTTGATATCCCTGAGGTACTTCAGCAACCGCGTGGCTTTGCGGAAGTTGTTGTTCCCGCAGATGCTGTTGCGCTCGATCAACCAGTCCGTGTAGTCGAGCGGGTTCGATTTTTCGAAGAGATTGGTGTCGCGATTGCACACCTCCCAGACACCCGTGTGAAGGCGCTCCTTCACGCAAGGCGCCACGTCGATCTTGCGCTCGCCGGCGTATTCGACGGTGATGCAATGCGAGTAGCGCCTGATCTTGTCCTTGTACAGACCGAGCCTGCCCATCTCCGCATACAGATCGTTGATGTAGTCCTTCGCTTCCCAGCCCGCGACCGGCTTCACGTAGACCAGCAGATCCGCATCGAACGGATCACCAGGCAGCGGTCTGATGATGGTCTTGTGGGCCCAGGACCCTTGCGCGGCGAAGCCAACGATGGACGGCTTCCAGTCCAACCCTCGCACCGCCGTCTTGATGGCTTCGATGCTGCTTTCGAGCTGATCGAAGCGCGTGCTGTTGAGGTTGACGGTGTCGTTCAGGAAGGCGTTGAAGTCTTGGACCAGTTTCATTCGTCTACCCGCCTTCAGCGCACGTTGCCAGCCGTGCGCAGCTCACTCACCAACTGGTCGGCACCAGCGTTCATTTGCTCTTCCATACGCCTGCGCAAGAGGTTGTAGACCCAATCGAAGATCAATGGGCTGGAGGCGCGGTGGTTGAAGATGGCGTCTTGCAGCTCGCGCGAACGCATGCTGATCTCCTGTTCCGTTGCGCCGCTGCGTGCGCGATCAAGGAGCTTCTTGACCTCATCGTTTAGACGGTCCAGCAACTCAATGGTCGCGGCCTGCCGGTTGCATTCCCTGAGCGCCCAGATGATCACCGGCGTCATCGGAGCCAGCGTGGAGAGGACGAAGGTCGTCATGGTGTGATCGATGGCGAGTGATACGACCCCAGCCCCCGCGATCAGCACCACGCAGCCTGTCAACAGAACGCGTCTGTAGCGCTTGCGCAAAGCGCTGTCGTACCAGAGATTGGTGCGCTGGCACACCAGCCTTGCCAAATGGAGCGGCAGTTCCTTGACGGCGAGCGGATACCAGTTGATCAGCCGTTGCTCGTCCTCGTCACTGAGCTTCTTGCATGCGTCGGCAAAGACATCTTCAGGGTCAATGCGATTGCCGACGAGGAAGGTGTTCCAGTCCATCTGCAACACCGTGCAGTCGAAATCCTCCTGCAGCTTCGCTGCGTTCTTGAGCTGCGCACGGTGCCAGCGATCGAGAAGCAGAACCTCCAGGAAACTGAACATCAGGGCGGCGAACGCAATGAACGGCTTCGACGGGAGGAGCAGCGCTGACACGATCAGGCCGACGATCGGGAACACGAGCGAGATGATCAGGCCCACCGCCTGGACATTCTTGGCCCGCCGGTAGATCAGCGTCCTGGCACGCAGCAAGTTGAGCATGCGCGTCTCCACCTGCTTCTTATCGATTTCATTCATGCTGTTCTCTGCTCCTTGCGTCATTGCTGCCGTTTTGCGATCTCGGTCGTCGCTGTCTCAAGCCCAACGCTTCCTGCGTTGCTGCGGATGCTCGCCGCCGCCGGCCCACACGCCTGTGATCAACCAGTCTTCGAAGTGCCACAACCACTCCGAAGTCCAGGCGATGTAGGTGTCGACCAGCTTCATCTGCGGCAGCCACTCACGCTGCTTCGGCCACCAGAGACACAGCTTGGTGCCGGGACCGTTGTTGGGGTAGACGTGGGGCAGCGCAGCCTCGTCGGCCAGGGTCGTCAGGGCAGGACTCAGCACGAACATTTCCGGTGGGCGCGAATCGGGTGTCAGGCGCAGTTCGCACTCGTAGACGCGACCGAAGTCGCTCGGCACCAGACGGAATCGATAGCGCAAGGCTCGGCCCGACAGAAACACCATCCGGGCGCCATCGAGAGGCAGAGCGCGTAGCTCCATGGCTCGCTGGGCCAAGGTCGGTATGGGCGGGGCCGGGTAAGGTGTCATCAGCGGCCGAAATACGTATGGGGTCGCGCTGCGACACTGACCGGCGCGGCTGCCGCCGACGAGATCAGCGTCACCCGGCCCGCGACGCGGCTGGTCTGGCGCCGCTGGGTCTGGTCCTGCTGGATGGCGCCCGCGCAGTGAGGTCCGAATGCGCCCTCCAGCGCCTTGATCAGGACATCCATCCCCTCATGGTTTTCGATGGCGTGCAGGATGCGCTTCAGATCACCGATCAGGCGGTGGTGCCACGAGAAAAACGCCTCCTGTCGAGCCGGAGAATTCATGCCGCCGGCCAGGTTGTCCCGGGGGGCGGATGGGTTGGGCAAGACCCATTCTTCGGAACCGTCGGACCGGGAAATCCGCTCGAAGTGCAGCGGCATCCGTTCCACGATATCGAGCAGCAACTCCAAGGGACTCTCGTGCGGCTGCGGCGCCTCTACCGCGTAGGCCATCGCGGCCAGCGTCGTCAGGAAGACAGAAGAAGGTGCCATGTCCTGGCTTCCGCGCGCAACGCCGAAGGCCACATTGCGATGCAGCTTCAACAGTTGCACCAGCCGGCACAGCAGCCGGTCGAACACCTCCTGCGCATCAGGCAGCGGCGTCACTTCCGCGCGCGTCACCGAATCCATCGCCTCCGCAAAGCGCACCGCGCCGGTGAAATTCGGCGAGATCGCGGCGGCGAGATCGAAATGCTTCGCGTACCCGCGCGGGTTCGTCGAGTCAAAAAGCCGTAGCTCGCGGTCAGGGATGAGGCCGTGCGTGTCGCCGAAAGGCGCGGCCAACAACGGGGAGTCAATGACCGGCGCGATGTCAGCGCACATCCCTTCGGCGTACTCCAGCGTTGCACAGCGCTCCCAGCGGCGCAGCCGGAGGCCATGCGCATCGGCGTAGCGGGACAAAACGCGATGCAGGCGGTCGAGCAGCAGGGCTGGTCCGTGCTCGCCGTCGTATTTGTGACGCGCCCCGGACGCCAGGCGCGCGATCAGATCGATGTCGAAGCCCTCCCGCGAGCCATCACGGGGCCGCACGATGGTGCCCAACTGCCGGGAACCGTGGGCGTGGATCTGGATGAGATCGCCCTGGAGCTCCGGGCATGCCGAGAGGAACTCGCCGGTGCTGTTGTAGGAGCGCTCCAGGGCCATCAACTGGGTGGCGGTAGGCTCACTGGCCCGAGCGATGACGTCCACCAAGTGGAAGAAACGCGCCGACGACCGCATGGAGATGCGGGGGCGCTGGGGGAGAGTCACAGGTTCGCGGATCACGGGGTCTCCTTGAAATTCTTGTCGATGGCTTTCTGTCGCACCTGGACTCTCCCCGGCTCAGCGCTTGTGCTTGGTGGGGTCCACCAGCTTGTAGCCTTGGCCCGGCCGCGGCGTCGGCGGCAGCGGCTTGCCCTTCACGCCGGTCACTTCATTGCCGGTGCCCGGGTTCTGGTACTGGCCGGACTTCGGTGCCGGCGTACCGGGCTTCAACGTCTTGCTCATGGTCGTCCCCTTTCAGGATCGGTTGGTTGATTGCGACATCCCGACTTCCTTGTTCCCAGCTGGCTGTGTTACCAAATCGGGGTTGCGCTGAAAGTTCGGAACTATCACAATAAAAATTGTGGACTCCCGAACTTCCGGAGTCAAGTACTTTTTATATCGGAACTCCGAACAAGCATGCCAACACTGGGCGAGAAGGTCCGCACATTGCGGAAAAAAGCAGGCTTGACGCTGGAACAGTTCGCCGAGCAGATCGGTGCGTCCAAGTCATCCGTATGGGAACTGGAGAACAAGGAAAAGGCCCGCCCGTCCGCCGACCGGATCAATGAGGTGGCGAAGGTCCTGGGCGTGACGCCCGAGTTCTTGATGAATGACGACGTCGCCGAGCCCTCGATCGACGTGGCCGACGAGGCCTTCTTCCGCAAGTACCAGTCGCTGGACAACGGGGTGAAGCAGCAGTTGCAGGAGATCCTCAGCGTCCTGGACAAGAAGGCCGGGTCTTGAAAGAGGGGCTTTCCCCATCGGGCGAGGCAATCAAGCTGGCGAAGCTGTGGCGCGCCGTCCACGGACTAACGTTTCCGATCAACGCCGGAGCGCTGGCGCAGGAATGGTCTAGGAACGTGGCGCCCGAGGCGCCCATTGGGGAGTTGCAAGCCCGAGAGTTGAAAGGCTTCGAGGGCGGGTTGTTCTGGCTGAAGGAGCGAAAAGTCTGGGCGTTGCTGTACCACCCGCACCCCGACCTGCCAGGACGGTCCAACTTCACCGTTGCGCACGAGTTTGGGCACTACGTCCTCCATCGCAAGCTGCAGGAGGCGTTCCAGTGCTCCCAGAGCGCGACACTGGGGATCACCGGGGCCAGGATCGAGCGCGAGGCAGACCAGTTCGCGTCGTATCTGCTCATGCCGATCGACGACTACACCCAGCAGGTGCGTGGGCGTCGGATCACTCTTGACCTCTTGGGCGAGTGCGCCGACCGTTACGGTGTCTCTCTCACGGCCGCAATCCTCAAATGGTTGGAGTTCACCGATCAGCCAGCCGTCGCCGTCATGGGACGAGAAGGGATGCTGCACTGGTGGAAGGCCAGTGGCAGCGCGAAGAAATACACGTTTGGAACGCTGCAGGAGGGCATGGAATTGCCTTTGGGCTCGCTCGCTGTGAGCCCAGACCAAGCGCTTTCCAACGCCGACTATCGCTTGGGCGTAGAGCACCCCGAAGGCGTGTGGCCCATCAGGCTGCCCGTGCGTGAGATGGTCGTGCTCTCAGACCGTTACGACATGTCTATTTCGCTGTTGATCCTCGACACACCTGGGGTGGAACATCCAGATGCGCCGGACGAAGACATGACGACAAACTTGCCTTCGTTCTAACGAGTAAGGATAGATCGCGCGAAGCCGCGATCTATCCTTACTCGTTAGGTGAGAGACTTTCTGCAGGAACCCGCGACCACCTCGCACGAGCCACATCCCATCATCGCTAGATACTGTGTCGATATATCAGCATGCTGAAGAGCATGACGTGCGCCGATTTCTCACCGTTCACATGCCCATTGGGCGACAAATGCCTGCCCATGCGCGCTCTGAAACCGACGGGATATCAGACCATATCGAATCGGTCTTGATGAGCTTGACATCACCCCTGACGCTGGCAGCGTGAGCGCCAATATCGAGCCTGCTTTTTTATCGTCGCTCGATGGGCCGGCAACCGACAATTCTTGCAGATCAACAAGACAAGGCCATCTGCGGCGGGTGCAAATGATTCCACCCGCCCCCACGTTCAGGGCATCGTCCCTGGGGCACTCGCCGCAGGCCATAACGACACAACAGCCCTTGGCAGGGCAAGAAAGGAGCCGGTGATGTAGCGCTTCCGAAAGGAGACGAAAGCATGCACAAGGAGCCACCACTATCAAAGGTGTTCTATCGTCCCATCGAAGCTGCCATACGGTGGGCTGGATTGCTGCGGTACAAGGCATCGATTCTCGCGTCGATCGCATCACCGCGGTGCCTGCCGCAGATGTTGGACTGCCCTCGATGGAACGAGTGTCGGCTGTATTCGGAACGCATCTACGACGGCATCCTCAACTCGGAGCTGCCCTTCGGCAAGGACGGGATCACGATCAATGACCCCGAACTGGTGAGTTCACCCGATCTGACCGTCCGCCATGTCGATCTGAAGCGCTGGATGCGCACCCACTATCCCGAGCATCGGCCGGGATTCCTGTTCAGCCGTGGCGAGCGCATGGCCCATCCCTTCATCACCCTCGAAACAGGACAGGCGCTCCTGCTGGAACGGCTGGCGCTGCAGGCCGCGCTGGACCATAGCCGGCGTGAGATGCGCGAACTGCAAGCGCAGCACGAAGTCTTGCTCAAGCAGTCCGCCGTGCTCCTCGCGTCCCAGCAGTGCGCGATCAGTGATCGAGCAGAGACCACATACCTGAACATCATCGGCGGCATGCTGACGTTGATGCTGGGCCAATCTCCAGCGGGCGTGCCGTACTCCAGCTTCAAGACGCAGGAGGCCATCGTCACTGCATTGCTCGCCCACTATGGCGGCACCATGGGCATCACGGAGCGAACCTTGAACGGCAAGTTCGCCAATGCCAGGAAGAATGTGCGTAGCGCAGCCGCGTGAATTCTTCCATCTTGTATGTGCAGTCGCGGAGATTGCATTTGCAATGTCTTTCCGCAGCCATGTCTATTGAATAGAGGTCACGCCAACAAACGCCACTGAGCGTTCAGGAGTGACCGCCATGTCGCAAGTACCTGTACTGCCACCGCACGAGCGCCGCATTCTGCGGCTCGATGAAGTTGAAGCCAAGTCCGGCTTCAAACGCGCCCACATCTACAACCTGATGAAGAAGCGCCAGTTTCCACAGGCGCTGCGCCTGGGTGTGCGCGCCGTGGGCTGGGATTCGGTCGAGATCGACCAGTGGATCGCCGAACGCCTCAACAACCGCACCTGATCCGTTCCCCCCTCGGATTCCCATCGCCAAACGGAGAGCGCCATGCAGGTCGTATCCATCATTTCAACGAAAGGTGGCGTTGGCAAGACGACCACGGCCGCCAACCTCGGCGGGCTCGCCGCAGACGCGGGCCTGCGCGTGCTGTTGCTCGATCTCGACGTGCAGCCCACTTTGTCCTCCTACTACGAGCTTGCCCACCGCGCGCCTGGCGGCATCTACGAGTTGCTGGCCTTCAACGAGCGCGACCTCGGCCAGCTCATATCCCGCACCATCATCGCGGGCCTGGACCTGGTGTTGTCCAACGACCACCGGGGTGAACTGAACACCTTGCTGTTGCACGCGCCGGACGGACGCCTGCGGCTGCGGCACCTGCTGCCGACGCTGGCGCCGCTCTATGACCTGGTGCTGATCGACACCCAGGGCGCGCGCTCGGTGCTGCTGGAGATGGCGGTGCTCGCCTCCAGCCTGGCGCTGTCGCCCGTGACCCCGGAAATCCTTGCGGCCCGCGAACTGCGGCGCGGCACCATGCAGTTGCTGGAGGACATCGCGCCGTACCGGCATCTGGGCATCGAGCCCCCGCCTTTGCACCTGCTCATCAATCGCGTCCATCCCGTATCCGCCAACGCTCGGCTGATCCAGAAGGCTCTGCGCGACCTGTTCCAGGACCATGCCGGCATTCGCGTGCTGGGCACAGACGTGCCGGCGATCGAGGCCTATCCGCGCGCCGCAACTCGTGGCCTGCCGGTGCATCGAGTCGAGCATCGCCAGCCACCCGGCAGAGTTGCACCTGCCGCGATTGACACGGTCCGCGCGCTCGCCAGCGAATTGTTCCCGCAGTGGCAAGACAGATTTGCCTGCGTGTCCGGCCGTCCACAACGTCCTCTTGAAACCAGGAGGCCCCATGGCGAACGCACATGAACTGGCCCGTGGCCACAAGCGACTGCGCGCCCTGATCGAGTTTGCGGTGGGCGAAGGCTGGCACGTCAAGCGCACGCCGGGCGGTCACCTCAAATTCACCAAGGCAGGCTGCGCCGCGATCTACACCAGTTCGACAGCAAGCGACCACCGGGCGGCCCTCAACGCCCGTGCGCAGATCTGCCGTGCCGAGCGCAGCAAGGCTCAGTCCCAAGCGCAGGGAAACGGCAATGACTGAGATGACCTCCCAGGACATGGCCGGCAAGCTGCTCGCTGCCGGGTTCGAGCGCAACGGCCCATCGGCCGTGGCCCTGAGTGACCCGATCGCCGACACACCCATGGTCGTGACCTTGGACCAGTTGCGCCCGTATGACCACGACCCGCGCAAGAAGCGCAATCCGGTCTACGAGGAAATCAAGGCGTCCATCCGCGAGCGCGGCCTCGACGCGGCGCCGGCCATCACGCGGCGGCCCGGTGAAGGCCACTACGTCATCCGCAACGGTGGCAACACGCGGCTGGCGATCCTGCGTGAACTCTGGGCAGAGACGAAAGACGAGCGCTTTTTCCGCATATCGTGCCTGTTCCGACCTTGGCCTGCACGCGGGGAGATTGTCGCGCTGACCGGACACCTCGCCGAGAACGAGCTGCGCGGCGGCCTGACGTTCATCGAGCGCGCCCTGGGCGTCGAGAAGGCACGCGAGTTCTATGAAGAAGAAACCAGCGCCACCCTGAGCCAGTCCGAGCTGGCCCGACGCCTGGCCGCGGACGGTTTCCCCGTCCAGCAGTCGCACATCAGCCGCATGGCCGATGCGGTACGCTACCTGCTGCCCGCGATCCCGACCGTCCTGTATGGGGGCCTCGGTCGCCACCAGGTTGAGCGACTGTCGGTCATGCGCAAGGCCAGCGAGCGCACGTGGGAGCACTACGCCAAAGGCTGCTCCTTGCCGCTGGACTTCGATAGCTTCTTTTTAGAGGTGCTGTCGCAGTTCGACGCCCAGGCCGACGAGTTCTCGCCACAGCGTGTGCAGGACGAGTTGATCGGTCAGATGTCCGAGTTGCTGGACATTGACTACGACGTGCTCGCCTTGGACCTGACCGAATCCGAGAGCCGTCATCGCGCCCTGGTCAGCGATCCAACCCCGCCTTCGGCGCCGCCGGCATTACCTGAGCCTGGGGCCACCGCACGGCCGCCGATCGAATCGGCACCGTCTCCCGCTACACCAGCACCTCCCGCAGGCCATTCCGCGGCCGCGCCGACAAGGCCCCAGGACGATGCGGCCCCAGGCGAGGCATCCACGGCCAGCTCTGGGGCACCGCCTGGCGATCTGCTTGCCGAGCACATCATCTCCCCGGCACCCACGACGGAGCGACTCCAGGCCATCCAGCGCATGGTCGCCGACCAGTTGGGCGATGCGCTGCCGCCCGACTTCTCGGCCAACGTACTGCAATCGATACCCGTGCAGGTCGGTGGCCTCTATCCCGTTTCGGACATCTGGCATATCGACCCTGGCCTCGACACACCCGACCGCCTGCGCATCCACATCGCGCAGTTCGCGCGCGAGATCGCGGGCGAGGCCGACCTGGACGAGTGCGTCGAGGATCGACCTGATGGCATCGGCTTCGCTTGTCGCGCCCCGACCCAGGCTTCGTCGCCACTGGGCCGCGCCGTGCTCGCGTTGCTGGTTTCCCTGGCCGGTCAGCCGCTGGCCGGCGTCGGCTTGGACAGCGGGCAACTCGTCACCGACCTGCCCGCGTTGTTGCACGGTCAGGGCCAACGTCATGACAACGGGGCCAGGCGATTGAGCGACACCGCACTGGTCAAGCTGTTTCGTCTGCTGCGGCTGGCCCGGCGCCTGCTGGATCTGGAAGCCAGCGCTGTCGGTTCTGGGACCTGAGCGAGGGAGCCCCGCATGTCCGTACCGAACCCACTCAACCACGCCGTCATTGCGCAGGCGCTCTACGACCTGCGCAACGGGCAGCTGCGTCGCTGCAAGGCGATGGGCTTCGGCGAGGAAGATTTGGATGCGCTCAAGCATCCGGCGCTGATCAGCGTGCTGGCCAATGCCAGCGTCTCGTGGTGCTCAGTCTCCGTGAACCGGGAAGTGCTCCGGCGATTGCTCAAGCAGGCACAGGACGTGGAGGAGGAGATCGCCACCGTCGATCGCATGCTGCGCCTTGGCGCCAGCACGGAAATGGTGAGCCGCTTCTACGGGCTGACGCATCAGGAAGTCGCGCTACGGCGGGAAGTTCTGAGCCTGCCCAAACGCAAGGGGCGCCATCCGGTTCTGGACGAGGAGCAGGACACGGAGCTGTGGCGGCGCTGGAAGGCTGTGACCAGCAGCAGGAATGTCGAGCTGGAGGATGAGACCTCGGTTCTTGACGCGGCAATGGACCTCGCCGAAGGCATGGAACTGCCGCTGTCGGTGGTCTGGGCGGCGATCAAGAACTGGATCGATCAGGGATTGGGTTGAACCATGGCCATGGACGACGCTGCACCAGGAGCACCACGCCAAGGCCCCGTCGCCCTCGCCGATCTGTTCGACAGCGCGCTGAAAGACCTAGCGCCCAATCCTCGCGCACCCGCGCCGGCGCCCGCATCCGCAACGTCTCCCGCGTCCGCAACCGGCGATGGTTTCCTGTTCAGCGGCAATCGGCACGAGAGCGTGCCGCGACGGCTGTTCCTCGACCGACGCCTGACGCCGCTGGAACGCAATGCCTGGCAAGTCTTCCGGATGATGCTCAACGAGGATGGCGTCACGGCGTTTCCGACGTATGAGCAACTTCGCCCGTGGCTCGCGTCAATGCCCTGCGCCGGACAGGCCTCCCACGAGACCGTGGCACGGGCGCTGACGCTGTTGCGCCTGACGCGGTGGTTGAGTCTCGTGCGCCGCAGGCGCGACCCCAAGACCGGGCGCATCCTCGGCAACCTCTACGTCCTGCATGATGAGCCCTTGACCCCGTTCGAAGCGATGCAGCTCGACCCGGACTACTTGCAGCTCGTCAGCCAAGCCTTGAGCCATTCGGCCAAGGCCGTTCAGGTCGTGGGCCTGCACACCCTGAAGGAGATCACCGAAGACCCGTTGCTGTCTGGCCGCACGCTGCCCTCGCGGCTGCAGGTCCTTGCCGAACGCCTCGCAAGCCGAGGCATTGGGTCGCAGGAGAGTTATCCACAGGAGGGCATGGTTCACGATTCCGAAGAAGGGGCGTCGAGCCTTCTTCGGAATTCTGATGACCCCTCTTCGGATTCCGAAGCAGGGCCGAAACCCGCGTCAGACGGCGCTCTTCGGAATCGGAAGCAGGACCGTACTGTACGTAGTCGTATCAATGAAGTACGTACTACCGCGCGTGAGCGTGGGCAGGTGGCCGCGATGCCGGGAGTTCATCTGCCCGATGGTTTCATCGGCTTGAAAGAAGAGCAACAGGCCGGCGCCATGGTGGCATTGCAGCAGGTCGACGCCCCGCTACGTCAGGCCGTGCTGGACGAATGGGTGGAGCGCTGTCGCAGCAGCACCATCCGCAACCCGGCAGGTTACCTGTTCGGCATCATCCAACGCGCCATCCGTGGCGAGTTCAACGCATGGGCCAAGCAAGGGTCAGCACCGCCACCTGCCCCTGCACGAGATGCACCGCCTGAGCCGCCGCGCAAGGTGGTTCCGCCCGAGGTGGCCCGGCAGCACATCGACCGGCTGCGCGACCTTCTGCGCAAAGGCTGATCGCTATGAGCGGCAAGGTCATGAAGCAGACGCCTGTGGCCGTCCGTAGAGCTATCCCCAGGGGATAGATGTATGCAAGGTGTAGCGCCGACAGGCACCGCTCGGAGCTTTCGCCCACGGAACTGCAGTGGTGTCGATTCATGAGTGGTTCTCACCATCTGCGCGAGCAGCGCTCCATGGTGGTTGGTGGAGCTATCCCCAGGGGATAGCTCATGCCACAGGCCACCGTTGCCACGACAACCGGGGTCTGGTTCATTTCGGTTTGTTGACTGACTGCCTTCCGCGGCGTGCCGATCCTGACCGCTCTTCTTCCCACAGCGAGCGGTCACCATGGCAACCAACGAACCTCTACAACTCAATCTCGGCTCCTTGCGCAGCACGATGTCGCTGACGCTTCACACCCACCACGCCTCGCGCATCTGGCATGGCCGCGCCGCCGCCGAAGGGCGACCCGGCATCGTCGGCCTGAATGGCTACATCGCAGTCATGAACAAGATGAAGCGCGGCTCGGAGCAGGATGACCCGTATAGCGACTGGTGGATGTTGCGCATCGAGGAAAAGCTCGACCAGACCAAATCCACGCTGCAATTGCTGCGCGAACAGGTGGACCAGGCACTGGCCGCCGTGCCTGCGGCATTGAGCCTGGGCGAGAACCTCAACGTGCAGCCGGTCAAACTCCCCTTGTTCGTGAACGCACAGCTCGGTTTCGCCGCCGTCTATCTCCTGGCCGACTACGACGACATCGCCCGCAAGCTGATCCTCGCCCACCACACCGCGCTGATCGATCGCTCGACATTGGAGCGCTGGCTCAACGAAGGCGCCCATGCGCTGCGCAGCCTGTTCAGCCTGGCGCAGCAGTACCGCTACTCGGGCTGCACCCGCGACGACTTCGCGGCGAAGAACGCCGCAGCACGGGCGGCGCTGGAGAAGTTTGGCGAACTGCCGCAAGAACTGTTTGAAGGCACGCGCCGCTCGAAGTTTGCGCCGCCCATCACGCGCCGTGGCCTGCAACAGCGTGGTGATAGCGCTGCCGCAGCCGCACCTGCCACCGACGAAGCCACTGCCACCGATCCGGCCGAGGCCAGCACCGGCGAGGACGAACAGGCATGAGCGACCTGAACCGCGAAGCGCGCTACTTCCGTCCTCTGGAACAGCCAGCCTTCATGCGGCTGGAACACGCGGCCTCTCTAAAAGGCCTTTTAAAGCCCTTTAAAGGTAAGGGGGACTTTGAGGCCTGGGCCAGCCAGTGCTTCGCCATGCGCGACGAGTTGATTGCCCTGGCACAGCGACAGGTGCTGCCACAGGCGTGCGGGCGTCCCTTCCACCTGCTTCCCGTCGAACTGGCCCAGCAGACCACTGGCGCAGGCACGACCTTTCTTCGCTGGCGCAAGCATGACCGCTCGGCCATGGGCGTTGCGCTGTGGCAGGAGCTGATCGCCACGACCAGCACGCCGGTCAACCTGCTGCACGACCTGCACGCGATCGAACTGCAGCGCATCACGTTGAACATGCAGATCAGCCTGCTGCACACCCTGGGCAGACAGGCGCAGGAATGCGCCAGCAAGGCCGCGCAGGCGGACGACACCCACCTGCGCCGGCTCGCGTCCATCCCTGTCGCTGTGCGCGATCGGTGATTGCGCCAGGCAACCGAGCACGCGCCAGTGTCCAGCGAGGCACGGGTATTTCAACCACCACGGAGATTGCACCATGAGCACACAATTCATCGGCGAGGGCAACATCGGCTCGCCTCCCGAGTACCGCGAATTCCCCAATGGCAACGACGATCCTCGCCGGTTGCTCCGGCTGAACGTGTACTTTGACAACCCCGTCCCCACCAAAGGCGGCGAGTTCGAGGACCGCGGCGGCTTCTGGGCACCGGTGGAACTCTGGCACCACGACGCCGATCGCTGGCAGCATCTCTACCAGAAGGGCATGCGCGTGCTGGTCGTCGGCCGCATGGAGCGCGACCCCTGGACGGACAACGAGGATCAGCCGCGCGAGACCTGGCAGGTCAACGCGCGCAGCGTCGGCATCCTGCCGTACCGCATCGAGTCCGTGGCCCTCAGCCCGAAGCCACAGGAGGCAGAGCCGAAGCCACCGGCCGCCCAGGAATCGACTGCGCCGAAAGAGACAAAGCGCAGGAAGTGACCCGACATGGAGGGTGGTTGCGGCAGTGCTTCGCCGCCCTCCATGCGCCGCGAGCTATCCCCTGGGGATAGCTCCACCAACGTCTACCGAGTTCCACGCGCTCCCGGACATCGCGGCTCCCGGCCCGCACACTTCCGGCCACGCGCCCTCCCCGCAAACGCCATTTCATCGGCGTGAAAGCGGTCGCCGCCGCATGCGGCTTGTTTGCTGCTGCCAGGGGCGGCGCTCGGCATCCTCGATCCCAGCACCTCATGAACCACGGGAATCGGATGGACGGATATGCGGCTGTTCTTGTGCGAGAAGCCCTCCCAGGGCAAAGACATTGGCCGGATTCTCGGCGCCACGCAGCGCGGTGAAGGCTGCCTCAACGGTTCCGGCGTCACGGTCACCTGGTGCATCGGCCATCTCGTAGAGGCGGCAGCACCGGAAGCCTACGACGAACAGTTGAAGCGCTGGTCCATCGAGCAGTTGCCCATCATTCCCCAGCATTGGCGGGTCGAGGTCAAACCGAAGACCGCCACGCAATTCAAGGTCGTCAAGGCTCTCCTGGCGAAGGCGACCCAACTGGTCATCGCCACCGATGCCGACCGCGAGGGTGAATTGATCGCTCGCGAAATCATCGACCTGTGCGGCTATCGCGGGCCCATCGAGCGACTCTGGCTGTCAGCCCTCAACGATGCGTCGATCCGCGCCGCCCTCGGCAAGCTGCGGCCTTCGGCCGAGACGCTGCCGATGTACTACTCGGCGCTGGCACGCTCCCGTGCGGATTGGCTCGTGGGCATGAACCTGAGCCGGCTGTTCACGGTGCTAGGGCGACAGGCGGGTTATGACGGCGTGCTGTCGGTCGGCCGCGTCCAGACCCCGACGCTCAAGCTCGTCGTGGATCGCGACCGCGAGATCGCGCGCTTCGTGTCCGTACCGTACTGGGCCATCGCCGTGTCCCTGTTCGCGGGTGGTTCGAGTTTCGCCGCGCAATGGGTTCCACCCGATGCGTGCACCGACGACGCAGGCCGCTGCCTGCAGCAGCCGGTCGCACAGCAGGCCATGCAGCAGATCCGCGCTGCGGGCAGCGCCCACGTAGTGTCGGTGGAGACTGAGCGTGTCCGCGAAGGCCCGCCGCTGCCGTTCGACCTGGGCACCTTGCAGGAGGTGTGTTCCAAGCAGCTTGGGCTGGACGTGCAGGAAACTTTGGAGATCGCCCAAGCCCTGTACGAGACGCACAAGGCCACGACGTACCCGCGCTCGGATTCCGGCTACCTGCCCGAGAGCATGTTTGCCGAAGTGCCCACCGTTCTCGACAGCGTGCTCAAGACCGATCCCTCGCTGCGCCCGATCATGGGGCGGCTCGACCGTTCGCAGCGTTCGCGCGCCTGGAACGATGGCAGGGTCACGGCTCACCACGGCATCATCCCGACGCTCGAACCGGCGAACCTCTCTGCCATGAGCGAGAAGGAACTGGCCGTGTACAGGCTCATCCGGGCGCATTACCTGGCGCAGTTCCTCCCTCACCACGAGTTCGACCGCACCATCGCCCAGCTCTCGTGCGGCGGACAGAATCTGGCGGCCACAGGCAAGCAGGTTGTCATGCCCGGCTGGCGCCAGGTGCTGGCCGAGCCGCAGTCCGAGGGCGGTGATGGCGACGGGGACACCGCGGCCCGCGCCCAGGTGCTGCCAGCGCTGCAAGAGGGCCTGGCATGCCGGGTAGCCGACGTCGATCTGAAAGCACTCAAGACGCTGCCGCCCAAACCGTACACGCAAGGCGAGCTGGTCAAGTCCATGAAAAGCGTCGCCAAGCTGGTGTCCAATCCCCGCCTGAAGCAGAAGCTCAAGGATACGGTCGGCATCGGCACCGAAGCAACGCGGGCCAACATCATCGGCGGCCTGATCACTCGCGGCTACCTCATCAAGAAGGGGCGCGCCATCCGCGCCTCGGATGCGGCCTTCACCCTGACCGATGCAGTGCCCGCAGCGATTGCCGACCCCGGCACCACCGCCGTCTGGGAACAGGCGCTCGACATGATCGAAGCCGGCCAGCTCACGCTGGACGTGTTCATCGGCAAGCAGGCCGCATGGATTTCGCAGTTGATCGCGCAGTACGGCAGCGCATCCCTGTCCATCAAGGTTCCCCAAGGACCGGCATGCCCGCAGTGCGGCGCACCCACGCGCCAGCGCAGCGGCAAGAGCGGCCCATTCTGGTCATGCAGCCGCTACCCGGACTGCAAAGGCACGCTGCCGGTCGAATCCGGCAGCTCCAAGCGCGGCCTCGCGCCCACGTCGTAATACTGGTAGCGGCCGCCAAGGCTCCTGATCGACCCCGTTCCCCGTGAGCCGTGCCCGCCTTCGGCGGCGCGGCCCGTGTCCCGCATGCCCTGCGGGACGCCCAGCGCGCAACGCCTTCTTGATCCGTGTGCGCGTCCCGCCCAGCCGTCCCCGGCCGCGGGACCTGAAGGTAGCTTCTCCGCGAGCCGCACCACGCGCGTTCTGTTGATCTGCGTTTCTTCCGCCCTCTGCGAAAGGTCTTCCGGTGGCTTGCCAGCCGGCACGAGCCACCCGGAGACCTTTCGTGGTCAGCGGTAATCGGTGCCGGTGCCCGCCGGTGCAAAAACGGGCTCCCTTTGTGCGCGGATGTGCGCCAGACGATGCCGGCCCCAGCCACGACATGGGTCGGGTGTGATTGCTTGATGAGCAGACGGTTCTAGCGACAACCGGGTCTGCCAATCAGCCCACGGGTGGTTCCTCTTTCCTCCCAAGCCGAAGGCCGCAGGGCCTTCGGCGCCTTTCTCCTGCCTATCAACGTCCCGGTCCGGCTTGACGCTGTTCCAGCCTGGCCACACGAACAGGAGAGACGACATGCACCCTCAACCTTGCGCACCGCTGCTGTACGGCAGTGTGTGCAGCGGCATCGAAGCGGTGAGCCTCGCTTGGCAGCCGCTCGGCCTCGAAGCCGCGTGGTTCGCCGAGATCGAGCCGTTCCCGAGCGCCGTACTCGCCCACCGTTACCCCCACGTGCCCAACCTGGGCGACATGACCGCGATCGCCCGTCAGGTGCGTGCCGGCACTGTGCCGGCGCCCGACATCCTGGTCGGCGGTACGCCGTGCCAGTCGTTCAGCGTTGCCGGCGCGCGCCAGGGACTGAATGACCCGCGCGGCGCCTTGACCCTTGCCTATGTGGAGCTTGCACATGCCATCGACCAAACCCGCCACCAAGACCGCCGCCCGCCGGCAACGCTCGTCTGGGAAAACGTCCCCGGCGTCCTCAACGACCGCAGCAACGCCTTCGGGCATTTCCTGGGAGCATTGGCCGGAGAAAGCCGTGCGCTCGAACCGCCAGGGAAAAAATGGGCGCACGCGGGTTGTGTGTCTGGACCCCGGCGGCGCATCGCCTGGCGCGTGCTCGACGCTCAATATTTCGGTGTCGCCCAACGCCGCAAGCGTGTGTTTCTTGTGGCAAGTGGTGGAGATGGCCTCGATCCCGTCGAAGTACTTTTTGAGCGCGCAGGCCTGCACGGGGATTCTTCTGCGGGCAGCGCGCCGTGGCAAGAAGCTGCCCCTTCTGCTGGGCCAGGCGCTGAAGCTGCAGGCGTGCACGCAGGATTTGCAGGACTGAAGCAGCCCTACGGCAAGGTCACGACGACGTTTGGATTCAGCGGAGGCATCGGCCCTGTCGATATGGCTGCCTGCCTGATGGCCGCAGGCCCCAAGCACGACATCCGCACGGAGACGTTCATGGTGCAGTCGGTCACCGGCAGCGTCACCCACACCCTCGACCCCGCCAACGGCGGCAAGGGCAGCAGCGAGGACGGTACGGGCAAGGGTGTGCCGATCATCGCCTTCACTGCCCAGGGCAGCGGCGCAGATGCCACGATGGATCTAACGCCAACGCTGCGTGCTGGCGGGCATCGCAACAGCCATGCGAACGCAGGTGTCGTGCCGGCCATCGCCTTCGCGCAAAACATCCGCGGCGAAGTGCACTTCGAGTCACGGCATGGGCAGGTGGCTTGCGTTGCTTTGCGGGGCCGGCAGCAGGGTCTTGCCACCGAACTGGGCCGCAGCGTATCGACCGCACTGCGCACCAGCGGCGGTGGCTCAGCCAAGAGTCATTTGCTGGCGCCCAACTACGAGGCGTATTTCCGGTACGACTGGAATGACCTCGGGCCGGGAGACTGGTCGCAATGGCGGGTGCGTCGGCTGATGCCAGTGGAGTGCGAGCAGTTGCAAGGCATGCCCGACAACTACACCCTGGTCCCCTATCGCGACAAGCCCGCCGCAGACGCACCGCGCTACAAGGCGATCGGCAATTCCATGGCCGTTCCGTGCGTCGCGTGGCTGGGCCAGCGGCTGGTGCAGTGCCTGCAAAAGACGGGGTCGAGCGCATCGGATTGATGCACGACGCCGCCAACCGGCCACGTCATTCTTCCTCCTGCATCGCCGACGTGTCGGCAGCAGCCAGGGTGTCCAGGCTGCCGTGGGTTTCACCCGCGCCACCCGCCAGTTCGCCCAGGCATCCACCGGCGAACGCTGCCCATCGGGGCATCGATGCCTCCTTTCTCCAACCCACGGGACGAATGCCGCGTCCCGCCAAGGGCGTGTCGTCACCCGGTCGATATCAGGACTTCCCATGGAAACCATCACCCAACAAGACCGCATCACGCTGAAGAATCTCAAGGTGGCCGATTTCGCCAGCGAGGAAACGCTGTGCTTCACCGCCACCATCGTGTTCGATGGCATTCCCATCGCCGAGGCCCGCAACGACGGGCACGGTGGCTCGACATTCGTGCGTGCGCCGCAAGGCCAGGCCGCGCTGCTGGCCCAGGCGGAGGAATTCGCCAGGAGCCTGCCGCCGGCCTCGCTCGACCTCGAACGCGAGGACGAAGAGCCGCTCCTCGTCGACATCACACTCGACTTCCTCGTCGATCAACTGGCCGATGCCATGCACACCGAGCGCAAGCTGCGCACCGCGTTCAACCGCGACGTCGGCAACAAGGTGCTGTTCATCAAGGACGGCAAGCTGCTGTTCCTCAAGGGCATCAAGCTCAAAGCCATCGCAGATCGGCCAGCGTATTTCGCATCGCTGCGCGCCCGCCAGGCCCAGCCCATCGTCATCCTCGCAGAGCTGGCACCGGACGAGGCATTCCCCCTGTGGAAGCAGCATGTGCTGGGCGACAAGCCTCGCTGACCCAGCTTCGCCTCAACCTCCTGACAGCCCCGCACTTGCTGCGGGGCTTTCTTTTTTCCGCCTTCGCCAATCGGGCTGTTGCGGATACCGATTTCCGGCTGACGCGGTTCGCCTTGCGGACGAAGCTGCCCGCATGTGTCGCTGATCCGTCAGCACCATGCCAGCAGCCAGGGTTTCCAGGCTGCCGCGGATTCTCTCCGCGCCACCCACCAGTCCGCCATCGCATCGAGTCTGCGGACGCGCGTCCCCGTGACGCCGATGCTTTTTTCTCAACCGCATGCGGGAGCTGCCATCCCGTGAGGGACAAGGCCCCCGCTTCTCCAAGGAGTCCGTCCATGTCCCAGCAAGCCTCTTTCGGCCAATCCGGTCATTTGGCCTTGATCCATTGCGGCAAGTTCTTGCCGCTCGAAGTCCTGCATAGCGCCGCCGGCCACTACATCGGCACGCGCGATACCGAAGGTCCCGTTTCGCGGGAATCCTGCCAGTACTTCCGCAGCTATGCCGCAGCGCAACGTGCCCTCGAAAGAGGCGGCTGGTCCCAGCTCGCCACACCCTGATCCAACTGGAGGAACCACGTCATGAACCAGCTTTTGCCACAGGAAGTCGTCGATCAGATCATGCGGGAAGAGCAGCACTTCGCCGCCGCGCCCCAAGCCTTCTTCGAGGCCTGGAAGCGCGGCGTCGAGATCGCAGGCCCGCAATGGTTTGGCGACGGCACGCGCGAAGGCCTGAACCAGGCCAAGAGCAAGTGGGACCTGCGTCCCGACATGCTGCGTGCCAACGACGCTCTCGGCGTCCTGAGCAGCGGAGAACGCATGTTCCTGTCCGCCATGTTCAGCTTCTACAACGCGCGCGAGGGCGGTGCCATGCTCAAGCGCTGCCACTTCCACGGGCTGTCGGACTTCGATGGTCTCGATCTGCAACGCCGCAAGGTCATTGCCGACCTGCTGGTGAACTACAGCGGTTGGTGAGCCGGTCTCCGGCATATCACCGCCTGTTCGTTCGCTACCCATGAGGGGCATGCGCCCGCCAAGCCATGTCCCTCCATTTTTCCTCCGTCAGCCAACGCCGATTGGCCTAAAACCATCGATCAGTGCCGCCTGACGCTTTTTCGACTTCAACCCACCGGGGTCCAGTTCCCGGTGGGGGGGATTGGCTCCATTATTCAATCTGGAGAAATCCCATGACCCAGAATCCCAATCTCTTTGTACGCGGCTACTGGAATCTGAAAATCGTCCGCACGTTGTCCATCAGCTACGAGGACGGAAGCCCGCATGTCTGGCGAACCATCCACGCGAGCCAACAGCACCTCTCCGACGAGGAATTGGTTTCTTCCGCCTGCATCGTCACCAGCGACTTCGCGGTGGTCAGGAATGGCACTGAATCTGTCAGCGCCGAACTGATGGCCGAATGCGATGCCACTGAAGGTGTCATCGGCGAAGGCGTAGTGGGTGCCGTGGTCTATGCCATCCATGGCGACGACCTCGACGGCCGCCCGGTCCACGTCGGTGACACCTATTCGGCCGAGGCCGCCCGGGAAGTCGTGCAGCGCTTGAGTTTCGAGACCGGCTACTACAGCCGGTGCTGGGAGATCAGCAGCGCGCACATCAGTCAGGAAACCGGCCAGTACCTCGCCAGCCTGGCAGACCTCGCCACGCCGGAAGCCTTTCTGTTCATCGCCTTCCGGGTTCCGTACAGCCCGGCGATCGGCGTCAAGCTGATCTCCACGCCCTGGACGGACAAGAACCTGGAGTATGCCGAGGGCATCAGTGCGGAGCAGCTTCGGCAGGAGCATCGGAACAAGGGTATGCCGGACGACCTGGCGAACATCCTTGAACTGGCGGGTCAGGCCGATGTGCGCATTCTCATCCTCGACGCCGACGCCCCGGCGCTGCTGGGCCTACCGCTGGCCGAGTTTTAGCAGACGCGCGACGCGCCAGTCTTCCTCTTTTTCGTTCACCCATGCCAGCCCGTCTCCCCGCCAGGAGCCGGGCTGGCCCATATCCACAGGAGCAATCCCATGTTCCCCGACCTCATTCCGCCTGCACCCGACTTCGAGCACCAGCTTGGAGCCTGCGTCAACGCCATGAGCCAGGACGACGCCATCGGCCAGATCCTGGTACTCGAGCGCATGAGCGGCACGCTGCACATGCGCCATATCGATAGCGCCGATCTGGTGGACACCGACATTGACGACTACGAAATGGTCGTGTTTGACGGTGGCAACACAAGCGGCGACACGTGGAAGCACGTGTTCTTCCCTCGTCAGCGCGAACACTACTTCGTGTACGAAGCCTGACCACTTCAGCCCCTTTCGAGGGGCTTTTTCTTGCCCGCAGTGCAGGAAAGCGGGTGTGGTGCGGTGCCGTTTCATGCGGGCGGGTCGCCCATTCCAGGGTCACGCTTATCCCCATGTTCGTCGGCGTTGCCGACACATGCCCAGGCAGCCGAGACCTTCGAGACTGCAAGTGCGGGAAACCGTGCTGGTCGTTTCTTCCTACGGACGTACCCGTCCATCCACGCCACCCACAAGGGACCTCTCCCTTGCGGGCGGGGAATCCCTTGTTTCTTCCTCAAGGAGATTCCCATGGACCGTTCCCTCATCAAAACCCTGATGCCTTCGCTTGTCGCAGGTCATGTGCCCCGCAACGTGCGGTCGTTCAAGTACCGCGTGTTCGACGATCAGCCGCAGTCCTCGACACTGGGCTTCACTATCGATCCTCAGCCCTTCGACGGCAAGGTGGTCGCGGCCAACGATGACGCCATCGTCGTCAAGCTCAAGCCCAGCGAGTTCGCGGTGCTCGATCCCAGCCTGGTCACCGCCGTTCCCAGCGAGGGCACCAAGGTGCATGTCCAACCCTACGCACGGCGCCGTTTCGACGGCCTGCGCGCGGACACGCCGGAAGAGCGCACCGAGTACACGTCGGATGGAAGACCCTACACCATCAAGACGCACATCCTCGGTTCCGCACCGGCCAAGTTGCCCATTCCCGCGCCGCAGTGCATGGAACTGGGCCAGCTCATCCAGCAGTTGGAAGAAATGCCGGCGCCCGACGGGTTCCGGCGCATCACCCACATGCTGGTCGATGCGGGTGCCCGCGACTTCACCTGGGTCGATCCCAAGCCGTCCAAGATCATCGAAACGCCTCCGGCGATCAGCTTCACGGTCTCGACCGCGAAGTTCGATGGCCAGGTGACGATCCTCTACGACCGTGGCGGCGACACCTACGTGGTGGAACTGCACCGCGGCGGTGAGCTGGTCGATCGGCACGACGAGGTGTACTTCGACATGCTCGGTGAAGTGCTGGCTCGGCTCATCGACGACAGGCGCTGGCGCCTGATCGACGTGAGCGTGATCGATGCCAAGGCCGCCCGGCAGCGCCAGGCGGTACTGGCGTGACTCCGGGAGCTGAGTCCTGGCGGCTCTTCGGCTACCGACCAGGGCGACCTGTTCGATCCCACCGAGGAGTCGATCGTCTGCTTCTGCGGCGACTGATGCGTGTACGGAAAGGCCATCGACCTCGCCACGGCTGCAACTGCTGAAGCAGACGCTGCGCGCGGTGGACAAAGGGAAGCGTCCGGCTGCCTATTGATTGCTGCCTCGCGCGCGAGCTCCGGCCATGCTGACCCCATGCCTGCTGACGTTGTCAGCGACATGCCAGGCAACCATCGGTCTTCGAGGTTGCGGCGCAGTTCCCACTGCGTGACCGAGCCAGCTCGCACCGCATCCATCCGCGAGCGGCCACCAGTCCTGGTGGTGGATGCTTTCGCCTTATCAACCCACCGCGGGGTTACGCACCTTTCCCGCATGCGTGGGCTCGGTGTGTCTCCGCTTTTTCCCAATGGAGATTCACCATGAACACCACGTCCAACGAGAAATCGTATTTCGACCTCCACACCTCCGGCATCGGCTACATCCAGCGTGTCCGTGAAGTGCCCGTCAGGGGCGGCCGCCGTGCGCAGCCCTTCCTGGCATGCACCATTGCCGCACTGGTCGGCCCCGCCAGGGACCCCAGCTGCCGCTACTTCGACGTCAAGGTCTCGGGTGCCGAGGCCAAGAAGCTCGTTCAGCGCTACATCGGCGTTGACGATCCCAAGCAGCGCCCGCTGGTGCGCTTCCGCCTCGGCGACCTTTGGGGCGATGCGTACATCCGCGACAAGGGCGAGAACCAGGGCAAGGCCGCTGCGTCCCTCAAGGCGCGCCTGCTCAAGGCCGAGCTGATCGACCGCGCCGAACTTGCTTCGATCGAGCAACACGAGCTGATCACCCGCGGCATCGGCTACCTCAACCGTCCGAAGGACGTCATCCCCAAGGATGGCGATCCGTTTCTGTCTTGCTCCATCGCCGCACTGGCCGGACCTGTCGATGAGCCGGACTATCGGTACTTCGACACGATCGTCGCCACCCCTGAAGCCGAACATCTGGCTCGCCGATGCGTGCAGGCCATCGAAGGGGATCGCAAGGTGTTGATCGCCTTTCGTCTGAACGACATGAAGATCGATCCGTACATCCGCACCAAGGGCGAGCATGCCGGGGAACCGGCCGCAAGTCTGGAATCGACGCTGGTCCACATCGGTCTGATCAAGATCGACGGCACCCAGGTCTATCCGACGAGCCAGGCGAAAGCCGAGGCGCCGCCGGTGGAGGATGCACTCGCGCCCGAAGCCGATAACGCCATCGACACTGCCGCCGACGCCGTTTCCGACCAATCTGCCGAGCCCGCCGAGCGCGAGCCCGAAGGTGAAGTCGAGGAGCAGGAGCCGGCATTGGCTGCTTCGTTCTGATCCGGCACGGCCCCTCAAGGGGCCTTGCCTTTTTCCTAAACGCCCAAGGAGAACCATCATGGCAGCCACATCGGCACCTACGAGATCAGTCTTGCCCATCGTCGTCCCGGGCCAGCTCACGTTGCGGACCATCCGCGGTAAGAACGGCCCGTTCACGGTTGGTCGCCTTTCCACCCCCATCGGCGAGTTCGCGGTCAAAGACGCGGAGCTGGAGCAGTACCCCGAAGGCAAGTACGACGGGGATTTTGTCATTCGCTACATCTTCGCGAAGTCCTATCCGGTCGCGGGCGGCGCGCGGTTTGAAGTCCGCGCCAACCTCGATGGCATGACGCTCAACGGCATCGACAAGCTGAGTCGTGATGAGGCCCGCAGCTTCGCCACCCAGGACGTCGATCCGCTCGATGAAGAGCTGGGGACGCAGCCTGCGGCAACGCCGGCCACGCCCGCCAAAGCGTCCAGGCACGCCAAACCTGCACCCGTGCAGGCGTCCGCTGACCCGCTGGTCGATACCACGCCCTTCGGCGTGGACGCGCCGCCACCCGCCGCCGCCGCTGCTCCTGGCAGCACTGAAGACGGCGACGCCGCGCTGTTCGGCCTGCTGTGGCCGCCGGGCGAGTCCGTGAAGCTGGATTCGACCATCGACCGCCGCACCCTGCGCGCACAAATCGCCCGCTTGGGCGAACTGGGCTACGCGCTGGACTTCAAGACGCAGGAGTGGAGCCGCCAGGCCGAACTGCAATCTGCGTGATCACAGACGCCGCACCTGCGGCGTTCTTCATCCACCCGCCGGGGTTCTCCCCTGCGGGGAGGCCTCCGGCTCAACTATTCCAGGAGGCCTCTCATGGGCTGGTACTTCTCACCCCAATCGCGGTCTGAACTGATCGCGGAACTGATCGCACCGCAAGAGACCGAGCGCGCTAGCGTCAAGGTCATCGCCCACGCGCTGCGCGGCAACGTCCTCTGGTCCGTCGCGGAAGTGACGGCCAAGGTCGAAGGCGTGCATCGTGAACTCGCACCGGGCCAATCCCTGCGCTACATCCGTTGCGATCTGCTTGAACGCAGCGGAGGCCAGTGGGGTTGCAAGCCGCTGGACGAGTCCATGCACCCGTACTACTACTCGTGCCCGCTGTCCTATCTGGACCTCGCACCGGAGCAGTCCGCCGACTGGCGTGCAGGCGTTCGCGCCTACCACGCACGGCGGCGCACACCCACGGCATCCACGGCACCCGCCGCGGCGCCGATGGCCTGAGCTTGGAGGAACCGACATGGACCTGATCCTGGCTGCGCTCTCACCCTCGCTGCTGGCACTCGTTGAAGGGAGTTTGTCCAACGACGAAGTGTCCTCCGACGAGGAAATTCTGGAGTACTTCATCAGTAGCGGCCTCACCGAGGAACAGGCACGGCAGGCACTGACCTACCGCGACCAGTACCTCAGCAACATCTACCTGGACGGCTTCACGCCGATCACTGCGGCAGACAAGGCGCTTCATTTCAATCCGCACACCCGGCAGTTCGAGCCGGACTGAGCGATTTTCTTCCACCCCCTGGGGCAGTACTTGCCCCTGGGGGCGGTGCTGTTCCCGGTTAGCCGAGGACATCACCATGACCACACACCCTTCATCCACCACGCTCTACCGCATCGACGAATGCCCGGACGTGATGACCGACGCCTGCGTCGGCGATGACCAGGGCAACCTGATCTTCCTGTCGATCTGGGCGCGGGACACCGCCATCCAGCAGTTCCTCGCTCGCCTGACCCTCGGGCGCGATGAGCAGGGACTGGACCAGTTCCACGTCATCACCGACCAAGGCGGCAGCGTCCCGGTGTTCATCGGCAACGTCGATCGCCTGGAAAAGCGCATGACACGCGCCTACCGGCGAACGCTGTTCGGTTCGCTGTCCAACGTGTGGCTGTTCGACCGGCGCTGCGTCAAGCCCGACAAGGCCAACGCCAGCGCACTGGCATTGCTGCCACGCGACAGCGCCCACCGGCTCGACCGCCTGTGGACGCTGGTGCGGGACACATGCCCGCTGCCACTGCTCGATCGCTGGCGCGAGACCGTGCTGGAACTGCTGCAAACCCGCGAGATGCTGGCCCGTCTTCCGTTCGCCCTCGGGCCATTGGAAGGCCATCGGCTCGCCATCGACGTGCCGGCGCTGACCCTGGCGCTGGGCTCCCTGATCCGCAGTGACGTGCTCACCGCCTATCCCTATCCGGCCGAGATCTGGACGCCGGAAGCGGTAGCGGCTTGACCCCCTCGGAAGCACGCCTTGGCGTGCTTCCGCCATTCCTCCCCGCCAACCAGGAGACTTCCATGGCCCTCATGTTCCCGCGGCTCGCCCGCAATTTCGTGAAGAACGGGTACTTCCCCACGGACGAACCCACGCTCGAAAGAGCCCTCAACGCACTGATGCCCAGCGATGGGCCGATGTGCATCCTCGATCCCTGCGCCGGCGAAGGCGTGGCGATCGCCGAAGCTGCCCATGCCCTCGGGCGCGAGCAGGCCAAAGCGTTCGCCGTCGAGTTCGACGCGGAGCGGGCGCGCCATGCCCGCGGCCTGGTCAATCACTGCCTGCACGCGGACCTGATGGACACGATGGTCTCCAAACAGTCCTTCGGTCTGCTCTGGCTCAACCCACCTTATGGTGACCTGTCCAAGGACGCCAACGGCAACATCGGCTACCAGGGCCAAGGCCGTGCCCGTCTCGAAAAGCTGTTCTATCAGCGCAGCCTGTCGCTGTTGCAGTACGGCGGCGTGCTGGTCTTCATCGTCCCCGGCTACGTGCTCGACGCGGAGTTGGTCGGCTGGCTGACGCGCCACTGCGCCGACCTGCGGATCTACCGAGCGGTGGAGACGCAGTTCAAGCAGGTGGTGATCTTCGGCCGGCGGGTGCGCCAGCGCGAGCAGGCCTCGGATGGCGTCAAGGCCGTGCGCAATCTGCTGCTACAGGTCGGGCAAGGTGAAGTCGAAACCGAGGAACTGCCGAGCGAATGGCCGTTCCTGCCGTACATCGTCCCCACCAGCCTGGCCGAGCCGGAGCATTTCTTCCGCGTGACGATGGAGCCGGAGCAGTTCGCCGACGAGGTTGGCAGGCTGCAAGGCCTCTGGCCGTCGCTGGACACGCACCTGGGGGCCGCGCAGCAGTCGCTGCGTCCGCCGGCGCGGGCCTTGTCCCACTGGCATCTCGCCCTGGCTCTGGCCGCGGGTGCGATTTCCGGCGTGGTGCGCTCCAAGACCGGGCGTCTGCTCGTCGTCAAAGGTGACACCCACAAGGACAAGACGCTCCAGCGGGAATTCACCGAGCGCGAAGACGGCTCGATCTCCGAGACCCGCATCCTCACCGACAAGTTCGTGCCTGTCATCCGCGCGTGGGACATGACGCCGGGCTCCGCCACGCGGGGCGAGGTGTTGACCATCCGCTGAACGTTTCTCCACCGCAGACGGTTCGCCGTCTCTCTTCCCACCACGGGGCATGCCATCGCCCCGCTGGGGGTTGGTGCATGCCCCATTTTCTTGGAGCATCACCATGTCCCTCGATCTCGATACCACCGCCAACGATGCAACGCCCGTGCAGGGCGAACTGCTCGATGCGGAATCTTCCCCTCTGACCCTGAGCCTTCAGGATTTTGTCGGTGAGTTCGGCGACGAACTGCTCGACTCGCTCAACCGCGCCAACCCGCCGGTCTATAACGGCCAGCCGCAGGCGCACCGGCAGCTCATCGTCGCCAGCCTCAAGCGCAAGTTGTTCCAGGCCCAGGCCGACGTCGTCCATGCCGCTGCCGAGTTGCTGGTCGACTGTGGCGAACGCGCCGCGATCGTCAATGGCGAGATGGGCTGCGGCAAGACGACCGTCGGTATTGCCGCGGCCGCCGTGCTCAACGCCGAAGGCTACCGCCGAACCTTGGTTCTCTCGCCACCCCATCTGGTTTACAAGTGGCGGCGCGAGATCCAGGAGACGGTGGCAGGCGCCAAGGTCTGGGTGCTCAACGGCCCGGACACGCTGGTCAAGCTCATCAAGCTGCGCGAGCAGTTGGGTGTGCAGCCCACGGGCCAGGAGTTCTTTGTCCTGGGACGCGTCAGGATGCGGATGGGATTCCACTGGAAGCCCGTCTTCACCACGCGGCGCACCCGCCATGGCGACGTGGCAGCGTGCCCTGACTGCGGCACGATCATCACCGACCTCGACGGCGAGCCGGTCAACCCGGTCGCGCTCGAAGCCGAGGAGTACCGCAGGAAGTGCGGCCAGTGCGCTGCGCCCCTGTGGACGTTGATCCGTCCGCGCAGCCTGTCCGGCGGCGACCAGTCCTCGGCCGTGCTCAAAGCCCTCAAACGGATTCCTACGATTGGCGAAGTCACCGCGCAGAAGCTCATGCAGAAGTTCGGCGATGGCTTCTTGGCCTCGATGCTGGGCGACAACATCCATGAGTTCATCAACCTCATGGACGGCAACGGCGAGCTGGTGTTTTCCGACCGTCAGGCCACCCGCATGGAACGTGCGATGGCCAATATGGAGTTCGGCTTTGGCGAGGGTGGTTACCAGCCGTCCGAGTTCATCAAGAGGTACTTGCCGCAAGGCACCTTCGATCTGCTCATCGCCGACGAGGCCCACGAGTACAAGAACGGCGGCAGCGCCCAGGGCCAGGCCATGGGCGTGCTGGCAGCGAAGGCTCGCAAGACCTTGCTGCTGACCGGCACGTTGATGGGCGGCTACGGCGACGACCTGTTCTACCTGCTGTTCCGCGCCCTTCCCGGGCGGATGATCGAAGACGGCTATCGCCCGACCACGAGCGGCAGCATGACCTCGGCCGCGATGGCGTTTATGCGCGATCACGGTGTCTTGAAGGACATCTACTCCGAGAGCACCGGCACGGCGCACAAGACGGCCAAGGGCACCAAGGTATCGGTGCGCACGGTCAAGGCTCCCGGCTTCGGGCCGAAAGGGGTCTTGCGGTGCATCCTGCCGTTCACCATCTTCCTCAAGCTCAAGGACATCGGAGGCAACATCCTGCCGCCGTATGACGAGGAGTTTCGCGAGGTCCAGATGGACGTGGCGCAAGCCGCGGCCTACCGCGATCTGGCGGGTCGGCTGACCGCGGAGCTGAAACAGGCTCTGGCGCGACGCGATACGACCTTGCTCGGCGTGGTGCTCAACGTGCTGCTGGCCTGGCCGGATTGCTGCTTCCGGTCGGAGACCGTGGTGCATCCGCGCACGCGCAACACCCTGGCGTTCGTCCCGGCTCAGTTCAACGAGTTCGAGATCAGCCCCAAGGAGCGTGAGCTACTCGACATCTGCAAAGAGGAGAAGGCACAGGGTCGCAAGGTTCTGGCCTATACGGTCTATACCGGAACGCGGGACACCACCTCGCGTTTGAAGGTGCTGCTGGAGCAGGATGGCTTCAAGGTGGCGGTACTGCGCGCAAGCGTGGATGCCAGCCGCCGCGAGGACTGGATCGCTGAGCAGTTGGACCGTGGCATCGATGTGCTCATCACCAATCCCGAGTTGGTCAAAACGGGATTGGACCTGTTGGAGTTTCCGACGATCGTGTTCATGCAGTCGGGCTACAACGTGTATTCGCTCCAGCAGGCGGCACGCCGCTCCTGGCGCATCGGGCAGAAGCTGTCCGTGCGCGTGATCTACCTCGGCTACGCGGGTTCCTCGCAGATGACCTGCCTTGAGCTGATGGCCAAGAAGATCATGGTCTCGCAGTCCACCTCGGGCGATGTACCAGAGTCCGGGCTCGATGTCCTGAACCAGGATGGCGATTCCGTCGAGGTTGCCCTCGCAAGGCAACTTGTGATGGTTTGATCCTTTCCACTTGCGGCCCTTCGGGGCCTTTTTTTTGGCAGGAGCGCTGCCGGCAAATCGGACGCTGTGCGATTCGCATTGTTTGCTGTCGCGTGTAGACGTAGCGGCGATGGTGAGGGCTCGATGTTTCAGGACACCGTGCTATGTGCCCATCCCATCCCCGGTTCCACCATCCCGAACGCCGCCTGCTGTCGGGGTTTCTCGGCCTGCTCTTATCGGTCCTGGCCGGTGGCTGCGCGACGACGACCACGACGCAGATGGCGCCCGACGTCATTGCGATTGAGGAAGCCTCGCCCGGACCCCAGCCCGAAGCCGCCCAGTTCATTCCGGTCGTGCGCTACGGTCGCTACACCCTCGTCGAGCTTGCGCCGATGGCTGCACAGCGCGACTTGCTGCTGCAAACCGTCGATGTATCTATGCCCGAAGACGCCCGAGCAACGGTCGGCGATGGGCTGCGGCATGTGCTCAAGCGCAGCGGCTATCAGCTTTGCGAGACGGCGCATGCCGTGATCGAGTTGTACACGCTGCCGCTGCCAGCGGCGCACCTGCATCTGGGCCCCATGAGCCTGCGCGATGCGTTGCTCACCCTGGCCGGCCCGGCCTGGGAACTGCACGCGGATGACCGTACGCGCCAAGTCTGCTTTGAGCAGATCGGCGAACCCACTGGCGGCGCCCCGATTCTTGAACCGCCCGCCACCGCCGCCGCGGCGCAGCCGTTCCCCCTCGCGGGAGGCCGGCCATGAACACTTCGCAATCTTCCCGGCGCCCGACCGCCGCCGTGGTGGTGCAGAGCCTGCTCTGGCTTTGGCTGATCTGCCTCAGCGTCCTCGTGGTTCTGGGCTACCAGACGATGAGCGACCTGGCTGACCAGGAGCGGCTTGGCACCCGCCTGCAACGCCTCGAAGCGCAGGTAGCCGGTCTGGCCGAAACGACCCAGACCTTGCAACAGCGGCCCGCAGCCGCGACCGCCACAGTCCTGCAAGACGCCCGTCAGGCCCTGGAGGCGCGCATTGCCCAATTCGAGCAGGCGCTAAGCGACCGCGCAACTGCCGACGACCTTCAGGCGCTGCGCGCGGAGGTCGAGCAGATCAAGGTGCGCCAGACGGCAGCGCGTGCCGCCGTGCCGGTCCAGCCGCGCGCGCCTGGCAAGCCCGCTGCCGCGAAACCCGAGCCACCGCCGCCGCTGCCCTTCCGCGTCGTCGGCGCCGAACTGCGCGCCGGCCAGCGCAGCGTGTCCGTCGCGCCGGGCGCCGGGGATTTCACGCCTGACCAGCTCCAGGTGCTGCTGCCAGGCGATGCGGTTGGCCCATGGCGCTTGCTGGCAATCGACGGCAACGCCGCCGTATTCCAGATCGACGGGCAGGTCCGCCGCCTGGCGATTCCTTGATGGAGGCCGACTCGCCATGAAGCCCGCGATCTTGCTCGCCATGCTCCTGCTGGTCTCACCGCAGTGGACCGCCTGGGCACAGCAGCCCGCGACGGCCCAGCCTCGCAATGCGCAGAGCCAGGAACGTCCCTTGGTCGGTCGCGCCCTGGACGACCGCGCGGCACGCGACTGGGGACTGCAACCGCAGGAGTGGGCGCGCTACCAGGAACTCATGGCAGGGCCTTTGGGCATCCATTCGCCCAACCTGGACCCGCTTTCCGCGCTGGGCATCGAGGCCCGCTCCGACGAAGAGAGACGCCGCTACGCGGAGATGCAGGTGCAGGCCGAGGCGCGCCGCGTGGAGAAGTTACTCGCCTACCAGCGCGCCTACGACGAAGCCTGGCAGCGGCTGAACCCCGGCATGCAGCGCGTGAACCTCCCTGATGACAGGTCGAATGCTGCCGCCATGCGCGGCAGTGGTCGCACCGCGGTTTTCATCAAGGACGGCTGCGTCGCCTGCGGTCAACTCGTGCAGCGCCTGCAGACTTCAGGGGCCGAGTTCGACCTGTACATGGTCGGCAGCCGCCAGGACGATGCGCGCATCCGCGACTGGGCCAAGCGCGCGCAGATCGACCCGGCGCGCGTGCGCAGCGGCAGCATCACGCTCAACCACGACGGCGGCCGCTGGCTGTCGCTGGGCCTGCCCGGCGACTTGCCAGCGGTCGTGCGTGAGGCGAACGGCCAATGGCAGCGCCAGCCGTAGCGGCCACCTCCGTTTCTCAGTTCTTGCGCGCACTGGTGCTCGCTGCTGCCCTGTACGTCTGCGCCACCCACGCCCAGGAGGTTCCGCCACCGGCCTACCAGCTTGCCGCCCAGCGCGCCGGCATCCCCTCGACGGTGCTTTACGCCGTGGCCTTGCAGGAGAGCGGCGTCCGGCGCAACGGGCGCATCGTCCCGTGGCCTTGGTCCCTCAACGTCGCAGGCCAGTCGCACCGTTACGCGACCCGAGCCGACGCCTGCGCTGGTTTGCAGCAGGCAATACGAGCCACGCCGCACACACGCATCGACGCAGGCCTGGGGCAGATCAACCTCGGCTACCACCAGCAGCGCTACAGCACCGCTTGCGACCTGCTCGACCCGTACCGCAACCTCGCCATCGCCGCCGAGATCCTGCACGAACAACACACCCCCGGCGAGGACTGGTTGCTGGCGATCGGTCGATACCACCGCCCCGCAGGTGGCGAGCCCGCCGCCCGCTATCGGCGCAGCGTGTCCCGCCACCTCGCCCGCGTGCAGGGTGCGCGCCCAACCACTGCGGCGTCCACCGCGCGCCAGGAGACCTCCCCATGACGAAATCCCATCTGGCCAATCTCACGTTCAAGAGCCTGCTCATGCTGCTGACCGCCCTGCCACTGGCCTCGCTTGCCGGCGAGCCGCTGATCGTGGTCGAGGACCGTGGCGGCGTATCGGCGCTGCCGTACTACGAAGCACTCAACCTCCAGCCGCGGGGCAACGGTGCAGCGCGGTCACCCATCCCGATGCCGCAGGTTCCCGCGACACCCGCGGATGAAGCCGCGATGCTGCCGGTGCGCAGCGCCAAGCTCACACCCGGCACCGTCGCGCGACGGGTGATCGAGGCGCCTGGCCTGCGGCCATTCGTGGTCGTCGGCGACGACAAGGCTTCCCAGGACTGGTTGCAGCGCCATGCAGCCTCGTTGCGCGAGCGCGGCGCGGTCGGCCTGGTGGTCAACGTCGAGACCGTACAGGGCCTAGCGCGGCTGCGCGCACTGGCGCTCGGCGTACCCCTCGCGCCCGTGTCCGGCGACGACCTGGCCGAACGCCTGGGCCTGCGGCACTACCCGGCGCTGGTTACGGCCACCGGCATCGAGCAATGAAGCCATGTCGGGGAAACAGCCGGTCGAGGTTCTGCTTCGCCCAGCGGTGGAGCTTTACACCGTCGCAGCGTGTGCAGGCGCCGCGTTTCTGTCCCTGGTGGCCCCGTGGTCGCTCGCGCTGAGCCCGGCCATGGGCATCGGCAGCGCGTTGGCGTTCAGCGCCTACGGTGCCATCCGCTATCGCGATGCCCGCGTGATCCTGCGCTACCGGCGCAACATCCGCCGTCTCCCCCGCTACGTGATGACCAGCCGCGACGTGCCGGTCAGCCAGCAGCGGCTCTTCATCGGTCGGGGCTTTCTCTGGGAGCAGAAGCACACCCATAGGCTGATGCAGACGTACCGGCCAGAGTTTCGCCGCTACGTCGAGCCGACCCCGGCCTACCGGCTGGCGCGGCGACTGGAAGAGCGGCTGGAGTTCGCGCCGTTTCCGCTATCGCGCCTACCGAGGCTCACAGGATGGGATGTGCCTTTCAACCCGGTACGGCCGCTGCCGCCCGTGGGGGGCCTGCCGCGGCTACACGGCATCGAGCCGGAGGAAGTGGACGTCAGTCTGCCGCTCGGCGAGCGCGTCGGGCATTCCCTGGTGCTGGGCACGACGCGCGTGGGCAAGACACGGCTCGCCGAGTTGTTCGTCACGCAGGACATCCGCCGCAAGAACGCCGCCGGCGAGCATGAGGTGGTCATCGTCATCGACCCCAAGGGCGATGCAGACCTCCTGAAGCGCATGTACGTCGAGACCAAGCGCGCGGGCCGCGAGGGCGAGTTCTACATCTTCCACCTTGGATGGCCGGAGATTTCCGCGCGCTACAACGCCGTGGGGCGCTTCGGTCGCATCTCGGAAGTCGCCACCCGCATCGCAGGGCAGCTCTCCGGCGAAGGCAACAGCGCGGCGTTCCGCGAGTTCGCCTGGCGCTTCGTGAACATCATCGCGCGGGCATTGGTGGAGCTGGGGCAGCGCCCGGACTACATGCTGATCCAGCGGCACGTCATCAACATCGACGCGCTGTTCATCGAGTACGCCCAGCACTACTTCGCCAAGACCGAGCCCAAGGCCTGGGAGGTGATCGTCCAGATCGAGGCCAAACTCAACGAAAAGAACATCCCGCGCAACATGATCGGGCGCGAGAAGCGCGTGGTGGCGCTGGAGCAGTACCTCTCCCAGGCACGCAACTACGACCCCGTGCTCGACGGCCTGCGCTCGGCGGTCCGGTACGACAAGACCTATTTCGACAAGATCGTCGCATCGCTGCTGCCTCTCCTGGAGAAGCTCACCAGCGGCAAGATCGCGCAGCTCCTGGCCCCGAACTACTCCGACCTGGCCGACCCGCGCCCGATCTTCGACTGGATGCAGATCATCCGCAAACGGGCCGTCGTCTATGTGGGCCTGGATGCGCTCTCGGACGCCGAAGTCGCCGCTGCGGTCGGCAATTCCATGTTCTCCGATCTCGTGTCGGTCGCCGGGCACATCTACAAGCACGGGATCGATGATGGCTTACCCGATGCATCGGCCGGCGCGCGCGTGCCGATCAACGTCCACGCCGATGAATTCAACGAACTCATGGGTGACGAGTTCATTCCGCTCATCAACAAGGGCGGCGGCGCCGGGCTCCAAGTCACCGCCTACACGCAGACGCTCTCCGATATCGAAGCCCGCATTGGCAACCGCGCGAAGGCCGGTCAGGTGATCGGCAACTTCAACAACCTGTTCATGCTGCGGATTCGGGAGACAGCCACCGCCGAACTGCTGACCCGGCAACTGCCGAAGGTCGAGGTCTATACCACCACCATCGTCTCGGGTGCGACGGACAGTTCGGACATCCGCGGCGCGACGGACTTCACGTCCAACACCCAGGACCGCATCAGCATGTCGAGCGTGCCGATGATCGAACCCTCCCAGGTCGTCGGCCTGCCCAAGGGCCAGTGCTTCGCGCTGCTGCAGGGCGGCCAGCTCTGGAAAATCCGGATGCCGCTGCCGGCACCGGACCCAGACGAAGTGATGCCGCAGGATCTGCAGCAGCTCGCGGGCTACATGCGCCAGAGCTACACCGATGCGACCCAATGGTGGGAGTTCACGAGTTCCCCGGCGTTGCAGGATGCGGCCTTGCCCGACGATCTGCTCGATGACGCCGGGCCGGCCAAGCCGGTCGAATCTGTCGCGCCGGCCACCGGCGCTGACGACAGCGCCGCGAACGAGGCCTCGTCATGAAAGATGCCGCCTCGACCGCGCAGCGGGAGCAGAACCAGCGTCAAGGTTTGATCGTCGGCACTATCACCTTGCCGTTCCGGCTGCTCGGGGTGCTGATCGGCTCGCTGCTGTTCTCCATCGTGGTGGAGTGCGTCGGCATGCACTTGTTCTGGAAAGACCAGGGCTGGCGCCATGCCCAACAGATGTTGCAGTACGAGCTGGGGCACCTGTCCAACCACTTCACGCGCAGCGTGGTCGTGCAGGAGCCGGGGCGCACTGCGCACGAGTTGGTGGATACCGGCTACGAATGGGTGTTCGTGCGCTCGGGACTGCTGGAACGCATGAGCCAGACCGCCGAGCGCGCCCGTGCGCCCAGCCAGGGGAAGGACCATGGCGGGGTGCGGAACTTCCGGTATTTCATCAGCCAGGTCTATGTCTGGACCGAGCGCTACCTGATCGCCGCCGCGTTCACGACGCTGACCTTCCTCGTTCGTCTGCTGGTTCTGTTGCTCACGCTGCCGTTGATCTTCACGGCAGCGTTCGTCGGGCTGATCGACGGCCTGGTGCGGCGCGATGTGCGCCGGTTTGGCGCGGGCCGCGAATCGGGCTTCATCTACCACCGCGCAAAAGCGAGCTTGATGCCGCTGGCCGTGCTGCCCTGGGTTACCTACCTGGCGCTTCCGATCTCGGTGCATCCGCTCCTGATCCTGCTGCCGAGCGCTGCCTTGCTGGGGGTGGCGTTGAGTCTGACTGCGGGTAGCTTCAAGAAGTACCTATAGTTTTTCCGTGTAAGTAGACTGCGCTACCAACTGATCGCCCGGCTCGGGCAGTGCCCCAGTCTCGTGGGGGCCGCGCCAACCGATTTTCTTAAAGCCCGCCCCAGCACACGGATGCCCGTCTCGTCAGGCTTGCTCCATTTGGCGAAGTAGGAATGCACCGTTGCCCGTTGCCACTTGGGCCACTCACTGGGCAAGAATTTCCACTGGCAGCCGGTACGCAGGCGTTCGCGAAGGGTGGCTTTCCGGTGTTCCTTGATCACGAGACGAGGTTTCGACGCAACTCGTCGAGCAACCATCGTCCTGCCACGCCTAGCGCACGATCACGTCGGTGCGCCGCGTAGATCGTCAGACCTTCCGGGGGCGTCGGATCTTCGTGAATCTCAATCGCCGTGAGTGCCCCGACGGCGATCAATGGCGCCACGAGGTGCTCAGGCATGCGGCACCAACCGAATCCCGCCAAAAGAAAATCGAATCGACGACCGAGATCGACAAATCGCCAAAGTCTGGTGCCGGCCACGCCGTAATTTGCGCTGCCTGGATCGACCGGATCCGACAAAACCAACTGGACGTACGGCGCGAGATCGCTCTCTGTCGCCGGACGTCCTAACAAGGCAAGAGGATGGCCGGGCGCGACGACCGCATGCATTCGAGCGCGCAGCAACGGATAGGCAGCAATGTCATCAGGAACGCCAGGCAGCAGCAGGCACAGGGCAATGGCTGCCGAACCACTGCGAAGCCGCCGCAATGAACCGCCCAGCCCTTCGGTCGAAAAATGCACCGGGAGATCGGGGAAGGTTTCACTCAGCGTGCGCAAGCTGTCAATCAGAGGTGCGGTTGGCACCAAGGGATCGATCGCAATCGTCAACTCCGGCTCTACACCCGCGCGCGTGCTGGCTGCAATGGCCTCGAAACGAGTGGCACTTGCAAGCACCGACCGAGCTTGATCGACCAGTACACGCCCCACATCAGTCAGGCGCGGTCGGCGCCCTCGGCGGTCAAACAGTTCAACGCCCTGGATTGCCTCGAGATTGCTGACGGCCTGGCTAACTGCCGACTGCGCACGCCTAAGTTCGCGACCGGCGGCTGAAAAACTACCTGCCTCCGCAATGGTCACAAGGATGCGCAACTGGTCGAGGGTAAGACTACCGATCATTATCCATCTCAAAAACAGATGGAAACTATCACATTTTCATCTCTTCCGCTGAAGCTTTATGGCGACTAGATTAATGCCACAACTCCATTTGTTGTCCTGCGCGGCAATTACTGAAGCTTTGCCACCCATTCAACGGCAACCCGCGTATTGCTCACCCGCTCCGAAAGAAAGAACCCTCAAATGAACAAGCTTCTCGTTGTCGAGACCAGCCCACGCGGCGACCAGTCCGTATCGCGTCAAATGACCCAACGCTTCCTTACGGCATGGCGCACCGCGAATCCGGAAGGCCACATCGTGCATCGCGATCTCGCCAATCCCGGGCTCTCGTTCGTTACAGCGCCTTGGCTCCAAGCCTACTTCACACCGCCCGCAGATCAATCGCAAGCGATGAAGGAGGAGCTTCGACTGTCAGATGAACTGGTCGCCGAACTCCTTGTGGCTGAGCACCTTGTCATCTCGACACCGGTCTACAACTACAACGTCCCGGCCTCGCTCAAGGCGTGGGTGGATCACATCGTACGCAAGGGCATGACGCTCGGCTTTGACGGGCGGGGCCTTGTCAAAGGCAAGAAGGCGACCTTGTTGATTGCTTCTGGCGGCGTGTATAGCGAGGGATCGCCGATAAAGGATCGCGACATCGCGACGCAATACCTTCGGCTCATCCTCGGGGTTATCGGCATCGATGACGTAAGTGTGGTGGCGGGCGGCGGGGCGAAAGCCGTTGACCTGCGTGAGCAGACGATGGATGGATTCCTTGACGCGCTGCAGCCGCAGATCGATCGCGCTGCAGGAGTTGCAATCACCCGAAAATCTTGAGCCTGGCCTAGTGGCAGGACTTCGCAGGCGTTCTGGGCGTCGCTGCTCTGGTGATCGCGTATGGGCAGTAAGCGGCCAGCCGTCCCACCTTGACGGCAATTGGTGGGCCCATCAAGCGATGTGTTGATCAGCCTGCAGGCTGCCAGAGGTGCGGAAGCAGCTCGTCGATGCGGCTGTTGAGATGGGTCGGCAGTCGCGTGAACACGTCCTTCAGGTAGGCCCATGGATCGTGGCCATTCAACTTGGCCGACTGCACCAGACTCATCACCACCGCAGCACGTTGGCCAGCAAGTTCGCTGCCGGCGAACAGCCATGCTTTTCGGCCCAGAGCCCACGGGCGGATCTGGTTCTCGCAATGGTTGTTGTCCACGTTGACGTCGCCATCCAGCAGGTTTTGCGTCAGCGCGGTCCAAGCGTTCAGGCTGTAGCTGAGCGCCCTGGCTGTCGAGCTGCCGTCAGGCACGCGGCTTCGCTCCAGACGCAGCCAGGCATGCAGTTCCTCCCACAGTGGCTTGGCGTCCCGCTGCCTGCTGGCCAGTCGCTCTTCGGTCGTCAAGGCTGCCAGTTCACGCTCGATCCGATAGATCTGCGCGATGCGTCGCAGCGCCTCATCCGCGACGGCGCTCCTGCCCCCGTCGCGCAGCAGCTCGTCGAACTTGCGTCTGGCGTGCGCAAGACATCCGGCAGGAATGCGTCCGGGCTGGGCGACCATCACCTTGTCATAGGCGGCGTACTCATCACGCACCAGCGTGCCGCGCCACGCCGTTGCACCGTGCCCGTCATCATCCGAGCCAAGGAAGGCAATGGGGTACTGCGCACCCCGCCCGGCACAGAAGTCGTAGATCACCCCCGGCACCGCATCGAAGGCGCCCCGCGCATAGGTCCAGACGTAGGCCCGTTTGGTCTTGCCCCGGCCCGGATCGAGCATGGCCACCGGCGTCTCGTCGGCATGCAGCACCTGCGCCGACAGCACGAAGCGTTTGTGCGCGTCGTACAGCGGTATGAGGGCTGCGCCGCCTTGCCCGGACCAGCTCGCCAGCGTGGAGCGCGGCGTGTGCACGTTCGAGCGTGCGTTGATGGACTCCATCCGGTAGTACGGCAGATGGTCCACGAAGTGGCTGACGATCGTGTGCGCGATCAAGCCGGCCGCCGGCATGCCGCCGTCAATGATCTGTGGCGCAACGGCCTCTTGCACCAGACACTCGCAGCAGCGGCATGCCCACTTGCCGTAGATGTGGCGGTGCACGAAGAACTCTGCAGGCACGATGTCCAGCTTCTCGCTGATGTCCTGGCCCACACGCACCATCGGCTTGCCGCAACCCGGGCTCGGGCAGTTCGTGTTGTCGGGCTCGTGGTAGTGGTCTTCGCGGCGCAGATGATCGGGCAGAGGCTTGCGACGTGGCTTGCGCTCGGTCTGCGTGTCGTCCTTGGCCGGTGTTGCCGGCTCGCCCCTGGCTTGCTCCAGTTGGGCCTGCAAGCTGGCTTCGTCCTCGGCCAGCGTCTCGTCGAAGAGGCGCCGCTGCTCGGCGCTCATCGCTTCGGTCTTGGCGCCGAACTTCCATGCCTTCAGCCGTGCGAGCTGGAAGGTTATCTTCTCGATCTTGGCGTCCTTGAACCTGATCTCGCTGTCCTGCTGGCGCAGGTGTCGAAGCATCTTCTGCGCGAGTGCGGCGATGGCCTCGGGCGCCAGACCTTGCAGGTCTTCGTCCTTCAGATCGTGCAACGCTTGCATGTATGAATCATGCCGATTCCAGTGGCCCATCGTTACTCGGGGATGCGCTGTCAACGCACCCGCCGCGGGCTCAGCGTCAGAGCCGCGTGATAGTGCTCATCTCGGGCAGGCGCTGCCAGGGCAGCCCGACCACGAGCGCATCGAACTGCGCTTGCGTCAGTGCGATCGGCTGATGCTTCAACACACCGATCTCTGCATCGATCTCGCGTGGCCACACGAAGTGACCAACGTTCAACCGTCTTGCAGCGCACCAGACCCCGAAGCCGTCGTGCACGATCATCTTGATGCGTGTGGCCCGTGCATTGGCAAACAGGTAGCCGTGATGCGCGTTCGCGCTGCCCAGAGCATGGACCACATGCGCGAGCAGGCGCTCGGCGCCAGCGCGCATGTCCACGGGCTTCGTGCACAGCCACAAGGCGTCGATGCGGATCATCGCAACACCTCGCGCAGCCATGCTGCGCAGTCCGCTGCTGCCGAGACCGGCCAGGTCACGCTCACACCGAGCACGCCGCGTTTGAATTCAAGGTGGATGGCCTCGGCAGCGACACAAGCGACCGCCGGCGCCGAGGGCGGTGCTGAAGGTGGCGGTGCCGGTGGAGGCAAGGACAGCGCGATGAACTGGGGCGCCGACTCGGCAACCGTCGTTGACGTTGAGACTGGACTCGCCCCGCGTCCGCGGCGCCATTGGTGCACCAGGTTGTCGTTCAACTTGAAGGACAGTGCGACTGCCGCAACTGATGCCCCTGGCTCTCTGCAGGCAGCAAGGACCTGCGCCTTGAACTCTGCGCTGTGACGGCGCCGTTGCTTCGGATTGACGTCCATTGATGCTGTCCAGCTAACTTAGATGGACACCATGGTCTATGCCTCAACGACCGAACTCAAGGTGGGTTAACTGGACGCTTACTATGGGCAAGCGACTTGGCCGTCCATCCGATAGCCCACCTCGCGCACCTTGTAGCTTGCATCGCGTTGCAAGGTCCGAAACGACCATCGATGGCGTGCCCAAAGATCAATGCGGTAGCCGTCACCGAGAACGGTGATCCTTCGAAGGCACGGATGGTTGCAACCATGAAAGGGGGGTCGGGCCGGATCACGCGTTTGTGCTCGACGGCACTTAGAGCGGCTAACAATACCGAGTCATCGGCTGACCTGCGTTCTGCGTTTGGCAGCGCATGGGAAGAAACAAGAACAAGGAAATCAGCACGGAGCTGTACAAGAAGCTGGCGCCATTGCTGCCGGTGGTGACGCCGTCGACCAAGGGCGGACGGCCCCGCCTGAGCGACGAGCAGGCGCTCAACGGCATCGTCTTCGTACTGCGTACGGGCATCCCGTGGGAGGATCTGCCGCAAGAGCTGGGCTTTGGCAGCGGCATGACCTGCTGGCGGCGGCTGCGCGATTGGCAAGCGGCAGGTGTGTGGCACGGTCTGCACCTGGCGTTGCTCGGTGAACTGCGCCATGCTGACAAGCTGGACTTCAGTCGATTCATCATGGACGGGGCGAGCGTACCGAACCCCCGGGGGGCTCGTACACAGGCCCCAACCCCACGGACAGGGGCAAGCTGGGCAGCAAACGCCACCTCATCACGGACCGCCAAGGCATCCCGATGATGTTTTGCGTTACCGGTGCCAATCGGCATGATTCGGTGGTGTTCGACGAACTGATCGACGCCTTGCCTGCGGTCGCGGGCAAGCGTGGCAGGCCGCGCCGCTGGCCGGGCAAGATGCATGCGGACAAGGGTTACGACTACGCGCGATGCCGCGCGCATCTCAAGCGCCGTGGCATCAAGGACCGCATCGCCCGCAAAGGCATCGAGAGCAACGACCGACTTGGCCGCCATCGCTGGGTGGTCGAGCGCACGCACGCCTGGTTGGCAGCTTTCGGCAAGCTGCGCACTCGCTTCGAGCGTCGCATCGACATTCATGTCGCCTTGCTCTCGCTGGCCTGTTGCGTCATCTGCCTGCGGTCCATCCCGTCGTTTTGTTAGCCGCTCTTAGGGCGCGCAGCGCTGCGTACGTTTCATGGTTGCACTCACATCTTGCTCGGCGCCCTGACGCCGAGAATCGCGAGACCATTGCGCAGCACATGCGCGGTAGCAGCGATAAGCGCCAAACGTGCCTTCTTGACACTCTCGTCGTCGACAAGAATTCGCTCGGCGTCGTAGTAGCTGTGGTAACTAGCGGCCAGCTCGCGTAAGTAGAACGTGACATCATGCGGCGAGAAATCCTTCGCTGCCGCGCTCAGCATTTCGGGGTATCTGGCGAGTAGCAGCATGAGAGCCTGCGCGGCCGGGCTTTCAAGTGCCAACAGTTCAACATCGTGCAGCGATGCCACGTCGCCGCCCCAACTCGCTAACACCGAGCAGATGCGCGCATGCGCGTACTGCACGTAATACACCGGGTTGTCGTTGTTCTTCGTCACGGCAAGGTCAACGTCGAACGTGTATTCGGTGTCGGGCTTACGGCTCAGCAGAAAGAAGCGGACCGCGTCGGTACTGGTCCATTCGATCAAGTCGCGCAGCGTGACATAGCTGCCTGCGCGCTTGCTTATCTTGACCTCTTCGCCACCCTTCATGACGCGCACCATTGTGTGCAGCACATAGTCCGGGTAATCGGCCGGAATGCTTTCGTCCACGCCCTGCAGGCCGGCGCGAACGCGTGCGATGGTGCCATGGTGGTCGGTACCCTGGATGTTGACGACCGTGTGGAAGCCCCGCTCCCACTTGGCAATGTGGTACGCCACGTCGGGCACGAAGTAGGTGTACGTGCCGTCGCCCTTCTTCATGACGCGGTCCTTATCGTCGCCGTAGTCAGTTGACTTCAGCCAGAGCGCGCCGTCCTGCTCGTACGTCTTGCCGGCGGCCACCAGCTTGACCACCGTCGACTCGACACGTCCGCTGGAGTACAGGCTCGACTCAAGGTAGTAATTGTCGAAGCGCACGCGGAACGCCTGCAGATCGCTGTCTTGCTCCCGCCGCAGGTAAGCAACGGCGAACTCACGGATCGAATCGATGTCATCGACGTCGCCGCTCGCGGTGAACGCGCGGTCGTCCGATTTCACGGTCTTCTTCGCCATGAAGTCCTTGGCGATGTCGGCAATGTAGTCACCGTTGTAAGCCGCTGCCTTTTCGCCACTTGGCCAGGCGGCGTCGCCTGGCTTCAGGCCCCTGGCGCGCATCTGCACGCTGCTGGCGAGCGTCTGAATCTGCACGCCGGCGTCGTTGTAATAGAACTCACGGTACACCGCATCGCCCTGCGAGGCGCGCAGGTTGCAAATGGCATCTCCCAATGCCGCTTGGCGGCCGTGGCCCACGTGCAGCGGGCCGGTCGGGTTGGCCGAGACAAACTCCACCAGCACCTTTTCGCCGGTAGCTGGCTGCCGACCGTACGCATCGCCGGCGGCGAGCACTTCGCGCACGACCTGCTGCTTGGCGGCCGTCCTCAAGTGGATGTTCAAGAAGCCAGGGCCGGCGATCTCGACCGCCTGTACCCACTGCCCGAATGAGGGTGTGGCCAGTAGCATGGCCCTCACTTCTTCAGCGAGTTCGCGAGGCTTGCGGTCAAGCGGCTTGGCGAGTTGCATGGCGGCCGTGCTGACGAAATCGCCGTGCGCCGCCACCTTGGGCGACTCAAACGCGGCTTTGGCTCCAGCGCCGGGCGAGAAGGATTCAAGCGTGTTCGCGAGCGTCGCGAGCAGTTCTTGTTTAACCAATAACATCTGTGAATCTTACCGAGGGAAAATCCTGAACCCGCCGGGCCGGTCGTCCGCCAGAGTGGCCTTCTCACCTCCGAACCCTGCAAGGACGAGTACGCAATGAGATAGCGCTTTCTCTGATCGCGCTCGGCGCATGCTTACAGATTGTCCGACGCGCTTGGCGTGTCGTAAACGACCTAACCCAAGCACAAACTTCCTTGGAGACGAGCCTTCACGTCTAGGTCTGCACTTCAGGGAGCGCGACCTCTGAGAAGTGAAGTCTGATGAGATCAAGCTTAGGATCAATATATCGGCGGCAGAAAGGCCTACTCGGGTTGGTTCGATAGTAGTTCCGGTAACGCTCGTCCGACGCCTTGAAACTTCTAAAGGGAAGAACGACGGTATGCACCGCATCGCCAGACTCGTGGGCGAAGCCTGCTATCGCCAGCTCGGCCTCATGCCGTTGGCGATCTTCGAAAATGTAAATCGCACTGCGGTATTTGCTGCGAGGTGAACGGGCCCTGGTAGCAGAATGAGTTCTGAGATGCACCTCGGAGAGCGTGGCTAACTGAATCACCGAGGGGTCGAAGGTGACGATCACTCCTTCTGCCCACGTATCTGCCGGCGCGTCCGATTGCACAAAGCCCTGGTCGACCTTCTCGACACCACGCAACGCTTGGAATACCCCTTCTGTGCACCAATGGCATCCACCTCCAAAAGCGAGCTTCTCCACATTCACCTCCCGCGCATAAGCGCAATTTCTGACGCAGGCTTGCCCAGTTGAACGCCAGGAATGAAAGGAGCGAATCGCACCGCAACTTGGTCCACGACCTCAGCATCAAGGCAACGACTCGCGCTTTCAACAAACACGGTTTCACCATTCTGGCCCTCTGAGATTATTGGAGGTTGTCGCCTTCACCTCGAAACGATCACGACATGCGGCATTCATAGCCACTTTGCCTTCTTGAAGCGCACGAACAGGAACAGGCAGATCGCCGTCATCACCCCGAGCACGACGAGGTATCCATAGGTTGTCTCCAGCCCCGGCATGTTCTTGAAGTTCATGCCGTAAATTCCAGCGATCGCCGCCGGAACTGCCAGTATTGCCGCCCAAGACGTAAACTGGCGAGTGATCACACCCGTCCTTTGCGCCTCCAGCAGGCTGCTGAATTCAAAGACCGTCCTCAGGACCTGAAGGAGACCATTGACCATGGACTGCACACGATCTACGTGGTCAGCAACATCGTCGAAGTACGGTCTCACTTCAGCACTGATGCAGGGATAATGTCCACGGACCAGCTTTCTGACCAGTTCGGCCATAGCGCCAAGCGTGCGTTGGAAGCGCGTGAGTTCGCCTCTCAGGCTGAATATCCGGGCGACTTCTTCTCGCCCAAGAAAGTCGCCTACCGATCTTCTCTCCATCTCCAGAACGTCATCCTCGATCATTTCAAAGATGGGCAAATACTGGTCCACGATACGGTGCAAGATCGCGTGCAGCACGTAGTCGACACCCTTTCCCAGGAGCGTTGGCGAAGCCTCGAGCTGCCCCCGCAGGTTGCCTAGCGCTCCACCGCTGCCGTGCCGCGCGGTGATGAGGTGATTGTGACCGGTGAAGATCGCCGTCTTGCCATAGCTGATCTTGTCGCCGACCAGCTCAGCTGTTTGAGCGACGATGTACAGCTCATCGTTGTAGACCTCGAGCTTTGGCGGGCAAAGCGGGTGCATCGCGTTATCGACTGCCAACGGATGGAGGTGATACGCCGTCTGGAGCGTGTGAAGTTCGTCGGCGCTGGGCTCGCGAAGCGCGATCCAGCAGAAGCCCGAGCGCGCCTCATCCTGCTCGAAGCGCTCGTCGAGCGCAATTTCCCGGATTCGCTTGCCTTCCTTGTAATAGTAGGCGGCGATGACGCTCATGCAGACCTCGCAGGGATGCGCAGGCCACGCTGTACTGCTGGCCAGCGCGTGATCGGAATGGATGAGAGGTCAGGCATGGTTCTGTGATCTTGGTGATGCGGCGGCAGCGGAGTTGAGGTCTCATCCAGGCTGAATTCGGTTTGAAAATTGCGAACCGAATCAGCTTCGAAGCCATTGCAGAAAAGCTGATTCTGCAGCTCTGGCTGCAGGTTATTTACTGTCGGCGTTTTTGCGCTTTGGAAGGATCCAGTCTGCACGTGGGAAGTGGCATGTATAGCCTCCCGGGAGCTTCTCCAGATAGTCTTGGTGCTCCGGCTCGGCCTGCCAGAAATCACCGGCCGGCTCGACCTCGGTGACCACTTTGCCTCCCCACAGTCCGGACGCATCCACATCGGCGATCGTCTCTTCGGCAACGTGCTTCTGCTCCACGCCGAGGTAGTAGATGGCAGACCGGTAGGAGAGCCCACGGTCATTGCCCTGACGGTTCTTCGTCGTCGGGTCGTGAATTTGGAAGAAGAACTCCAGAATTTTCCGGTAACTCGTCAGCTCGGGGTCAAAGATGATCTCGATCCCTTCGGCATGCGTGCCGTGATTGCGATACGTGGCGTTCGGAACATCGCCGCCGGTGTAACCCACGCGAGTCGAGATGATGCCGGGCTGCTTGCGGATGAGATCCTGCATTCCCCAGAAACAACCGCCGGCCAGGATGGCTTTTTCGTGATTCATCAAACGTTCTCCACTTGGTCGAGATAGGCGCCGTAACCCTCGGCAGCCATCTCTTCTCGAGGGATGAAGCGCAAGGACGCCGAGTTGATGCAATAGCGCAGGCCCCCTCGGTCCGCGGGGCCGTCGGGGAACACGTGGCCCAGGTGGCTGTCGCCATGCGTCGAACGCACTTCGGTGCGCACCATGCCGTGCTCGGTGTCGCGCAATTCGTTCACGTTCGCCGGAACGATCGGCTTGGTGAAGCTTGGCCAGCCAGTACGCGAATCGAACTTGTCAGCCGAGGCGAACAGCGGCTCTCCCGACACTACGTCGACATAGATGCCAGGCTCCTTGTTGTCGTTGTACTCTCCCGTGAAAGGTCTTTCGGTTCCCGACTTCTGAGTAACCCGGCGTTGCTCGGGGGTCAGGCGGTCAAGTGCTGCCTGTGTCTTTTCAAACTTCATGAAGTTCTCCTGTGCTTACTTAAAGGGCTAGCTAGGCAGATGCGCTCAGCGAGTTCTGCTGGTCATCTGATGTGTCCTCCTCAATGGCCAAACACGGTCAGTGCTCATCTGAAAATAGGCGTAGACTGCCAAAACGGCTAGAAAACAGGGGTTGAGGGGGCCACCAAGGACTACCGCAGTAGAACTTGCCCCTTCGCACTAACCACGAACTTAGGACACTCTGAACAAGTCCAGCGTTCATGCCGTCACTCGTGTTAATTGACGCAACGGAGCTTGCGGGATGAGCCAGATCAGTTTTAAGGGCGCAGAACAAAGTGTGCACTCGCAGTGTCTCCGGATCATTGTTTCTTGGGCACCCTCAAGGGTCAACAGGCCAATGTGTTCCATCGTCCGGCAAAAGAGGCCAGAGAACCTGAAGTGATCTGCCAGCGTGAGACAGGCAGGTCAGTGCGTAACAGCCCGTCGCGGGAGCGCTGACGTTTGCGTACTATCGGGATTTCGAGGCGCCGCTTCGACCTGAATTCACATGGAGACAGCACCTTGAACGACCGACCGCTACTACGCATTTCGCCAGGCGATCTCGAGGGTTTGCTTGGTACTCTCGATGTCAGTTTCGTTGCCCTTTCGGAATGCTTAGTGAGCATGGGATACAGCCTGGAACTGGGCGGTATGAACGCGCCCGGCATCCACTACAACATCGTTGGTACTGGCCGGGCCTTGATTGGCAATCGCGACCCCATACCGTTAATGCCCCACACGTTGATTGTTGTGCCGCCAAATTCGCCGTTTCGAATTGAGGTAGAGGGCAGCACGGGATTCACAGGCCTGCGTTCCGTCAAGAAGCAGCCGCAGATGATCTCGTCGAGCACCATACGCAGATTCTCGGCGGGCGATGGTGAACCTTCTTTGATACTGGTGTGTGGGTACTTTCATGCCACCTACGGCGCCTGCGCCGAACTCTTTGGTAGCTTGACCGAGCCCATCTTCGAACAGTTCGACGTCGACGATCACGTCGACACTAAGCTGCAGACAGCGCTCAGCGAGCTCGTCGCACAGGAGGTTGGCAGCGGTGCGATGAGTGCGGCTTTGCTGAAGCAAGTCATCGTGTTGCTTTTGCGCCGGTCGCTCGTCTCCATGAACGCCTGGGTAGAACGCTTTTCGGTACTCAGCGATCCGCTAGTCGCAAGAGCCTTTGCCGCAATGGCCATGTGTCCTAGCGATGATCACTCACTTCAAAGCCTCGCCCACACGGCCTGCCTCAGCCGTTCTGCTTTCGCCGCTCGATTTACCGAGGCCATAGGAAAGTCTCCGATGCAGGTGCTTCGTGAGCTCCGACTGCGGCAAGCGATGTTCCAGCTAAAAGCCAGTGGCCTCGCCGTCGAGCTCGTCGCCCGCAACGCCGGATATGCCAGCCGGAGCAGTTTCACAAAGGCATTCCGAAGGACCTACGGAATAGAGCCGTCCGCAGTCCGTCGCAGCGTTGCAGCTGAGGCCTAGCCTGACTCAGACGTAGCGTCCTGTGCCTCCGCCTGATCACAGGCCTGCTCCATGCCGCGCATGTGCTCACAAAGAGAAACAGCCTCGTCCACCAGACTCCCCGAGAAAACCAAAGTCGTCAAGACTTCCGAGCCGCGCTCAATCGTCTTGTACACAGGGCAGTTTGAGACGATTTCGAGAAGTTTCTGTTGCTGCTCGTCGCTTAAGCTCCCCTGAAGCTGTATTTCTCGGCTGAAGGTGTCCGCCGCGTCCAACCCATTTCGGAGATGCGTCACCTTCACCCGAATCCGCTCCAGTGGCCACTTCTTGCGCGACGCATACAAACGCATCGTCATCACCGAGCAGGTCCCACGGGCCGCACTCAACAAGTCGTATGGGTTGGGACCGGACCCGAGCCCCCCTATGCCTATCGGTTCATCCGCGATAAATGTAGCGGAGCCAGTCCTCACCTTCAGCTGAAATGGGCCATTCTTGGTCT
>Ga0308164_10000681_pt1 | contig 49232 bp, 45 predicted proteins | sample PhyTR2_FD_201031 | JGI IMG/M metagenome (GOLD analysis project Ga0308164, IMG submission 201031) | Phyllosphere microbial communities from UC Gill Tract Community Farm, Albany, California, United States - DLSLT.R2 | ecosystem: Host-associated > Plants > Phyllosphere > Unclassified | place: USA...
CGGCAACCTGACGCTCGCCAACCGGATCGTGATCGCGCCGATGTGCCAATATTCGGCGACCAACGGCTGCATGAACGACTGGCACCAGATCCATCTGGGGCAGCTCGCGCTGTCAGGCGCGGCGCTGCTGACGATCGAGGCAAGCGCGGTGCTGCCCGAGGGTCGCATCACGCATGGCGACGTCGGCCTGTACGACGACGCGACCGAGGCGGCGATGGCGGGCGTGATCGAGAGCGTGCGGCGCTGGTCCGACATGCCGATCGCGATCCAGTTGTCGCATGCGGGACGGAAGGCGTCGTGCGAGGTGCCTTGGAAGGGTGGACTTCAGATCGCACCGGGCGAGCCGAACGGGTGGCAGACCGAGGGACCTTCGACGGTGCCGTTCCTGCCCGAGGAGAACGTGCCGGTCGCGCTCGACGCCGACGGGCTGGCGCGGGTGCGCGATGCGTTCGTGGCGGCGACCGTGCGCGCGGCGCGGCTGGGGATCGACGCGGTGCAGCTGCATGCGGCGCATGGGTATCTGTTGCACGAGTTCCTGTCGCCGCTGTCGAACCGGCGTGAGGACGAGTATGGCGGCAGTCTCGAGAACCGGATGCGCTTCCCGCTCGAGGTGTTTGACGCGGTACGGGCTGCGTTTCCGGCCGAGCGCGCGGTGACGATGCGTGTGTCCGGGACCGACTGGGCCGAGGGCGGTTGGGATTCCGACCAGACGGTGGCGTTCGCCAAGGCGTTGGAGGCACGGGGATGTAGTGCGATCCACGTGTCGAGCGGTGGGATCACGCCCGCCCAGCAGATCCCGGTCGGGCCGAGCTATCAGGTGCCGCTAGCGCGGGCGGTGAAGCAGGCGGTGTCGATCCCGGTCGTCGCGGTCGGGCTGATCACCGATTTCGAGCAGGCCGAGGCGATCGTCGGGACGGGCGATGCGGACATGATCGCGCTGGCTCGGACGATCCTCTACGACCCGCGCTGGCCTTGGCATGCGGCGGCGCATCTTGGGGGCAAGGTGAAGGCGCCGAAGCAGTATCTGCGGTCGCAACCGCGGCAGTTTAAGGATTTGTTCGAGGGGTAAAGCCCACTTTTGCAATCTTCCCCCGCCAGGGGGAGGTGGCGCGAAGCGACGGAGGGGGAGGACACGGAACAGAGGTTTCGCCTGCCTCCCCCTCCGTCAGGCTGCGCCTGCCACCTCCCCCTGGCGGGGGAGGATTTCTTAGTTACGCACTGGCGATGCCCGACCGTTTACCCCGCGACGGTCATCACCGAACCCGAATCCACGCGGATATCCGCGCCGTTGATGAAGCTCGCCCGCTCCGAGCACAGGAACACGATCGCCGACGCGACCTCTTGCGCCGTCCCGCGACGCTTCAAGGTCATCCCCGGGCGCTCCTCCTCCAGGAACGTCTCGATCGCCTCGTCGAAGCTCATGCCCTTCTCGTCGGCACGCTTCTGCATCATCTTGTCGGTCATCGGCGTCGCGATGAACGCGGGCGAGACGGTGTTCACCAGCACGTTGTCGCAGCCGTAAGCCTTCGACAGCCCCTTCGACAGGCTCGAAATCCCCGCCTTCGACGCGCAATAAGCGAGTTCGTCGACATAGGGCTGCACCGCATCCTCCGAGCTCATCAACACGATGCGGCCCCATTTGGCGGCGCGCATCGCGGGAATCGCCTCGCGGCAGACACGCACCGCGCCCATCAGGTTGATGTTTAGCGTTGAGTGCCAGCCTTCATCGTCAACCTCAAGGAAGTCGCCGGTCGCGCCGGTCACTCCCGCGCAGTTCACGAGGATGTCCGGATCGCCGAGCTGTTCGCGGACCTTGGCGAAGAGCGTCTTGACGTCGTCGAGCTTGGTCACGTCCGCCTCGACCGCGATCACTTCGCCGAGCACCTTCAGGTCTTCGACGCTCTTGGCCAGATCGCCGCCGGGCTGGTCGGTGATCGCGACGCGGACGCCTTCCTGCAACAGCATCCGGGCGGTCTCCTTGCCCATCCCGCTGTCGGCGCCGGTGACGAGTGCGATCTTGCCTGCGATATCGAGATTCATGGCGTATTCCTCAAAGTGTCGGATAGCGTAACCCGTTCAGACGCCTGGAGTTTCCTCAGGCCCACGCCCTCGGCCCGCCATCGTTCAGCGCACGGTCGAGGTAGAAGGCAGCACTGATCAGTGCGAGGTGGCTGAACGCCTGGGGGAAGTTGCCGAGGAACGTCCCGTCCTGCGCGATCTCCTCCGCGAACAGCCCGAGATGATTGCCATGCGCGAGCAGTTTCTCGAAGTTGAACCGTGCCTCGTCGAGCCGCCCTGCCCGCGCAAGGCATTCGACGTACCAAAAAGAGCAGGCGACGAACGTCCCCTCCTGCCCCGGCAGGCCGTCGTCGATCTTGTAGCGATAGACCTGCCCGTCGTCGGACAGGTCCTCGCCGATCGCCTTCAGCGTGGCGAGCCATTTGGGATCGGTCGGGCCGATGAAGCGGACCAGCGGCATCATCAGCAACGCGCCGTCGACCGCCTTATCCTCAGGCGTATCCCCTTTCGCGCGAACGAAGCGGCCGAGATCGTCATTCCAGAAATTCGCCCAGATATCGTCGCTGATTTCGGTTCGCGTTTCCGACCAGCGGACCAGCGGCGCGGGAAGCGAGCGTTTCTGCGCCAGGCGGACGGCACGATCGACCGCGACCCAGTTCATCAGGCGCGAATGGAGGTATTCCTTGTCCGGCCCGCGCACTTCCCAGATGCCCGAGTCCGGATCGCGCCACGTATCGCAGACATGGTCGACGACCCGGATGATCGCCTGCCAGGAATCGTGCGCGAGCGGCTCGCCGTATTTGCTGCCGAGATAGGTCGCATCGAGCAGCGCGCCGTAGATGTCGTGTTGGGTCTGCCCATTGGCGTCGTTGCCGACGACGATCGGCGATGCGCCTTCGAACCCGGCGAGATCGAGCTTGCGCTCGGACGCGACATCACCGCCGTCCAGGGCGTACATCACGCCGAGATGCCCCTTCGAGCAGGACTGCGCGCGGTCCATCGCCCAGTGCATGAAGCCGACCGCCTCGTCCTGAAAGCCGAGTCGCAGCAGCGCGTAGACGGTGAACGACGAATCGCGGATCCAGGTCGCGCGGTAATCCCAGTTGCGGACGCCGCCGGGCGCCTCGGGCAGGCCGAACGTTGCCGCCGCCGCGATCGAGCCGTGCTTGCGCGACGTCAGGAGCTTGAGCAGCATCGCCGAACGCTCGACGGTCTCGCGCCAGCGTCCGCGGTACAGCGACTGGCGGCTCCACTTGCGCCAATAGGCGATGTCCTTCTCGACGACCGCGTCGAGTGCCTTGGCATCGAGCGACACGTCGTCAGGGTTGCTGAGCACCAGCGAAACGGTGTCGCCCTCTGCCAGCACGATCTCCGCGGTCAGGTCGCAGCCATCGGCGACCAGCGACGCCTTGGCATGCAACGCCAGCGCGAGCCCGCATTCGTGGTCGAACCTGCCGCGCGATACCTCCGCCTCACGACCCGTGACCGAGGCGGTTCGTCCTTCCGTCCCGTAATCGAACCGTGGCGCACAGCGGATGCGGATCGTCGCCTCGCCGCGCGTGCACGTGATCCGGCGGACCAGCCGCGACGGCACGTCCTCGTCCGCGTTCCCGACCGGCATCAAGTCGACGAGGTCGATGCTTGCCTGCGTGCCCATCCAGCGGGTCATCAGGATGTTGGTCTCGGGCAGATACATCTGCACGACGCGCGCGTCAGGCAGATCCGGTTCGATCGCGAAGTGCCCGCCCTTGTCGATATCGAGCAGGCGCGCGAACACCGTCGCGCTGTCGAGGCACGGCCAGCAAAGATAATCGATGCAGCCGGTCGTATCGACGAGCGCGATCGTCTCCAGATTGCCGATCGCGCCGTGATCGGCAATCGGCGTCGTGGCCGACTCAACCATTGTCGCGGAAGCCGGGATAGAGCGACATGCCGCCATCGATCGTCAGGGTGGACCCGACGATGTAATCCGCCGCATCCGACGCCAGGAACAGCGCCGCGCGGGCGACGTCGTCGGGATCGCCGACGCGGCCATAGGGGATCAGTTCGAGCAGCTTGCCCTGATCCGCCGTCGCATCCGCGTTGATTGCAGTGGCGATCGCGCCGGGGGCGATGCCGTTCACGCGGATACGGTCGCCGGCGACCTCCTGTGCGAGCGTCCGCATCAGCATCCCGCTGCCGCCCTTCGACGCCGCGTAATTAGCATGGCCCGCCCAGGGGATGACCTCGTGCACCGAACTCATGAAGAGGATCTTGCCGATCGCCCGGCTGACGCCGCGGTCGCCCTGTTTGCGAAAGCGCCTTACGGCTTCGCGCGAGACTAGGAACTGGCCGGTCAGATTGACGTCGATGACACGCTTCCAGTCCTCCAGCGTCAGGTCGGCATAGGCCGCATCCTTCTGCATCCCGGCGTTGGCGAACACCACGTCGACCCCGCCGAACCGCGCGACCGTCTCGTCGAACAGGCGGATGACCGCGGCTTCGTCGGAGGTATCGGCCTGGAAGGCGAACGCCTCGCCCCCGGCCTGTTCGATCCGCTCGACGACCTCACGCGCCTTATCCTCGCTGCTGTTGTAGTTGACCGCGACGCGCGCACCGGCGGCGGCAAAAGCGATCGCGGTGGCGCGCCCCAGCCCCGAACTGGCACCGGTGACGATCGCGGCCTGGCCCGTCAGGTCGATATGCATGGCTAGTCTTTCGGTTGGGAATATCCCGCCCCCAACGCGCTCCGGCCCGCCTTCTATCCCTCGCCCGGCAATCTTGCTGATCTGCGTTAAGTGGCCGTTTTCGGTGCAACTCTTAGCCCGCCCCGCGCGCTGTGGGTCCTGAGAAGCTACGAGGACGGCACATGACCAAGACCATCGCCAAGGATACCGGCACACCGCCGCAGGGCGCCACGTTCGAAACGCAGGTCGGCGAAGGCGGCGAGCTGCACCAGATCGCCAGCGGCGACGGCGACGTGCTGACCACGCAACAGGGTATCCCGGTCGCCGACGACCAGAATTCTCTGAAGGTCGGCGACCGCGGACCGACGCTCCTCGAGGATTTCCATTTCCGCGAGAAGATCTTCCACTTCGACCACGAGCGTATCCCCGAGCGCGTCGTCCATGCGCGCGGCTATGGTGCGCACGGCACGTTCACGCTGAACGAGAGCCTGGAGGAGTTCACCAGCGCTGGCGTGCTGACCGAAGTCGGCGAGCAGACGCCGATGTTCGTCCGCTTCTCGACGGTCGCCGGCAACAAGGGCTCGGCCGATCTGGCGCGCGACGTGCGCGGCTTCTCGGCGAAGTTCTACACCAAGGAAGGCAATTGGGACATTGTCGGGAACAACATCCCGGTGTTCTTCATCCAGGACGCGATCAAGTTCCCCGACCTGATCCATGCCGCCAAGCAGGAGCCCGATCGCGGCTTCCCGCAGGCGCAGACCGCGCATGACAATTTCTGGGACTTCATCAGCCTGACCCCGGAGTCGATGCATATGGTCATGTGGATCATGTCCGACCGCACCATCCCGCGCGGTTTCCGCTTCGTCGAAGGGTTCGGCGTGCACACGTTCCGGCTGATCGACGCCGAGGGCAAGGGCACGTACGTCAAGTTCCACTTCAAGCCGAAGCTGGGCCTGCAGTCGGTCGCCTGGAACGAGGCGGTCAAGATCAACGGTGCCGATCCCGACTTCCATCGTCGCGACCTTTGGGACTCGATCAGCCAGGGCAACTTCCCCGAGTGGGATCTGGGCGTGCAGTTGTTTGACGACGAATTTGCCGACAATTTCGAGTTCGACGTGCTCGATTCGACCAAGATCATTCCCGAGGAGCAGATCCCGGTCCGCATCATCGGCAGCTTCAAGCTCGATCGTCTGGTCGACAATTTCTTCGCCGAGACCGAGCAGGTCGCGTTCTGCACGCAGAACATCGTGCCGGGGATCGGCTTCACCAACGATCCGCTGCTGCAGGGCCGCAACTTCTCGTATCTCGATACGCAGCTGAAGCGCCTAGGGAGCACCAACTTTACGCATATCCCGATCAATGCGCCGAAGATCCCGGTGAAGAACTACCAGCAGGACGGCCACATGGCGATGCGCAACCCCAAGGGTCGCGCGAACTATGAGCCCAACAGCTGGGACGGCCCGCGCGAAAGCCCTTCGAAGGGATACAAGCATTTCCCGTCGCAGGAGACGGGGCGCAAGGCGCAGGTGCGTTCGGCGACGTTCGCCGATCATTATAGCCAGGCACGCCAGTTCTTCATCAGCCAGACCGCGATCGAGCAGAAGCATATTGGCGATGCACTGACGTTCGAGCTGTCTAAGGTCGAGCGGGTCGACATCCGCGAACTGATGGTCGGGCATCTGCTCAACATCGACGAGAAGCTCGCCAAGACGGTCGCGACCGGTCTTGGGCTCAAGGCGATGCCGCCAAAGGCCAAGGCTGCGGTCGAGCCGCGGACCGACCTGCCCGCTTCGGATGCCCTCAGCATCCTGAAGAACACCAGCGGCAGCTTCGAGGGTCGCAAGCTCGGCATCCTTGTCACGGACGGTGCGCCGGCGGCGATCGTTCAGGCGCTGGTCGACGGTATCGTCGCGGCGAAAGCCACGTACGAGATCATCGCACCGAAGGTTGCCGGTGCGACGCTCGACGACGGTACGCTCGCGGAAGGCAAGCAGAAGATCGATGGTGCGCCGTCGGTACTCTACGATGCCGTCGCGATCGTGGTCTCGGCGGCCGGGGCCAAGAAGCTCGGCAAGGACAAGACCGCCAAGGACTTTGTCAGCGATGCGTTCGGGCATGCCAAGTTCATCGGCTTCAACGCCGACGCGAAGCCGTTCCTCGAAAAGGCCGGTATCGAGGACGAGGACATGGACGACGGCGTGATCGCGCTGGGCGGCAAGGGCGATGTCGACGCGTTCCTCGAGACGCTCGGCAAGCTTCGTATCTGGGACCGCGAGCTGAACGTCGACCTCGACGCGCCATCGTTCGAAAACCCCGAGGCGGCTTGATCGCTTCGTTCAAACCTGGATCGTCGCCACCACGCGCTCAGCGTGCGGTGGCGATCGCCATTCCGGTCAAGAACGAAGACCAGTATCTGCTTGGCTGCCTCGACGCGCTGGATCGTGCGGCGGGGCGTTACGGCGGCAAGGTCGTCATCGTCGCGATGGCGAACGACTGCACCGATGGCACGATCGATATCCTGACGAACTGGCGGCCGACGCATGCGACTCTCGCATGGTCGGCCGTTTCGCTTCTACCGGGTGCGCGGCATGCCGGTTGGGCTCGTCGGCTAGCGCTCGACGCCGGGGCCGCGCTGCTCAAGAATCATACCGATCTGCTGCTGTCGACCGATGCGGACACGAACGTCTCAGCGGACTGGATCGTGCGGATCGTCGCGCATATCGACGCGGGTAACGACGCCGTGGCCGGTCGCGCGCTGACGCTGCGGTCCGACCGAGCGAGCCTTGGCGCGGCGGCACGACGGCGGCTCGATCAGCTCGGGCGTTATTACACCGCTCTGGATTATCTCCGCGCGCGCGCCGAGACCGAAGACCATGATCCCTGGCCTCGCCATTTCTACGAGGGCGGCGCGAGTATCGCGGTGACCCATGCGATGTACTGCCGGATCGGTGGCGCCCCTACCCCACCCGTTGCCGAGGACCGCGCGCTGTTCGATCGGATCCGGGCGCATGGCGGGCAGGTCCGGCACCCGCTCGACGTCCGCGTCTTCACGTCGTGCAGAATTTCAGGACGCGCGCCGGGTGGCATGGCGGATGCGGTCGCGCGGTGGATCGACCAGCCGGTCGATGCGCCGCTCCACGAGACTTATGCGGTGACGGCGGCGCTAAATCCCGCCTCCGCGAACCCGGGCGACCAGCTCAGCTTCGCGACATTGCCCGATGCGATCCGCGAGGCGCAGACGCTGATCCGCCTAACGCGTGTCTTCCAGCCGCCAGAGGTCAAGCCGATACGCTTCATGCCGATCGCTGCGAACGACCGTGACACGATCACCGAGCGCAGCGTGCAGTTCGGCGACGGCATCGTCCCCGCTTTTGGGATAGTCGGTCTCGCCGATCCAGTGGACCAGCATCACATACCCGCCTGACGTCGCCGCCGAGTGGACATACGCGGCCAGCCGGACGATATCGGCGCTGTCCCAGTAGTAGACTACCTCCGACAGCAGGATCAGGTCGAACGTCCCTGAGGGAGCGTCCTCGGGAAGTCGCCGCTGCTCGATGCGGATATGCGGTTGATCCGCGCACCGTTGGCGCGCAGCCGCGACCGCGGTTTCGGAGACATCGAGCGCCAGCAACGCGTCGCATCGGGCACCGAGCCGAGCCGTCAGGACTCCGTTCGCGCAGCCGACCTCCAGCCCGTTCTCGAACCGCTCCTTCGGCAACGCGGCCAGTGTCTCGTCATACTTCGCCGCCTCGTACGGACTGGTCTCGAACTCCCAGGGGTCGCCCTTGTCCTTGTAGAGCGCCTCGAAATATTCGGGTTCGATCGAGTGTTCACGGCGCATCGCGAGTCTCCAGCAACAGGGTGTTCGGCCGATCCATCAGCCGCATCATCGCGACGGGCAGCCGGAAGTTTTCGCGCGCGCCGACGATCCGCCCGCCGCGCTGGCTCCGGTGGCACGCCATTGCGCGACGCTGTCTGGGGCTACCGGATGCGGTGGCGATCGACAGCACGCGGGCGCCGCGCAGGCGCTTGGTCAGGTCGGGGACGGTCCAGCCCCAGACGAGATACTGCCAGAGGCGGCAATGCGCTCTGCTCGCCACCGCCTTCGCGAGTGCGGCTGCGGCCTCGTGGTCGCAATGCGGTTCGCCCGACCATGTCACGACAATCTGGCGGACGCCGCGAGCGTTGCACCAAGCAGCCAGTCGATCGACGCTGCGCACGAACAGCGGATCGCCCTTCGAAGCCGGCGACGCGTCGGGCCAATCGAGATAGAGCGCGTCTTGCTCGCCGCCCAGCGCCTTCAACGCCGCTTGAGCCTCACCGCGCCTAAGCCCCGCGATCCGTTTTCCACTCCATCCCGGCGCATCCGGATGCGATCCCGCGCCATCCGTCAGGAACGCGGTATGAACCCGGCCGCCAGCCGCCGTTACCGAGGCGATGAACGCGCCGCAGCCGAGCGTCTCGTCATCAGGATGCGGCGCCAGGACGAGCCATGGCCCCTGCCCCGCCGCCGTCTTGGCCGACATCCGCCGTGCGCGCCGCGTGAGATTGCTCCAGGCCTTGCCGCCCGGTGCTACCACCACCGATCGTCGCCCCAGCAATCATCCTCGAGCCATGCCGCCGCGGCGCGGTCGCGCGCCTGATCCGGGACCGGCTGGCGCAGGTACAGCCCCAGATCGCGCGTGATCCGGTCGATGCGGCTGGCGGCAAAGAACGATGCGGTGCCGACCGAGCGCGCCGCCGCCTCCATCGTCTTCAAGCCCGCTTCCTCGACGATACCCCGCGTCATCAGCACGAAAGCGATCGCCTCCGCCGCCTGCGTCTCCGCAAGATGTGCAGCGCGGCGAACCCACAGCCCTGCGCTGCGCGTCTCGGTCAAACACGTTGCGAACCGCGCGCGCTGGATCGCGTCGTCGCCCTTGCCGGTCGCGACGAGATGATCGCGCAGATGCCGAACCAGCGCTTCGATCGCGCCGAGCTGTACCGCGGTGAACCGCCACGCGCCGGCACTGAACCGTGGTTCGGTCTCGTACACGTCGGGCGCACCGATCATCCCCTCGGGACCGATCGGCATGCCGGAGAAATCGAAGAGCCCGCTGCACGTCCCGCGCATGCCGCGGACCTGCCATCCGCTATTGTCGGCGCGTGCGGTTTCGCCTGCGATCGGCACGAGCACGAGTTGCTTGCCGCCGGTCGCGTCGCGCGCGGTCACCAGGATGCGGTCGAGATGCCCCGCCCCCGTCGCAAAACTCTTGCGGCCGTCGAGCACCCAGCGGCCGGGCGCGGACTGCCGAATCGAGAGGCCGGGGGTCGGCTCGGTATTCCACACGCCGAACACGCAACCGGCTGCGAGATCGTCCGCCAAGGCTGCCCGCTGCGCATCGTCGCCGTACGCGGAAACGAGTTGGGCCGCATTCACATGCCCCTCGAATACGCGGCCAAGACTCAGGTCCGCGCCGCCGATCGCGCGCAGCACGTCGACCAGCGCATCGGTCCGCGCCGGTGTCGAAACGTCGATGAATTCGGCTAGCGCCCCCGCTTCATGCAACGCGGCAACGCGGTCGGCCGGAAACGACTCTTCGCCGTTGCTGCGATCCCAGTCCGCCGCGAGCGCACGAACGCTTTCCAGGACGGTCCAACCCTTTGGATGAACAGGCGATTGTGCCGGCGATAGTCTGGTCAGTGGATCGATCCCCGCGCGCTGCGGACCGTGCGATACGGCCGCTGTGCGACTAGAACGCCGCACCGCCACTAGCGTTGCGTGAATCGCCGCCGACAATGGTTAACCGCATCCGAATCCGTCCCGAACCTTTGGTTAACGCTTGCCCGGCATAACGGCGGAATCGGAAGGGAAGCAGATCGATGGCACATAAACAGGATATCTTCGCGCTGGTCGGCAAGCGGATGTGCGCGTCGCCGAGCCATCACGATCTGACCGCGCGCTATGATCGGCCGCAGATCGCCGACCTCATCCGCAGGATCGACCGCGCGCTGCTGGATCGCCGCGCCGCCTGATCATCGCTTCAGTCGTCGGATCGTTCGGCGAAACCGATCGCCGCGGCATAGGCTTCGGCGGCGCGAATCTCCCGCGCATCCTTGAACGCGACGTGCGGCGCGGGCGCCGCGCCGGTCGCACGCAGGACCGCCCAGAGCGCAAACCGTCGCCCCGCCTCCCGCTCGGTCCCGAACGCGATCGACACGCGCTCGCGTCCTGCCTCCAGCGCCTCGGGGCTGAGCGTATCGATGTCGGTCGTGCCGAAGAAATGCTGCGAGATCGCGTCGAGGTCCATGGATCGGGCCTAGCCGACGCTCCGCCTCCTGCGCAATCGCACGCGCGCACGCGTCCACACATACCAGATCGGCACATCGCGGTGGTTGCGATCGCGACGCTCTCCGCTTAGACGCCATCCTCCCGGTTCGCCGGGTAGCGGCGTGGAAGAGTGTCCGAGTGGTTTAAGGAACTGGTCTTGAAAACCAGCGATGGGGTAACTCATCCGTGGGTTCGAATCCCACCTCTTCCGCCACACGTTGCCTGAACTTGGGCCTGAACGCGGCTCAGTTGGTCTTTTCGGGCGGCACGACGGGTAGCGGCAGCGGGGCGACCGGCACGCCCTCTTCGACCAGTGCCTTCGCTTCGGCGAGACTGGCCTGACCGTGGATCGTCGCCTGCTTCTCCTCGCCGAGATGCATCGCGCGGGCGCGATCGGCGAAGGCGGTGCCGACCCATTCCGACGATTCGAGCGCTTTGGCCTGTCGCGCGGCAAGCACCTTCATCGCGGCCTTTAGCGCCTCCGGACTCGGCGGAGAGGGCTTGGAGTTGCTCTTCGACGCGATTGCAGGCGCCATGACCGCCTTGGTCACGTTGCCATCATTGCAGACCGGGCATTGCACCTGCCCCGCCTTGCGCTGGCTTTCATACGCGTCGCTAGATCCGAACCATGCCTCGAACACGTGCCCGCCGCCGCATCTGAGGTCGAAGACGATCACGACAGGCTGGTAACGGCGGGAATCGCGCGACGATGGGCGATCACCGGAATGCGCGACCGGACCTGCTCTACGCGAGCGGGATCGATCTCGGCGAAGGCAAGCCCTGCCGTCTCGCCCATGTCGAGGATCACGTCACCCCATGGATCGACGACCAGCGAGTGACCATAGGTCTCGCGTCCGTCCGCATGAACGCCCGTCTGCGCGGCTGCGACGACGAATGCGCCCGCCTCGATCGCCCGCGCGCGCAGCAGGATATGCCAGTGCGCGGCGCCGGTCGGACGCGTGAAGGCAGCCGGAACCGAGAGGATCGTCGCGCCTGCATCGCTGAGCGCACGATAGAGGTCCGCGAACCGCACATCGTAGCAGATCGACGGGCCGAGGCGTCCTGCCGGCGTATCGATGACGATCGCCGCGTCACCACCGGCGTAGGCGGCGGACTCGCGCCAGCTTTCGCCGGTCGGGAGATCGACGTCGAACAGGTGGATTTTGTCGTAGCGCGCGCGGATCGTGCCGGCCGCATCGATGACGAACCCGCGATTGGCGAACTTGCCGTCGGACCGCCGCACGGCGAGTGAGCCCAGGTGAACCCAGACACCGGCCTCGGCGGCAGCGGCACGCACGGCGGCGAGCACAGGATCCGAATCCTCGGCGACGATGGAGGATGCGCCGCGAGACCGATCGCGATCGATCAGCCCGGACATTTCAGGCGTGAACAGGACCGACGCGTCGGCCTTTCCCGCGTCACGGATCGCTTCGACCAACGTCGCGGCGTTGACGGCGGGATCGATCCCGCTCGTCATCTGGAGGACGCCGATCTTCACCATCAGGCGAGGAGTGCGTCGAGGCCGCCCTTCGCATCGAGTGCGACCAGATCGTCGGATCCGCCGATATGCTTTCCGTCGATAAAGACCTGCGGCATTGTCATGCGACCACCCGACCGCTCGACCATCTCGGCCTTTTTCGGGCCACCCATCGTGACGTCGAACTGCTCGGGTTCGACCCCCTTCGATGCGAGGAGCTTCAGCGCGCGCGTGCAATACGGACAGAACGCCTTGGTGTAGATTTCGACTTTAGCCATGAGGCGGGAAATGTGGTCTCGGTTTGCCGTTGTCAATCGTCCGACGCCGGCAAAACCCGCGCCCAGCACAGGATCACGACCGATTGCGCGCCCGCCTTGAGCAGTACGCGCGTGCACGCCTCGGCGGTAGCGCCACTGGTGTAGACGTCGTCGACCAGCGCGATCGCCCTGCCCCGCACGCGGTCGCGCGCGGGGACCGCGAACGCGCCCGACACCGCCTTTGCTCGCTGGCGTCCGCCGAGCCCGCGCAACAGGATTGTCCGCCGGGGCCTCGTCAGAACGGTGCGATCGTGCCTGACCCCCGACAGCTTCGCGATGGCGTCGGCGATCAGCGCCGCCTGGTTGAAGCCGCGCGACCATATTCGCCAGCGGTGCAGCGGCACCGGCACCAGCAGGTCGACTTCGTCCGGCAGCAGGCGTCGCATCTGTCGGGCCATGGTTTCCGCAAAGGCGATACGACCGCCATATTTCAGGCGCAGCGCCAGCGTCCGTGCGATCGGACCGTAAGCGACGGCAGCACGGACTCCGGCATGACGCGGCGGATCCGCGAGGCATGCCGCACACCGTGCATCGTCACCGCGGTCGAACGCGAAAGGTCGGTTGCAGCCCGCGCACCAGGGCGGCCCCAGGAACCGCAACCCGGTCCAGCAAATCGCGCAAAACCGGTGATCCTCGGCAACCGGCGTGCCGCAACCGGCGCACCGCGGCGGCAAGGCGATCCCGGCGATGAAGCGGAACGGGGCGAGTATTGTCATCCAGCCCCCCATGAGTGCCAGCCCTTGTCGGAGGCGAGCGACCACGGCACAAGCGAAGACGTGTCCGATATCGTTTCAGAAAACTCCGCCCCCGAGATCTTCGACCGCGCCGCGCGCCGTGTTCGCCGGAACCGCGCCGCGCCGGGCTATGCCGAGCACGACTTCCTGCGGGCAACAATGCTCGACGGGATCGCCGAGCGGCTGGATGCGGTGACGCGAGACTTTACCGACATCCTCGATCTCGGCTGTTTCGACGGCGCCTTCACCCCCCCGCCGGGTGCTCGCGTGGCACGCTGCGATGCGGGGTTCGCCTTCGCCGCCAAATCGAATGGCGTGCAGGCCGACGAGGACCGCCTCCCTTTCGCCGATGCCTCGTTCGATCTCGTGGTGAGCGCAGGCGTGCTCGATCAGGTCAACGACCTGCCCGGCGCGCTGACGCTGATCCGCCGCGTGCTCCGCCCCGACGGCCTGTTTCTCGGCGCGTTCGTCGGTGCCGGGAGTTTGCCCGCACTTCGCAGCGCGCTGAGGTCCGCGGAAAGCGAACGACCCGCCGCGCGCCTTCACCCGCAGATCGACGTGCGATCCGCCGGCGACCTGCTGATGCGCGCGGGGTTTGCTCTACCCGTGGCCGATGTGGAGACGCTCGACGTCGGGTACCGCGATCTCGGCCGGCTGTTCGGTGATCTGCGCGGAATGGCCGCAGGTAACGTCCTCGCGCAGCGCCAGCCCCTCGTGTCGGCGACGGTGGGACGGACCGCCGCAGCCTTCGCTGGCGCGTCGGACGATCGTGGCCGAACCCACGAGACATTCCAGATCGTATTCCTGACCGGCTGGTCGCCAGACCCTTCGCAGCCCAAGCCAGCGAAACGCGGCAGCGCGACTGCATCGCTCGGTGCAGCGCTAGGACGCCACGATCAAAGCGGCGCCTAGCCGATCACACCGTCGCCTTCGGCTCCGCGTGCCAGGATCACACCCATCGCGTCGAACAAAGAATCCATCGCGACTGGCTTGAAAATAACATCGTCTGCACCCGCCGTCAGACAGCGCTCCCGCAGATCGGGCGCGATATCCGCGGTAACGACGATGATCGGCACCTTGGCTTTGGCGTCCTGCCTGGCACGAATATGTTCGATCGCGGTGATACCATCCATGCCGGGCATCCGCAGATCGACGAGGATCATCGCGAACTCCTGTTCATCGAGGATTTCGAGACCGCGTTCCGCACTCTCCGCCTCGACCATCGATACGCCAGCAACGTCGAGCATATCCTTGACGACACGACGGTTCATCCGGTCGTCCTCGATGAACAAAACGTTCACCGCAACCCCCACTTAACATAGATCAAAGGAGGATATATCGTGGCCATATGGCCGCCTTTACGCCTCATGCAGCATGCGATACAAGGTCCGGATTCACGCCGTTGGCAGATACCGATCCATCGAACATGATCGCAATCAGCGCACCCCCGCTCACCGGCTTCGCAACGACCCGCGTTATCCCCGTACGCAGCAGTTCCTCGCGCTCCTTCTCTGCGGCGACAGGCCATAGCAACGTCGTCTCGGCACCCGAAATATACGCCGCCTCGGCAATCCGCGACAGTCCGCCCAGCGCGTCGTCGCTCGCGCGCACCGTCGCATCGTCGATCAGCACGCGCGCGACGTCCCCATCGGCAAGACGCATGACCGCTTCGTCGACCGACGCCGCGAAGGCGATCGGGCCGCCGTAAGGCGCGAGCAAGGTCTTGAACATGCTGCGCGTGATCGGATTGCGATCGACAATCAGCGTGCCCGGTCGCGTCTCCGTTTCGACGATCTCGACCGCCTTCGTGTCGGCACGGATCAGCGGCAGGACGAGCGTGAAGGTTGCCCCCTGCCCCACGATGCTGCTGACGGACACGTCACCGCCCATCGCACGCGCCAGATTGCGACAGATCGACAATCCCAAGCCAGTACCACCGAACTGTCGTGTCGTCCCGGCATCGGCTTGACGGAACGATTCGAAGATTTCCTCGATTTTGTCGGCGGGAATACCGATGCCGGAATCGGTGACGGTGACGCGCAGTCGGTCGTCGTCGCCGACCTGGATGCCCAGCGCGACATGGCCCGCCTTGGTGAACTTCAGTGCGTTCGACAAGAGATTGAAGACGATCTGTCGAACCCGTGCGGCGTCGCCCATGATCATCGCAGGGCAACCGCCGACATCGACGGTAAAGGAAAGGCCTTTCGCGCGCGCCTGCTCTTCCCACATCCGCGCCGCGTCCGTCACCGTTGCGCAGACGTCGAACGGAGCCGCCTCGATCGTCAGGTTGCCGGTTTCCATCTTGGCGACGTCCAGGATGTCGTTGACAAGCGCCCGCATCGTGATCCCGGCGCCATGCACCACGCCAAGCCGGTCGCGCATGTCCGCCGGAAGCGTCGGGTCCGCCAGCATCACCTGAGTCATGCCCAGAATACCGTTCAGTGGCGTCCGGATTTCATGACTGGTCGTGGCCAGGAATTCGGTCTTGGCGGCCAGCGCCTTGCTCAACGCGCTGTTCGTCACCGCAAGATCGTCGTTCGCGGCGCGGATCTGATCCCGGCTGCGGCGGATCGTCACCAAGCCGATCGCCAGCAGGGCGATGACGACCGCGACCGCAGCCCCCGTCGCGATGAAGATATTCCGCTGGGTCCGCGCCTGCGTGCGCTCGAACGCGATGCTGCGCTGCAATTCGCTGGCCTTGAGTTGGCTGATCCTCAACTCCTGATTGGCGAAATCGAATCGCGCCGCCATCAGCGCGGTCTTCGTATCGGTGGCGAGCTTGGTGCCCGCGTCGTCGAGGCGCTTGAGGGCTTGGAGATGGACCAGCGCCGAAGTGGTGTCGCCCGTTGCCGTGAAGACATTGTACGCGGTCTGATGAAAATCGCGGTACGAAATGCCCGTGGTTTTTGGATCGATCCCGACCAGCGCACTTTCGATCAATCGATTAGCGCGTGGCAGGTCGCCGTGTTGCAACGCCGCCTGCGCTGCCGTTGCCGTCAGGCGCCCTGCGAGACTCGGGTCACTGGGATCGGCCATCGCCCGCCCGTTCGCGATAGCCCGGTCCGCCAGCGTCAGGTTGCCAAGTTCGAGCTGCACGCGCGCGATGTTCATATAGATCAGCTCGAGCAGGTTCCTGCTGTTGAGCTGCTTCGCGAGATCGAGCGCGTTCTTGAACTGATCCGCGGCCTTCTTGTATTGTTTGTCCTCGGCGAACACCAAGGCACGGTTGTTGTAAACCGAGACGGCGATATTGACGTCCCCCCGATAGATATCGAGCGCCTGCTGATAATAGCGGTCCGACGTCTCGGGGTCCTTAGCCTGCGTATAGAGCAACGCGATAAAGACCAGCGCCCGCGACTGCCCCCGAGCATCGCCAAGCTTTCGGTAGATACCGAATGCCAGTTGATAGTCGATCAGAGCATTGCCGACATGGCCCTGATAGCTGTCGAGCCACCCCATCGATATGAGCAGGTCGGCATGAAGCTTCGACTTTGGCTGATACCGTTTCACCGCCGCAAGTGCCCCCCGGATGAGTACATCCGCCTTGTCGGGAGTATTGATCCGGAGATACGCCTCGCCTTGCAGCCATTGCGCGGTGGCGATCGCGATACCGCGAGCTTTCTTGTCGGCGATTTGTGCACCAAGGCGTTCGGCAACGATCGCTTTGGGCAACGCCTTGGCCGGATCGACCAGCATCGTCGCATTGGCATCCGCGACCGTCGTCTCGTATCGGTCGGCAGCAACGTCCTCTGCTTGGACGATAGCCGGTTGCGCGGACACGGCTGGGCCGATGAACGTCAGGGCTACGGCGGCGGCCGCTACGATCCAGCGCTGCGCCATTGCGATCAGGCGCGCTTCCAGACGGTCGCAAGACGATTGAACGGCGCGCGCATATCGGCTGCCAAAGCCTGATACTTTCCATCATCGAGAAAATGGATCAGCGCATCGAGGTTGATCGGTCGGCTAATGAGGAACCCCTGGATCATGTCGCAGCCCATCACCGACAACAGTGCCATCGCCGCCTGGGTCTCGACACCCTCTGCGACCACCTCCATCTCGAGCGCGTGCGCGAGGTCGATCGTCGAGCGGACGATCAGCGGGTCGCGATTCGAACTCGTGAGTTGCGTCACGAAAAGCTTGTCGATCTTCAGTTCGCGTGCCGGCAACTGCTTCAGATACGCCAGCGACGACAAGCCGGCGCCGTAATCGTCGATCGCGATGATGATCCCGATATCCGCAAAGATCTTGAGATTGGCGATTGCACTTTCCGGATCACGGATGACCGACGTCTCCGTGATCTCAAACCCGAGTTGCGCCCCGCTCGCCTGCACCAGCTCGCAGGCGCGACGAACGAAGCGCTTGTCGGCGAGCAATGCCCCCGCAATGTTGATGAAAATCCGCAGGTCGTGACCACTGGCAGCCAGTGCCTTCTGATCGGCAATCGAGCGGCGGATCGTCCACAACGTGAGTGCGACGATATCCCGCGACTCCTCGGCTAGAGGAATGAAGTCGTTGGGCAGCACCAGTCCGCGTGTCGGGTGGTTCCAGCGGACCAGCGCCTCGACGCTCGTGACCTGCTGGCGACGGAGATGAACCTTTGGTTGGTATTGGAGGAACAGTTCCTCCTTTTCGATCGCACGCGTCAGGTCCAGCGATAGCTCGGCACGATCCATTGCCGCAGGGTTGCCGGTGACATCCCGCGCGATCGTGATCCGTTCGGCCCGGGCTTCGCGCAACGCGTGCTCGGCCTCTTCTATGAGCAGGACCTCGTCGCGGTGCGCCGAGGCGGCGGCAGCCCCCAACTGGATATGGATCACATACGACTCACCGTCGATGTCGAACGGGTCCTCGAACGCGATTTCCAGCGCGGCGATCGCAACGTCCAAGGCTAGCCGTGCCTCGCTCTCGAAGACGATTTCCGCCGTGTCGCGTCCCGCGACCATGACCCTGGCGTCGGGCAGCGTATCGGCGATCCGCGCCGCGACATCGACTATCACGGTGTCCGCCCTCGATCGTCCGAGATGACGCCGCAACACCGCAAAGTTCGCAACCTCGGCAAGCACGAGAAACCGCCAAGAACCTTGTGAAGCCTGGCATATCGCATCCCGCGTGCGCTTTATCGACAGGTCGGCGTCCAACAGCCGAATGCCCCCTAAATGCGGGCTGCCTTCGACCTGACCGTGCGGAATGTGGCTCATCCCAACCCGAATAGCTCGGACGCATAAATATACCCTTAAGCACTTAGCACGCCGGGACGCCAAGAAGATGGTTAACAAATTACAAATGTTATTGTTTAACGCTTCATTAACCGATATTCGGGACCGGCACCTTCTCGGTGCCAATTAGGGAGCAAAACATGCTGAAGCTCATTATCGCGCTCGTTTACGGCGAAGGCATTCGCCCCTGGTGAATGCCGGTCGGCTCGAACATTGCGGAGGCGTCGAATAAGGGCGCGCCTCGGTGTTCGGGCCGACATTTTAAAGTGGCTGCTGTCTGGACCGAGGCACTTCGGCGCAACTGCCTGCCCGCTACGCGCTGATTTTGCTTTATAGTCTTGCCATCGGCGAAGCGTGAACCTGCTCAGGCGAACCCCGCGCCGATCTTGGATGCCCCGACTGCTAGTTGGGACTCAAAACGGTACCCTCAGGCGGTAACGTTCTCCCGCCGCGCCGGGACCCGCACCGGGTTCGAGAACCGCATCGCATCATCGATCGAGCCGAACTTGAGTGCGAGCACGTCCAGGGCGTAATTCTGGTTCAACTTCCAAGGCTTGCGCTCTCCCTGCGTCGGTAAAGCCGCAGCGGCGCGCTGCACGTACCCCGATGTGAAATCGAGGAACGACTCGCTCTTCATCGTCGGATCGTCGTTGAACGGCATCGCCTGACGCAGGCCGCGCTTCTTCATCGTGTTCAACAGCCGGCACATGTAGATCGCCGTCAAATCCGCCTTCAGCGTCCAGGACGCGTTAGTGTAGCCGAAGGTCGAGGACAGATTCGGCACGCCGTCGAACATCATGCCCTTGTATTGGAGCCGCCCGGCGAGTTCGATCGGCTTGCCGTCGAGGCTGAACGCCACTCCGCTCATCAGTTGCAGTTCGAGGCCGGTCGCGGTGACGATCACGTCGGCGGGCAGGTCCTTGCCCGAATCGAGGTGGATGCCCTCGGGCGTGATTCGCGCGATCGTGTCGGTGACGATCGAGGCAGTGCCAGCGTTGATCGCGGTGAACAGATCGCCGTCGGGGACCAGGCAGACGCGCTGGTCCCAGGGATTGTAGCGCGGGGTGAAATGCGTCGCGACGTCGTAGTCGGGGCCGAGCTGATCGCGGACCATGCCGATCATCCGCTCCTTCACCACGGCGGGCTTCTTGCGTGCCATCCGGTAGAAGAACATACCCATCAGCACGTTCTTCCACCGCGTGATGCCGTAGGCAGCCTTTGCCGGCAGTTTCCCGCGCAACCAGTTCGCTACGCCGTCCTCGCCCGGCCGCGCGACGATGTAGGTCGGCGAGCGCTGGAGCATCGTCACGTGTGCGGCGGTCTTCGCCATCGTCGGCACTAAGGTCACTGCGGTCGCGCCGCTGCCGATGACGATAACACGCTTGCCGCTATAGTCGAGGTCCTCGGGCCAGAATTGCGGGTGCACGATCTGCCCGGCGAAGCTGTCCGCGCCATCGAACTCGGGGGAATAGGCCTTGGCGTAATTGTAATAGCCGGCGCACATCGAGAGGAAGTTGCAGGTCAGCTTTACCGGGCCATCGGGGCCGGTGGCTTCGACCGTCCACTGCGCGTCCTCGGTCGACCAGGCGGCGGACCTCACATGGTGGCCGTAGCGGATCTTTTGGTCGATGCCGTACGCTTGCGCCGTTTCCTCGACATAGGCGCGGATCGAGGGGCCGTCGGCGATGGACTTGGCTGCCGTCCAGGGGTGGAAGACGAATCCCAGCGTGTGCATGTCCGAATCGGAGCGGATGCCGGGATAGCGGAACAGGTCCCACGTCCCGCCCATCGACTGCCGCCCCTCAAGGATCATGTAGCTCCGGTCGGGGCAGCGCGTCTGCAGGTGGTAGCCGGTGCCGATCCCGGAAATGCCGGCGCCCACCACGATCACGTCGACATGTTCGGTCATGCTGCATCCTCACGCCCCGGCGTTACGCCGTAGGTTTCATAACCGAACCTATCCTGTTGTGATCTTTACTCAATAGTCCTTCGTATATTTCACGCTCGCGTTCTGCCCGCCGCTCGATCCCGCTGCCGACAACAGGCTGAGTGCCTTGGTCAGCGCGATCTCGAGTTGTGTCGAGGTGAAGCCCTTCGCGTCGGTCACGATCTCAACATAGATGTTCTTCGTGATGTACTTGCCGGCAGCGAGGCTGGTGCCACGCCCGGTCGCCTGATCGGCGCCGAGCACGCGCAACCGGTCGAACCCGGTCGCCGAGCGCAGCTTGCCGAGCGGGTTCAGACCGCCGCCGCCCGACCCGCGCAGCGAGTTCAGCGCGGACGCCAGCTGGATCGCCTCGGTCGCCGACAAATTGGCCGGGCTCGATCCGAACAGCAGGCGGCTGAGCACTTCGTCCTGCGGCAGGACCGGAGTCGAAGTAAACGCGATCTGCGGCTTCTGGCCGGTCCCGGTGACGTTGATGACGACGGTGATGTCGCTGGTGGTCGTGGTCGCCTGGATGTTGATGTCCGGATCGGTCAGCGCACCGCCGCGGAAGCGGATCTGGCCCTTGTTCACCTCGAACCGCTTGCCCGAGAACGAATAGGTGCCGCGGACCACATCCATGCCGCCGGTCACGATCGGTGCGGCAGACGTGCCGCCGATGTGCATGTCCATCTCCCATTCGGACTCGAGGCCCATGCCCGAGACGAACAGCTGGTTCGGCGCACGGACGCGGAGGTCGAGCTTGAACTTGCCGATCGCCGGTACGTCCGAGCGATCGGTCGAGACTGGCGTCCGGATATCGCTCTTGCGGCGGACACCGGTCAGTTCGGGCACCTCAGCCTGCCCTTGGCGGATGATCTGGTAGCGTGCCTCGGGGATCTGAAGATCGCCCTGGATCAGGCCGCCATCGCGCCCGTTGGTGAGGTGGACCGTGCCCGTCGTGGTGGCGCTGATCGCGTCGCTCTTGGCGAGCTGCGCATTGTTCAGCGTCGCGCGGATGTCGATCGGGAAGCCGCTGTCCGCCGCGAACCCGATCGTACCCTGCGCCTGCACGGTGCCGTCGCCGGCCTTCGCGTTGAGCTGCGTCAGTTGCAGGTCGGTGTTCGAGAACCTGCCGGCTATCCGCATCTGCGACAGACGCGTGCCATAGGTCTCGTTGTCGTAGGTCAGGTTGTCTGCCCGGACGACGCCGTTCAACTGAGGTGCGGACAGGCGCCCGGAGAAGTCGGCGGCGACCGCGATCGGCCCCGACAGCTGCTGGTTCGGGATCGCGGCAAAGCTGAACAGCACCGCCGATGGGCCGTTATAGCGGATCCCACCCGACAGCGGCGCGGCCGTCAGGCGTGTGCTCCACGACCCGTTGCCCGCCGGCAACGGCCGGAGGTTGGCGACCATGCGGCCGATCACCGACGTTCCGCGACGGACCAGCGCACGACCGGTCGCGCCCTCGCCGCCGAGCGTCCCGGCGAACACGATGTCGACGGGGTCGGAGACAGCGGCGAGACCCGAGCGGGTGAAGTTGGTGACGGTCACGCGTGCGTCGGCGGTCGGCGGCGCGGCCGAGTTCGCTTGCGAGAAGTCGAGGCTGCCGGTCGCCTTGCCGCCGATGCCGAGGTTCGGGACCAAAGCGGAGAGCGTCGACAGGTCGAGGCGATCGAGCCGGACCTGCGCGTTCGTTCCGCGGCCGTAGCTGCCCGCCAGGCGCGCCGAGCCGCCGCCTGCGCCACCGAAGTCGATCCGGGTCGGCGACAGGCGATACTCGCCCTTCACCGCCTGGATGCGCGCCGGGTTGACGGTGCGGAAGTCGATGCCGTTCGCCTGGCCCTGCGCAGCGACGAGGTAATTGTTGGGGCTGAGCTTGGCGTTGACCGCGAGACGAAACGGCACGCCGTTCGAGCCGGTCAGCAGCGCCTGCGCGGTACCGTTGCCGCCGACATAATCGACCTTCGCGCGTGCCGCCGAGAGGACGATCGCACCATAGCGCATGTCCGCGACCTGCGCGTCGGCGACGATCTGTGGCGTCGGGGTCAGCACCGCAGTGGCGTTGACGATCGCGCGGCCGATGGTGAAGTCGACCATGCCGGGGATCTTGGCGCCGTTCGCACGCGCCGCGACATCGGCGCGCTGGTAGCCGCCCTGGTTGGCGAGGCGGACGTTTCCGGACAAGCCTTGCCCGGCGAACTGGAGCGCGCCCGCGAACGGACCGGCTGCGGTCTGGACGATCCGGCCGCTACCGACGATCCCGGCGAATACCACGCGACGCACGTCGACCGCGAGCTGCGCGCCCGGCTTGACCAGCACGTCGGCAGTGAATGGGCCATAGTTGGTGCCGCCGCTCGCGGTGACGGCATAGGCGCCGCCACGGCCGACGATCCGCGCGTTGAGGTTGACGAGGCCGACGCCGACGCCCGGACGCGGTGCACGCAGGACGACGACCGGTGCGGTCGCGCTGCCCGTGACGCGGGCGGACAATGGGCCGTAGGCGGTCGAATACGCATCGGCGTTCACCAGCACCGCGCCCGTGGCCGGATCGAACCGGCCTTCGCCGCTGGTCACGCGGAACTGTGGCGCGTTCATCCGGAGATTGCGGAAGGTGACGATGCCTTCGGGGCTGTAGCCGATGTCCGATCGGACGATCGCGTTGCCGCCGAGGAAGCTGCGCGCACCTTCGTTGAAGATCTGCGACGTCTGCGCAACGACGCAGCCGGTGATCCCGAAGCCGCCGTTCGGGCCCGGTACCAGCTTGGCGTCGGTCGTCAGGTTGACGATGCCGATGCCGTCGACGCGGTAGTTGTTGATCCGCCCCTTGAGCGCGCCGGTGTAGCGACCGGTCGCCATGTTCGCGACGACCACCGCGGTCGCGTCGATCTTGTCCGAGCGGATCTTGAGGTTGTCGGAGAGGACGTTGACGCCGGAGATCGCGAAATCCCCGTCGATCGCGACGTTGGTCGCGAGCCCGCCGACGGCGGCATTGAGCCCCGTCACGCGACGCGCACGCGCCTTCACCGGCACCAGGATGCGGTCCGAGTTCACGCGTGCGAGCCCCTCGGCGTAGAGGTTCTCGACGCCCATGTCGCCGAACGCGATCGTTGCCGCGCGGACCTTGTAGTCCACCGTCGGCGTCGCGAACGCACCGTCCAGCACGATGCGCGCGGTAACGTCACGACCGCGGAGGTTCGGCAGGATCGCGCCCGGCGTCAGCAGCGTCGCGTTGACTGCGAAATTGCCGAACCGACTGTTGGCGAGATCGATCAGGCCACCGGCGTCGACCGCGAGCGCGTCCGACTTCAGCGTCATCCGCGTGTCGGCCTTGCGGTCGTTAAGCGTGGTGTCGATCGCGACGTCGAGCTGTGGCGACGTCAGACGCTCGACCGGGCCTTCGAGATACAGGCCGGGACGCGTCGAGCCGCGGACTTCGATATGACTGTTCTTGGCGGTCAGCCCGAGGTTGGCCAGTTGCCCGCCGCCGAGCGTCGCGACCGCGCGCCCCTGCCACGAGGCCCAGCTGCCGCGTCCGTCGACGGTCGCGGTCAGCGGCGCCTTGAACGCGCCCATCGTCGACACGACGCCGCCGACCGGTGCGGTCAGCTTCACGTTCACGTCGAGCTTGTTCTGCTCGGGCATCGCGTCGAGCTTGAGCACGAGGCGATCGCCGCCAGCGATGCCGGGGCCAGTCAGCGCGGTGGCGTTGGTGGTCAACTGCGCGCGCTTGTCGGCGATGTGGACCGCGCCGTCGATCTTGACGATATGCGTCTGGCCGGTGACCGGCTTGGCGATCAGGAAGCGATCGATAACCAGGCGGTTCACGTCGATGTCGAGATCGGGCAGCAGCGGCGCATTGGGATCGGTCGGCGTCGCATTGAGCACCGGGCGGCGCTGCAACGTGACCAGCGGTGTGGTCAGCGAGCGCACGTCGACATGGTTCTTGGCGAACGCGAACGGACGCCAGTCGACGGCCAGCTTCGGGCTGGTCAGGAAGACGCCCTTGGGATCGGACACGCGCACGTCGCTGAGCGTCATCGCGCCGTAGATCGAGCCGTCGATCCGACCGACCTTGATGTTCAGACCGGATGCGGTGGTGTAGCCGCCGATCTGGTCGGCGACGAGGCGCCGGCCCGGATCTGTGTTGATGCCGAACAGCACGATCAGGACGAGCGCGACCAGGCCGACGACCAGGATCGCCAGCCATTTCAAGATCCGCTGCCACAAGGGGCGTCGTTCGACGATCACCGTTTCGGTCTGCTCGAACTGGTCCCGCTCAGCAGGGCCCTGTTCGACAGGTGGAGTGCCGTTTTCGGCCATCAGAATGCCTGCCCGATCGAGATGTAGAGGGCGATCTTGCCGTCGCCCTCGCGTGGGTTCAGCGGCGTCGCGACATCGAAACGCATCGGGCCGAAGCTGGTATAGAAGCGCCCGCCGATACCCGCGCCGTAGCGTAGGGACGACAGGTTCGGGGTGCTGCTCTCATAGCTGTTGCCGGCGTCGATGAACGGCACGATGCCGAAATCACCGAACCGATAGCGCGCTTCGAGCGCGAATTCGTTGAGCGAGCGCCCGCCGACCGGATCGCCGTTGGGATCGAATGGCCCGAGCCGCTGATACCCGTAGCCGCGCACTGATCCGCCGCCGCCGCCGTAATAGCGCCGCGATGGTGCAAGATCGTCGCGGGAGACGCCCTGGATCGAGCCCGCCTTGGCGCGCCCGGCGATGACGATGCTGCTGGAGACGGGATAGTAGAACGTCCCCTCGATCATCGTCCGGATGTACGGCTTGACCGAACCCTGGACCGACGTCTCGGGACTGAGGTTGAGCGTCAGGCGATAGCCCTTGGTCGGGTTGAGCAGGCTGTCCGAACGATCGAACTTCACCTGGCCCGGCAACGCGACGATGCCGTAGGTGCGGCGGACGTTCTCGCCGCGACCGAAATCGTATACGCTTTCGTTCGTGCCGACGAGTTCGCCACCGTAATAATAGGTCAGCGGCTTCTGCCAGATCGGCGTCGAATCGTAGCTCCAGCGGACACCAACGCTGGTCGTGAACGCGTCATAGGCGTCGTAATTCGAATGGTTCGCGCCGGCGGTCAGGCTGAACGTCTTGTCGCGCTTGCCGGCGTTCGCGCGGCGGAACGTGCCAGACAGGCCCTGCTCCTGCGTACCCGCGATTACCGATCCGATCAACGCGCCCTCGTAGGGGAACAGGTTGCGGTGCTGCCACGTGCCTTCCGCGCGGAAGCCCTGCCCCGTCGAGAACCCGACATTGCCGCCGAGCGAGCGCGGCTTGCCTTCGCTCTGGCGCACCAGCAGGTCGACCTGTTCGGTGCCGTCGGGGTTGATCGTCCCGGTGCGGACTGGCTCGACCGAGACGGTCGAGAACAGCGATGTCGCGACCAGCGCATCGCGCAGGTCGTCGGTCATCCGGTTGTCGTAGAGTTCGCCCGACTTGAACCGCGGGAACAGGTTCAAATGCTCGAGATTGAAAACCGGATCGCCCTCGGTGCGAAGCTGGCCGAACGACGAGCGCGGGCCGGTATCGACGGGCAGCGTGTACGCGCCGGTCGGGGTCTGATCGTCGAGCAGGATGTCGCGCTCGCCGACCTTGACGAACGGATAGCCCTGCTGAGGTAGCGTCAGGCTGACGTTTGCCTCCGCGCCCTGAATCCGTGCGGCCTCGATCGGATCGCCGACCTTCAGCGGCAATTGGGTGCGGACGAGGTCGGGAGGCGTCGTCGCGTCCGCCTTCACGGTGATCGACGATAGGGAATACAACCGGCCGGGTTGCGCGCTGACGGTCGCCTTCAGCCGCGCAGGCTTGGTCTTGTCGGCGTCGGGGATCGTCTCGATCGTCGAGATCGCGGTCGCATCATAATAGCCGAGCGACTTCAGCAGCCGTACCGCCAGCGCCTCGTCCTCACGCGCGCGCGCCGCGACCTGCGTGGCGTTCGCCGCCTTGCCCTTGCCCTCGGCGAGCGCGGACAGTGCCTTGTATTCGCCTTCCAGCCCGTCGCCTGCCTTGTCGAGACCCTTGGTCGCGGTCTCGTAGCGGATCTCGGGCGCGTCCTTGTCCTTGATATCCGCCGCGGTCTGGAGCGGGGTCGTGTCGAAGCTCGACAGCGGCGTCAGCGGCTGCGCGAGTTGCGGGTCGCTCGGGCCGGTCGGGGGCAGGACGTCGCCGGCCAGCGTCGTGGCGGGGATCGTGGCGGTGGCAGGCGTCGCAGGTGTCTGGGTAGACGGAGCAGGCAACGGCGCCATCGCTTCCAGCGGCGCATTCAGGTCACCGCTCAACGGCGGCAAGGCGCTGTCGAACTCGGCGTCCGGCACGATCGGCGCGTCGGAACGCGGATCGTTCGACTGCGGCTGATCGCTTGGCTTGGGCGCATCGGGACCCTTGGCCGGGGCGGTGCCCGGCTTCACCAACTGCGCGGAACCGACGCCCGCGAACCCTGTTGTCGACGCTACCAACGCCAGAGCGAGCCAATGATGCCGGCTGTTAAAAGCTGTCACACGATCCCCTTTACAGGCAGCGATCGTGCTCGATTCACCCCCATCTTCGTCCACGTAACGCACATAGGACGGCTTGGTTTCACAAAAATTAACCTCAGACACAGCCGATTAGGCCACCGACCGGCATGACGATCGTATCGCGCCCGGGGCGGTCGATCCGTAGCGTCGCGGACGTCACGGTCGCGCCCGCCGAGATGTCGGCGCGGACCGCGACGGCCATGTCGAGCGTCGCGGTCACGTCGCCGCCGCGATATTGCGTGACGCCGCCAAAGCCGAAGCCGATCGCGGGCGACTGCGTCGTCATCGCGAAGTTGGTCGTCTTGCCGTCGATCGCCAGCCGGATCTGCGCAGGGTCGGCGGTGGCCATCGCGACGAGTTGCCGGCCGGCATCCATGCTCCAGAGATACGCGGCGCACCCCTTGGCGGGGAGCTTCTGCTGGCCGATCGCACCGAGGGGACCCGGACCTGAATTGGCAGCTGGCGCAGGCGTCGCGGCTTGCAGCGCGAGCATAAGAGCGAGCGATATCATGACGTCACGCCTATCATGAACAGCCACGCGGGATAAGCCGCGATCGCCAGCAACGCGCCGAATGGAAGCGCCGTGTCCGCTGCCATGCTGCGTCCCTTGAGGTGTGCGGCAAGGACGACGCCGAGCCCGATCATGCTCGCGATCAGCAGGACGGCGGGCAACATCTGCCACCCGAGCCACAGCCCGATCGCGCCGAACAGCTTGGGATCGCCGCCCCCCATGCCGTCGCGTCCGCGTATGCGTCGATAGCCGAATGCGACAAGCCACAGCGTGCCGAACCCGGCGAGCCCGCCGATCAGTCGTTCCTGAAGCGGTGGGTCGATACCGAGCGCCGCGCCGACGAGTCCGGTCGCAGCAAGAAGGATCGTCAGTCGATCGGGCAGCCAGAATGCGACGAGGTCTAGGCTTGCCAACGCTAGCAACAGCCATCCGAAAACCGCGCCTGCTATGCCGACCGTCCCCGGTGCGACGATCCCCGCTGCCAAGCCGATCGCCAACCCCGCCAACTCGATCCGCCAATGCACCGGACTGATCGCGACGCCGCACCCTTTGCACCGGCCGCGCAGGACGAGCGCGCTCAGCAGCGGTACCAGCTCGACCGCGCGGAGAGTCCGCCCGCACCCGTCGCACGCCGACCGTCCCTGCATCACCGATCGCCCGTCGGGCCAGCGCGTCACCAGGGCCGCGACGAAGCTACCGATGATCGCTCCGAGCACTCCCAACAACACTGCCCAGAACGCAGCTTCAGACACCCGTTTTCCGCACAAGGTAGCGATACACGCCGAGGAGGTTGATCCCGAACAACACGATGTTCTGCGTGCCTAGCGCCCAGTCCCCGGTCAAGGCCGCACCGCTCAGCCAGGCGATCGACGAGCCGACGAACAGCACGAACCCCCAGCCCGTCACGCGCCGCCCGAAGTCGAGCGACACCATGAAGGCGGCGATCACCCCCGACCCTGCTGCACACCATTTGAGCGTCGTGATGAGTGTTTCCATGACGGCAGGTCTAGGCGCATCCCGCGGTGCTTTGTATTGCCGCACATCAACCCCAGATACGGGGGCAGAAGAATATATGGAGAGTGAAGTGGCCGCCGATCGAGATCCCATCGTCATCCTGTCCTACGCGCGTACGCCGATGGGATCGTTCCAGGGCGCGCTTGCCGGCGCCACCGCGACTCAGCTTGGTGCAGATGCGGTGCGCGGTGCAGTCGCGCGCTCGGGTGTGTCGGCCGCAGAGATCGAGCGAATTTATATGGGCTGCGTGCTCCCCGCCGGGCTCGGCCAGGCGCCGGCGCGACAGGCGGCGATCAATGCCGGGCTTGGCGATCACGTGGAGGCGACGACGGTCAACAAGATGTGCGGATCGGGGATGCAGGCCGCCATCCTCGCGGCTGACGCGCTGGCAGCCGGCTCGGTCGACCTGCTCGTCGCGGGCGGCATGGAGAGCATGACCAACGCGCCGTACCTCTCGAAAAGCCACCGCAGCGGGGCGCGGATCGGGCATGACCGGATGTACGACCACATGTATCTCGACGGGCTCGAGGATGCCTACGAACCCGGCAAGCTGATGGGCAATTTCGCCGAGGATACCGCGCACGAATACCAGTTCACGCGGGCGCAGATGGACGACTACGCGATCGAGTCGCTGCACCGGGCGCAGCGCGCGCAAAAGTCGGGTGCGTTCGACCGGGAGATCGTCTCCGTCGATATCGCCGGCCGCAAGGGCACGACGACGGTCTCGCTCGACGAGCAGCCGGCCAAGGGCGACGTCGCCAAGATTCCGACGCTGAAGCCCGCCTTCTCGAAGGACGGCACGATCACCGCCGCCAACGCCTCGTCGATCTCCGACGGTGCCGCTGCCTTGGTGATGACGCGCGCGAGCGTCGCGGAGCGGCTCGGTATCACGCCGATCGCGCGCGTCGTGGCGCATGCCGCGCACGCCCATGCCCCGGCCCTGTTCACGACCGCGCCGGTGTTCGCGATGCGCAAGGCGATGGAAAAGGCCGGCTGGTCGGCGTCGGACATCGACCTGTTCGAGGTCAACGAAGCCTTCGCCGTCGTCGCGATGATCGCGATGCGCGACCTTGGCTTGCCGCACGACAAGGTGAACATCCACGGCGGCGCGTGCGCGCTCGGTCATCCGATCGGCGCGAGCGGTGCGCGAATCCTTGCGACGTTGCTGTCGGCACTGGAGACCACTGGCCAGAAGCGCGGCCTCGCCTCGCTCTGCATCGGCGGCGGAGAAGCGACTGCGATGGCGGTAGAATTGATGAACTGACCCGCTGACTTCCCCCCTCCCTGAAAGGGAGGGGCCGGGGGTGGGTCGGTTTCCGCATCACGCGAAGCCGCCAACAAAACAGCCCCCTCAACCCTCACGGCAGAGTCTCACCAGCCTCGACACCCCAAAGCCCCCCAACGGCAACAAACCCCGCCTGCCCCTTCACGTCCATTCTACACCAGCCATTGCCGCACTGGCTCAGCCGCCCGACCACGCCCGGCGCTGCACGCCACAGCAATTTGGCGGACGAGACGGGCTTCTCGCGCATCTCCACCGGTCCCGCGCCGTGGACGATCGCGGTGCGCGTGCCGCTGAGCAGGTTGGCCTGCATCCAACCCTCGGTGCCATCGGGATCAGCGACCTTGCGCCATTCCTTGAAGATCGCGACCACCTTGATCGGCAGATCCTGGCGTTGATACAGCCAGCTCGCAGGATACGTTCGCGCCGGCCCGGTCCGCATCCGCGCGCGCGACGCCGAGATCGAAGCGTAATAGGGCACGCTCTTCTTCGTTGCGTCAGCAGCCGCCACCGGGTCGGGCACCAGCGCAGTGGCAACGAAAACGGAAAGCGCGGCGGCGAGAATGCGCATGGTCATGTCCTAACTGGCGAGCCGAACTCCTATCGCGACGAACCGCTTTCCTCAACCGAAGTTGCGGCCCCGACGTTGACGGAACGTTGACGGGCACGAGCACCTTCGCCAAGCCGGTCGCATGATCGACACACGCCGCTGTCCGAACCCCAAGGTCGTCGTCACCCGCGAGCTGGCCGATACGCTGATGGACCGGATGGAGGCGCTGTTCGACACGCAGAACAACCGCGCCGACACCAAGCTCGACCGCGAGCAGCTTGCCGCGGCGATGGCCGACTGCGACGTGTTCGTGCCAACCGTGACCGACGACATCGACGCGGCGCTTATTGCGGGCGCGGGCGACCGGCTGAAGCTGATCGCGAACTACGGTGCGGGCGTGAACCATATCGACCTGAAGGCGGCGCGCGCGCGCGGGATCATCGTCACCAACACGCCGGGGGTGCTCACCGAGGACACCGCCGACATGACGATGGCGCTGATCCTGTCGGTACCGCGGCGTCTGGCGGAGGGCGAGAAGCTGGTGCGATCGGGCCAGTGGAATGGCTGGAGCCCGGGCGGGATGCTCGGCCACCGGATCGGCGGCAAGGCGCTCGGGATCGTCGGGATGGGGCGGATCGGCCAAGCGGTCGCGCTGAGGGCGCGCGCGTTCGGGCTGACGATCCATTATCACAATCGCACCCGCCTGCCGGCGGTTCGCGAGGCGCAACTGGCGGCCACTTTCCATGCGTCGCTCGATGACATGCTCGGGGCGGTCGACATCGTCACGATCCATACGCCCTTGAATGCCGACAGCCGCGACCTGATCGACGCCCGCCGGATCGCGCTGATGCGACCGCACGTGTACCTCATCAACGCCGCGCGTGGCGGGATCGTCGACGAGGGTGCGCTGGTCGATGCGCTGGAGGTGGGCAAGCTCGCCGGCGCAGGTCTCGACGTCTGGGCACACGAGCCGGTGATCGATCCGCGCCTGCTTGCGCTGCCCAACGTCGTGATGCTGCCGCACATGGGCTCGGCGACGCTCGAAGGGCGGATGGCGTCGGGCGAGCGCGTCATCCAGAATATCCGGATGTGGGCCGATGGCCATCGCCCGCCGGACCAGGTGCTCGACGGCTGGGTCTGATCCCGCCAACACAATCTGCATCAATAATTTGGAACCGATGCCGCGATGCAGCATTTGTTGGATATCCCCGGAAAGACAGGAGTATCCAAGATGAAGAAGTTTGCCGTTTCCGCCCTGCTGGTCGCATCCGCTGTGTCGATGAGCGCATGCTCGACGCTCAAGGGTGCGGGCATCGGTGCAGCCGGTGGCGCAGGCGTTGCCGCCGCGACAGGTGGTAGCGTCGAGAAGGGTGCGGCCGTTGGCGGCGCTGGTGGTGCCGTCGTCGGCACTGTCGCCGACTGATCGGGCCGGACACCACGCGAAATGGCGGCGGCTATACCGCCCGCCCTTGTTTCGTTCGCCAGTTAATCCTCCCCCGCTAGGGGGAGGTGGCACCGACGGTGACGGAGGGGGAGGAAAGCGAAGCATACGTTCCGTGTCCTCCCCCTCCGACCGGCAAGCGCCAGCCACCTCCCCCTGGCGGGGGAGGATTTAGACTTCAGTCAGACCGCACGCATCCAATGTGTTCGCGCGACATTTCCGGTCAGAACCTTCGACCCGAACGCCTTGATGATCTTCGCGGCATCGGCACTGTTCATCAGCACGACGCGCGTGCCACCCGATGGGAGCGTCTCGATGGCGCTGATGATCGCGTCATGCTTCTTGCACATCGCCACCACCTGAGGCTGTTCGACGCTGACGTTGACGGCGCGCGAGATCGGCACGACCGTTTCGGTGCCCGTCGTCACGATGCGGCCCCTGATGGCGCGAGGGTAGAATAGATCGTCATGCGGCATTCCCGGCTCGGAGCGGGAGCGCAAAGCATCTCTCAGTCGCAGCCTGCCCGTACGAAGCGCCGCGATGCATCAGCTATGCGCGCTATCGCCCCGAACGGCAATGGCGCGGCACGCTTTCGCTATGCTCGCACCCGCAGCAAAGCGAGGCCAAACCCAACGAAGATCGCCCCCGTCACGCGGTCGAACGCGCGCCGCAACGCCGGGCGCGTCAGGTAGCGCGCGAGCGTCCGCCCGCCGGCTGCATACACGCCGTACCAGAAGCTCTCGACCGCCGCGAAGGTCACAACCAGGATCGCAAACTGCGGCGCCTGCGGTGAAGCGCGGTCGACGAACTGCGGCAGGAACGCGGCGGCGAACAGCAGCAGCTTCGGATTGCTGATCCCGATCACGAACCCGCCGCGATACAGCCGCCACGCCGATACGGAAGGAGGGAGTGCCACCGGCGACGTATCGTCGCCGACGTCGATTGGAGACCCCGCCCCTCGCCACGCCTTGATCCCAAGGAATATGAGGTACGTGACGCCGGCATAACGCAGCACGTCGAACACCCGCGGCCATGCCGCGAGCAGCGCCGACACCCCCGCAGCCGATGCCGCCAGCACGAGCACCAGCGCGGTCAGGCACCCCGCCATCGCCGCGACGCTGCGCCGCGCGCCGAAGGCGATGCTGCGTGTCATGACGTGCAGCATGTTGGGTCCGGGCGTTCCGCATAGGAGGAACACCGCGACCACGAACAGCCACCAGGCGTGTAGCGTCATGTGCATTCCCTATTCCTAGTGGCCGACTCGTTCAGTGCGCCTCTTGTCGAAGCAGGACGGCCGCATTCGAGCGACGGCCCGCTCTTCCTTGCTCTCCCGCGAAGGCGGGAGCCCAGACTGGGTCCCCGCCTTCGCGGGGAAACACACTAGCCCTCTCTCCCGGCGATAAGCGCCGATCTGTCTCAGGGCACGAGGTGTCGCACAACCGATGCTATCGAAGGTTCGACATCATCGACTCGCGGCCACCCTCGCCTCAATCCCCCGTCAAAATCCGATCGACCAGTTGCCCAACACTCGGCACGAAGCCGTTCGAGTAGAACGGATCCTTCTTGAAATTATACGCCGCATGCCCCGCGAACATCAGGTTCTGGTCGATATCCCCACCATGCGCGATGTCTTGCAACGTCTTCTGGATGCAGAAGCTGCGCGGGTCGGCCAGGCGTCCGGTCGAGTTGGTCTCGGTATCCGCCCAGCTCGAGAACGAGCATTGCGACAGGCAGCCCATGCAGTCGGCCTGGTCCTTGCGGATCATGCCCTTCTCGGTCGGGCTGACGAACACCAGCGTGTTGTCCGGCGTCTTGAGCGCATCGGTATAACCCTCGCCGAACCACTGCCGCGCACGCAGCAGGTCATTGCGCGTCACCCAGAAGTTTTTGCCCTTAACCCCGACGTCGAGCTGGAAGACATGATCGCCCGCCTCCTGCGTCGAGAAGGCGATCTGGCGCTCGGAGCGTGCTTCCAGCGAGCGCAGGAACGGATTGCGCACTGCCGACGAATAGAACCCAGTCGGCGAGAACTTATGCAGCAGCACATCGCCTTCCTCGATCTGCGTCAGCGCGTCCTTCCAACCCTGCGGGATCGGGCTTTCGCGCGTGAGAAGCGGCCGCGTGCCGAACTGGAACGCGATCGTGCCGAGCTCGGGATTGTCGATCCAGTCGTTCCAGTCGCGCAGATACCACACGCCGCCGGCCATCACGATCGGCACGTCGTCGCTGATGCCGCCTTCGCGCATCACGTCGCGGAGTTCCTTCACGCGCGGATACGGGTCCTGCGGCTTCAACGGATCCTCGGCATTAGACAAGCCGTTATGCCCGCCTGCGAGCCACGGATCCTCGTACACCACCGCAGCAAGCCACTCGGCCGCCTTCGAATACGCCCGCTTCCATAGCGCGCGGAAGGCGCGGCCGGAGCTGACGATCGGCAGATAGCTGACGCCGTAGGACGCGGTGATCTCGGACAGCTTGTACGGCATGCCCGCACCGCAGGTGACGCCGGCAACCTTCCCCCGCGTGCGCTCGAGAACGCCGTGCAGGATCCGCTGCGCGCCGCCCATTTCCCACAGCACGTTGATGTTGATCGCGCCCTTGCCGTCGGCGATCTCGTAGGCGCGCTCGACCTGCTGGACCGCGCCTTCGATGGCGTACTGAACGAGCTCCTCGTGACGGTCGCGCCGGGTCAGGGCCGCATAGACCTGCGGGATGATCTTGCCCTCGGGATCGTAGCTGTCCGCGTTGACCGCCGACACGGTGCCGATGCCCCCGGCCGCAGCCCAGGCGCCGGCCGACGCGTGGTTGGTCGCGGCGACGCCCTTGCCGCCCTCAACCAGAGGCCAGACTTCCCGACCGTTATAGACGATAGGCTTCAGGCCCTTGAACACGACGTCACCTCTCCCGGAAAATACGGCCCCCTATATCGCAAGGACGCAACGCGCGAGCAATATTACGACCTAGGTTAGCGCACCCGGACGGTTCAGGGCGTCTTCGTACAGCGCGCGATAGCGAGCGATCATAACCTCTTCGTCGAATTCCGCGCGTGCCTTGGCCTGGTTCGCGGCACCGACCGAGGCGCGCAAGGCGGGATCGGCGACCAGCGCCTGCAACGCATCGCGCAGCCGAACCTCGTTGGCGATCTCGGTCACGAAAGGCAGATTCTCGGGCGAGACCATCCGCGTGATGTCGCCGACCGGATAGCTTGCGATCGGCAGGCCGGCCGCCATTGCCTCGACCACCGAGATCGGAAACTGCTCGCTCCGCGACGACACCGCGAGCATGTCGAAATGGCCGATGTAACGGTAGGGGCGATCCAAGAATCCTGGCAGGACCAACTTGTCCGCCATCCCCATCGCCGCGGCGGCCTGGATAATGTTCGCGCGCTCCGGCCCTTCGCCGACGATCACGAGGCGTATGCGACCCGACACGCCGCCGACCGCGCGAACGAGCGCGGTAAGGTCCTTCACCTCGCGCAAGCCGGCAAGCGCGCCGATCACCACCTCCTTGGGGTTGGGGGTAAATCCCGGGATTGCCTTGGGTTCGGGCTTCTGCGCGTAATAGGCGGTGCCAATCCCGTTGACGATCCGGTGGACGCGCTCGCGCGGCTGCTTCCACGTCTTCAGCGCGATGCCTTCGAGCACCTCGGAGGGCACCGCCAGCGCGTGCGCCGCGCCCAGCGCCAGCCGCCGATAGATGTTGCGCTCGATCTTGAGTCCGCCCGCCTCGTCCGCGTTAAAACCATCCTCGTGATGCACGAGCGGCGGTGCGCCCTTGGCGAACGCCCGTCGCGCCATCGCCCCGTCGATCGCACCCCAGTTGTACGTCAGCACCAGGTCGAACCGCCGCATATACTGCGCTATCGCCTCGTAGCGCGCGACCGAAGGCTTGCCCGTCAGCGGCGGCGGGTTCTGCGCGATCTCGTAGCGCACCCCCTTCGCGATCGAGTCCCGCGCGCTCAGCGCATCGGGCACGCCCGACACGATGGTGTGTTTCGCGCGATCGCCGAACGCATTCATCAGCCGAACCGCGCGCGCTTCCTTCCCTCCTAGGTCGAACGAGGAGTGGAGGTGGAGGATGTTGACGGGAGCGGCCATGGCCGACGCGATGCCGATTTTCGCGAGCGCTTTCAAGGGCGCGTGCGGACTTACCGTGCGCCAGCGCTGGCAACACAATCTGCATCGGTACAGTATTGCCGTCGAATCGGACCATTCGTCCAAGTCTTTGCATCGATAGCTAAGCGAAACGGACAATGTTCGCGTTGAGCCTTATGCGACCTAGCCCGTAAAACAGCTGGACCGGAATACCGGCAATAAAAGGATGACCGTCATGGCTGCCTATGATTTCGACCCAAAACAGATCCAGAGTGCTCTCGATGCCGCTGCGCAACACGCGAAGTCGGCCAATATTGCTTCGGTTAGTGCGGAGACCGACGTTTCCAATGGCGGCGCCTTGGTACTGGCCGGCGGGTGTATCAGCGTCACGGTCAACAACGGACAGGTCTGCGTCAATCTGCCACTAGGGTTCGGCTCGATCTGCCTGCCCATTCCGTCGATCTTCCCCAGCGGAACTGCAGCACAGGCTTGCCTGGACATCTGCACGACTTGGGGCATCCCTACCGGCGTGAAGGTCACGATCTCGGTCGCCGGCCATGTCGTCGTTTCGAAGTCGTTCGGCCGCTGCTGACCCGACTTTCCAGGGGGGAGGCCGCGTGCCGCGTCCTCCCTCCTGGCTAGCGCTCAACCGGCGAACACGGCCTTCGCGATATGCGTGATCCGGCATGCGAGATCGGCCTCGCCACTGGCGACTACGTAGAAGTCGCCCGCGTCGGCGATGCCCGTCGTGAAGACGACGTTGTCGAGGTACATGCTATCCTTCAGCGGCTCGGTGAGCGCCGGATTCGGTTCCAGCAATGCGGTGTGCTCGGTCGCCACCGTGATCGAGGGATCGTCCTTGTCCAGGATCGACCAGTACGTCCGGTAAATCCCGACCACGCCCGATGGCTCCACCCCGTGCCACAGCGTCAGCCACCCGCGATCGGTCAGGATCGGGGGCGCGCCGCCGCCCATCCGCGCGGTCGCGACGGTGGCCGCATGCGGCCGGATGCCGGGCTTGTCGTGCGGTTTCCAGTGCAGTGCATCGGGTGAGCGCGACAGGTTGATCGACGGCCCGCTGCGCCATTCGCTGCCCGGCGGATAGGCAAAATACAGGTCGCCGAGCGGGCGGGTTTGCGCCCAATACTGCCCGCCGATCAGGCCTTCGAAGATCAGCATGTCCTTGTTCTGGTGATCGAGGACGATTCCCTCGAGCTGCCAGTCGAGCGCATCGGCGGACGAATACAACGTCGTCGAATGCCGTTCCGGGCTCACGGAACAGGTGGTCATCAGATAGCGGTCGCCGACCTTCGAGATCCGCGCATCCTCCACACCGTAGCATTGGTACGACGTCCGCGGAGCGATCGCCTTGTCGTAATGCACCGCGACCACCGAGCGCCCCTCGGCATCGAGTTCGACCGGTAGCAGCCATGACAGCGAGGTCAGCGCCATCACCTTCCACCCGCCGCCGGGGATCAGGAATTTACGCGGATCCTTCGTATCAACCATCGCCAGCGGCCAAGCGTCGAGTACGTACGCGCCGTCTTCCCAGCGGATCGCATGGACGTTGCCGTTCTTGATGGGCTGCTTGAGCGCCTCGGCGACGCGCACCATCAGCAGCAGATTACCGTTCGCCAGCCGCGTCATCCCCGGGTTGAACGCGCCGAGCACATAGGTCTCCGCGCCGACCTTCCCCGCCAGCGGCGAGCGCGACAGGTCGATGTCGGCGGGGGTGAAGACGAGCTGATCGAACATGCTATTCTCCTTTGTGAGTATGCCGTGTTCCCCCGCGAAAGCGGGGGCCCAGGGTCATGAATGCCGCCCTATGGTATCCTGGGTTCCCGCCTTCGCGGGAGAACTAGGAGGGAAGATCATTCCCCCTCAAGCGCCCGCGGCACTATAACGATCTGCTGGATTACCGAGCGGGTCGGCTGGGTGAGCAGGAACTCGACCCCCGCCGCGATGTCCTCGCCGCGCAGCATCTGCTCCGCCTTGATCATCTGGCGCTGCTTGTCGTCGGGGACGTCGGGATACTGCATGTCCGATCCGACCTTGCCCGGCTCGACCAGCGACACACGAATACCCTTCGGCCCCAGTTCGCGCCGCAACGCTTCCGAAAAACCCGCGATCCCGGACTTGATCCCGGCATAGACGGTCGAGCTTGGCCCGAGGATATGCGCGCTCAGCGAGCCGATGATGACCACGTCGCCGATCGGCGTCATCCGGTTTGCGGCATGATGCGCACTGAGCAGATAGGCGGTAAAATCGACCGCGATCGCGTAGCGAAGTTCGTCCTCGGTCATCTGGGTCAACCCGCCCGCCGCGACCGCAGCGTTGATGACGGTGATGTCGAACCCACCTAGATACGCCTCGCCCGCATCGAAGAACGCGCGGACCTTGTCGGGATCGGCCAGTTCGGTGATCATCCCGTCGCCCTCGCCGACCTGTCGGATGTGCGCGAGCGCGTCCTGCAGATAGCGCTCATCGCGCCCACAGATATAGACCTTGGCACCGTTCGCCGCGAGCATCACCGCGATCGCCCGGCCAATCCCGGTCGTTCCTCCGGTAATGATCGCGCGGCGACCCTTGAGCGGGCGGGCAGTCGTGTGGAGGTCGGCGCGTTCGGTCATCGAGTTTCCCGGCTTGTCAGTAAGGTCGACGCCAAACGCGCAGTCCCAGCCGGATGTCCCTAAGCGCGGATCGCCGCCCCCTCAAGCGCGCGCACCAGCAACCGGTCGATCGGCTCCTCCAGCATCGTCTCGCTCAATGTCGGCGCGTGGCCGACGCCGGGCACCGTCACCAGTTCGGCCTGATCGAGCGATGCCGCCATCCGCTCCGCCGTCGCCGCCGACAACAGGTCCGATCGCCCCCCGCGCACGATCAGCGTCGGCACATCACGGAGCGAACCCAGCGCCTGCCACATGTCCGGCCCCGCCTCGTTTCCCGGCACGCGGAACGGCTCGGCGATCTTCAGATCATAGTCGAGCACGATCCGCCCCGAACTGTTGAGCCGGTACAGCCGCTTGGCCATCGCCAGCCAATCCTCGATCTGCCAGTCGGGATAGACGTCGGTGTTGTTCTCCGACACGCAGCGCGCTGCATGCATCCAGGTCGGGAAGACACTCGCCTTGCCGACATAGCCGCGGATTCGCGACAGCCCCTGCGCGTCGATCTCCGGGCCAACGTCGTTGAGCAACGCCGCCATCATCCGGCCGCGCGATGGCCCAGCCATCAGCATCGTCACGATCCCGCCGAGCGACGTGCCGAACGCGATATACCGATCGATACCCTGGTCGGTCAGCAATGCCTCGACGTCCTGCACGTAGGTCAGCGGGACGTACGACATCGGGTCCTTCGCGTAGGCGCTCTCGCCCCGCCCGCGAAAGTCCACCGCGATCAGGCGCCAGCGCCCCGCCAGCCTGGCCGCCAACGCATCGAAATCGCGCGCATTCCGCGTAAGCCCCGCCATGCAAATGATCGGCGGCTGCCCTTCCTCACCGCCCGGATAATCCCTCGCGTGGAGTCTCAGCCCATCGTTGGACCACCAATAGAGGTTTTCGTAAGCGGCCATGGTTGCGTCCTTCGGGTAGCGGCCACCATATCGCCGCATGCCCATCTCCCCGCAAGCCTATCGCCCCGAAGCAAAGCTCCTCGAGCTCGGCGACGGCTTCTTCGATCCCGTCGCGCCCGCCGACTTCCCCGAGACAAGGCTGCGCTTCCGCAACGATCGCGCCGCCGCGCAGATCGGAGTCGACCGGCTCACCGACGACGAATGGACACGCCATTTCGGCCGGTTCGAGCCGCTCCCTGGCACGCTCCCCCAGCCGTTCGCGCTCCGCTATCACGGCAACCAGTTCCGCAACTACAACCCCGATCTCGGCGACGGTCGCGGCTTTACCTTTGCGCAGATGCGGGATGATCACGGTCGCCTGATGGACCTCGGCACCAAGGGCTCGGGACAGACGCCTTGGAGCCGCGCTGGCGACGGTCGCCTCACGCTCAAGGGCGGGATGCGCGAGATCCTCGCGACCGAGATGCTCGAAGCGCTGAACGTCCCCACCTCGCGGACGCTGTCGCTGATCGAGACTGGCGAGGAACTCCAACGCGGCGACGAGCCCAGCCCAACTCGCTCCGCGGTGCTGGTCCGCCTCAACCACAGCCACGTCCGCATCGGCAGCTTCCAGCGTCTCGCCTACCACCGCGACGAGGCGGGCTTGCGCAAGCTCGTCGGCTACACGCTGCGCAACCTCTACGACGAGGACAGCGACGATCCGGTCCGCCTGCTCGACCTCGTCGTCGGCCGCACCGCGCGTCTCGCGGCGCGCTACATGGCTGCTGGCTTCGTCCACGGCGTGCTCAATTCGGACAACATCAACGTTACTGGCGAGAGCTTCGACTACGGCCCCTGGCGGTTCGCCCCGACCTGGGACCCGGCCTTCACCGCCGCCTATTTCGACCATCAGGGGCTCTACGCGTTCGGTCGCCAGCCCGAGGCGATCCACTGGGACGTGATGCAACTCGCCGTCGCGCTCCGCCAGATCGCCGAGAGCGACCCATTGGTGGCGGCGCTCGACCAGTTCGGTCCGCGCTATCAACCGGAAGTCACGCAGGCGATCCTCTGGCGCCTCGGCGTCCGCCCGCGCGATCCGGATACCGACCGCGACCTCGTTCAGGCCACCGAACGCGCGCTCCGCACCTCCGGCGTCGGGATCGACCGGTTCTTCTTCGACGCGTTCGGTGGGGAGTTGCCCGGCACCTACGACGAACCCTGGGCCGAAGTCCGCGCCGCACTCGCATCCTACGAACCCCGGAAAGACCGCTCGCACCCCTATTGGTCGGGCGAGCCATGCAGCATGCTTATCGACGAAGTCGAAGCGATTTGGGCCCCGATCGACGAGCATGATGACTGGAGTTTGCTAAACGCCAAGGTCGCCGCGATCCGCAAAATGGGCGAAGCACTAGCCCAGTAATCTCCCCTCCCTGGAAGGGAGGGGTCGGGGGTGGGTCGGTCGGCGTGAGCCGCGAGCGTCTGGACCCATGGAACCCGACCCACCCCCAGCCCCTCCCTTTCAGGGAGGGGAGCAAAACGGCGCGCGCCAGTGGAAACTCGCTGCGAATCAAGGCAAGAGCGACGCATGTCCGACGAGATCATCTCCTACGAGCCAGCCACCGGCGCGGTCCTCTGGCGCCACCCGATCGGCGACGTCGATGCCGAAGTGGCCTGCGCGCGCGCCGGCTGGTCGAGTTGGGCGTCGAAACCACTCGCCTTCCGGATCGAGACGATGCGGCGCTTCGCCAACATCGTCCGCCAGCGTAACGACGCGTTCACCGACCTGATCGCGCGCGAAACCGGCAAGCCGATCTGGGAAGCGCGGGGCGAGGTCGAGACGGTCATCGCCAAGGTCGACATCTCGGTCAGCGCCTATGCCGATCGCACCGCGCAGCGCCGCCTCGAAGCGACGATGGGCTCGCGGATCGCCGTCCGTCACAAGCCGCACGGCGTGCTGGCCGTGCTCGGACCATACAATTTCCCCGCGCATCTGCCCAACGGCCACATCGTCCCCGCGCTGATCGCCGGCAACGCGGTCGTCTTCAAACCGTCGGAAAAGACCCCCGCCGTCGGCGCGTTCCTCGTCGAATGCTTCCGCGCCGCCGGCGTGCCGCCCGAATGCATCCGCCTCGTCATTGGCGGCCCGACCGAAGGCAAGGCGCTCGCGGCGCACCCGGGTATCGACGGGCTGCTGTTCACCGGCTCGGCGCGCACCGGCCTCGCGCTCAATCGCGCGTTCGCCGACAAGCCCGAGAAAATCCTCGCGCTCGAGATGGGCGGCAACAATCCGATCGTCGTCTGGGACGCGCCCGACCTGCACACCGCCGCCGTGCTCATCATCCAGTCCGCCTTCACCACCGCCGGCCAGCGTTGCACCGCCGCGCGCCGGCTGATCGTCGATGCGAAGCTGTACGACCCGCTGGTCGCGACGCTCGACAAGATGGTCGGCCGGATCATCGTCGGCGAACCGCACGCGAATCCGGCGCCGTTCATGGGCCCGGTGATCGACAACGAAGCGGCCCAGCAACTGACCGAGAGCTTCCTCGAACTGCTCACGCGTGGCGGTCGCCCGATCCGCCATCTCGAACGCCCGGTCGAGGACCTGCCGTTCCTGAAGCCCGCGCTGATCGACGTCACCGACATCGCCGACCGCCCCGATATCGAGCTGTTCGGCCCGATCCTGCAGGTCGTCCGCGTCGACGATTTCGACGCCGCGATCGCCGAGGCCAACAACACGCGCTACGGCCTGTCCGCCTCGCTGATCAGCCAGACGCCCGCACTTTACGACCGCTTCTGGGCGAACATCCGCGCCGGCATCGTCAACTGGAACAAGCCCACCAATGGTGCCTCGTCGGGTGCGCCGTTCGGCGGCATCGGCTGGTCGGGCAACCACCGTCCGAGCGCCTATTACGCGGCGGATTACTGCGCCTACCCGGTCGTCAGCAGCGAATCCGAAAGCGCCCGTGCGTCAATCGGGATCGGCCTAGCCGACGGCTGATACCTTCGATCCTCCCCCGCCAGGGGGAGGTGGCTGGCTGTTGCCAGACGGAGGGGGAGGAAAGGGATAACCGATGTTCCGGATCCTCCCCCTCCGTCACCTTCGGCGCCACCTCCCCCTTGCGGGGGAGGATCGTGAGGGTTCGACGACCACGCCTCTCGGCCCCTCGTGCAAAAGCAATCCTACCTCCCGCCAAAGCATCATTCGGTTGCAGCGCAGCGCCCATCCGCCCATCTCCGGTCGCATGGCAAGCCTCCTAGACCCAACCGCCCGCGGGCGCGTCATCCTCGTCGGGGCGGGCCCTGGCGATCCCGGCCTACTGACCGTCCGCGCGGTCGAGGCGCTGAAGACCGCCGACGTCGTCGTGCATGACGGCCTGATCGACCCGCGCGTGCTCGATATCGCGCCGCCGTCGGCGCAGCGCATCTCGGTCGCCAAACAGCGCGCACGCCACACGCTGCCGCAGGAGGCGATCAACGCGCTGATCATCGCGCACGTGAAGACCGGCGCGATCGTCATCCGGCTCAAGGGTGGCGACCCGTTCGTGTTCGGCCGCGGCGGCGAGGAGGTCGAGGCGGTTCGCGCTGCCGGTCTCCCCGTCGAAGTCATTCCCGGCGTCTCGGCTGCACTCGGTTGCGCTGCGGAAGCCATGCTGCCGCTCACCCACCGCGATCATTCCAGCGCAGTCAGCTTCGTCGCGGGCCAGTGCAAGGGCCTGACCGAGCAGGACTGGTCCGGACTCGCCGGCCAGGGCCGCACGCTCGTGATCTACATGGGCATCGCCACCGCCACCGAGATTGCCGACAAGCTGATGGCCGACGGCGTCGCGCCCGACATGCCCGTCGCCGTGCTTGAACGCGGCACGCTCAAGGGAAGCCGCGCGATCCGCACGCTGCTCGCAGACCTCGGCCCGATGGTGACGCGGGAGGCGGTGAAAAGCCCGGCGATCATCGTCGTCGGCGAGGTCGTCGAGCTGTCCGACGCCGAAGACAAACTCGCCCGCTGGGCTCGCGTAGCAGAGGACGCCGCCGCATGAAGCTGTTGACCGGAAACGACCTTCCCACCGGCGATGTCGTCTGGTGGACCGGCAATGGCTGGTCGCGCCATATCGAGGATGCGGCCGACGTCGGCGTCGCGGGCGAAGCGATCCTCCAGGCGGAGGAAGGCGCGCGCCGCGTCAACGTGCCCTATCTGATCGAGGCGACGCAGACCGACGAAGGCCCCCGCCCCGCCCACATCAAGGACCGCATCCGCGCTTTGGGCCCGACGATGCGGCCCGACCTGACCCTCAAACCCGCCGACCCCAATGCCGGCAGCTGGGTAATCTGACATGTATAAATACGACGAATACGACCAGGCGATCGTCGACCAGCGCGTCGATGAGTTCCGCGACCAGGTCCGCCGCCGCCTCTCGGGTGAGCTGACCGAGGACCAGTTCAAGCCGTTGCGGCTGATGAACGGGCTGTACCTCCAACTGCACGCGTACATGCTGCGCGTCGCGGTGCCGTACGGGACGCTCGAGGGCCGCCAGATGCGGATGCTTGGGCACATCGCGCGCAAGTACGACCGCGGCTACGGCCACTTCACCACGCGCCAGAATATCCAGTTCAACTGGATCCAGCTCGACCAGACCCCGGACATCCTCCAGGAACTGGCCACGGTCGAAATGCATGCCATTCAGACCAGCGGCAACTGCATCCGCAACATCAGTTCCGACCAGTTCGCCGGCGCCGCCGCGGACGAGGTCGCCGATCCGCGTCCCTGGGCCGAGCTGATCCGCCAATGGTCGACGTTCCACCCGGAATTCACCTACCTCCCGCGCAAATTCAAGATCTGCGTGATTGCGGCGGACGAGGATCGCGCGGCGATGCGGCTGCACGATATCGGCATCGGGCTGCACGTCCGCGACGGTGAACTCGGCGCAAAGATCTTCGTCGGCGGCGGCATGGGCCGTACGCCGATGATTAGTCACGAGATCCGCGACTTCGTCCCCGCCGACGACCTGATGAGCTATCTCGAGGCGTGCCTGCGCGTCTACAATCGCTACGGCCGGCGCGACAACATCTACAAGGCGCGGATCAAGATCCTGCTCCACGAGATTGGCCCCGACGAATATCGCCGCCAGGTCGAGGATGAGTTCGCCGCGGTGAAGGGGCTTGGGCTCGATCCCCCGCGGGCCGAACTCGAGCGCATCACGAGCCACTTCGGCGCGCCAGCGTTCGACACGGACGCCGGCGCCGACATTGACCGCAGTGACCCCGACTTCGCGGTCTGGCTCGACCAGAACGTCCGCCCCCACAAGCAGGATGGTTACGCGATCGTAACGATCAGCTTGAAGCCGGTCGGCGGCATCCCCGGCGACGCCTCGGCCGACCAGATCGACCTGATGGCCGACCTCGCCGAGCGCTACAGCTTCGACGAACTGCGCGTCACGCACGCCCAGAACATCGTCCTGCCACACGTTCATAGGCGTGACCTTCATAACCTTTGGACTGCTTTGAACGAGGCGGGCCTCGCGGAAGCCAATCTCGACCTGATAAGCGACATCATCGCCTGCCCCGGCCTGGACTATTGCAGCCTTGCCAATGCGCGCTCGATTCCGCTCGCGCAGAAGATCGCGACGCGGTTCGGCAGCCTCGATCGCCAGCGTGATCTCGGCGAACTGAAGCTCAAGATCAGCGGCTGCATCAACGCGTGCGGGCACCACCATGCCGGCCACATCGGCATCCTCGGCGTCGACAAGAAGGGCACCGAGAATTACCAGCTCTCGCTCGGCGGCTCAGGCGCAGAGGACGTCAGCCTCGCCAAGATTACCGGCCCCGGTTTCTCCGAGGATGGCGTGGTCGACGCGATCGAGCGTGTCACCGACCGCTATCTGCAGGTCCGCGACCCCGGCGAGCGCTTCCTCGACACCTACCGCCGCGTCGGCTTCGAGACGTTCAAGGAGGCGATCTATGGTTGAGTATCCGGACCAGACGCTGCTCCGCTTCCGCGACGACGAGCCGCATGACGAGCCCGCGGTGACGCTCGATTCGTTCATCGGCCAGAGCAACGCCGCCGCCGTTCGCTTGGAGGCCGGCGACGATGCACGCGCGCTGTTGCCGCAGATCGACCAGCTCGCGCTGATCGAGGTGAGCTTCCCCGGCTACCGCGACGGACGTGGCTATTCGTCCGCGCGGATCCTGCGCGAGGCGGGGTATACCGGCGAGCTGCGCGCGCAGGGCGACGTGCTGGTCGACCAGATTCCGCTGATGCGGCGCTGCGGGTTCGACAGCTTCGCCCCGCAGGCGCCGATCGATATCGACGTGCTGCGGGCGAGTCTCGAGCGCTACGACACGCCGTACCAGAAGGCGGCGGACGGCGCGGTGCCGGTGTGGAAGCTGCGCCATGGGTGAGCCCGCGCGCCAACTCGACATGATCGACGTCACGCCGGCGTTCACGCGCGCCGATGCGATGGCGATGCAGGAGCGGTTCGAAGGCGTCTCGGCGCAGGAGATGCTGTTCGAGCTGCTCGTCGGCGAGTTGCGCGGGCGGATCGCGGCGGTGTCGTCGTTCGGAGCGGAGTCGGCGGTGCTGCTGCACATGGTCGCGCAGGTCGATGTCGACGTGCCGGTGGTGTTCACGAATACGCAGAAGATGTTTGGCGAGACGCTCGCGTATCGAGACGAGCTTTCAGAGAAGCTTGGACTGACCGATCTACGCGTGTTCCGTCCCGATCCGCGGTTGCTCGCGATCAAGGACAAGACGGGCCTGCGCTGGTCCTACGATCCCGATGGCTGCTGCGATCTGCGCAAAGTCGAGCCTTTACGCCGCGCGCTTGCGCCGTTCGATGCTTGGATTTCGGGGCGGAAGGGTTTCCAGTCAGGGACTCGCACCGCGCTGCCGCGGTTCGAGGAGGACGAGGGGCGGTTGAAGATCAACCCGCTGGCGGATTGGGACAAGGCCAAGCTCGACGCGTATTTCGCGGAGCATGAGTTGCCGCGGCATCCGCTGGAGGCGCAAGGTTACCTCTCAATCGGTTGCGCGCCGTGCACCACCAAAGTCGCCCCGGGCGAAGACCCGCGTGCGGGGCGGTGGCGCAGTTTCGACAAGGTCGAATGCGGCATCCACGCCCCCACCGATTACGATCCGATGATCTGAGCTGGCCTAGTCCCTCTCCCCTTCGGGGAGAGGGAGGGAGGAGCCACTCGGCGACGGAAGGGAGAGGGGAGTTGGGATGCAACGTCCCGAGCCTCACTCCCCTCTCCCTTCCCACGGCTAAGAAGCCGCGGGCCCCTTCCCTCTCCCCGGAGGAGCGAGGGACCCGGTAAGATCAATACTCTGCCAGATCCGAGAACTTTGTGATCGTCGGATCAAACTTCATCCGGACCTTCCCCGTCGCACCGTGGCGCTGTTTCGCGATGATCAGCTCGGCCAGACCATACACCCGCTCCATCTCCGCCGCCCACGACGCATGGTCCTCGAAAATCTTCGAGCTATCGCCTTCCGCCGGCCGCTTGGGCTCCTTCGACGCGACGTAATAATCCTCGCGGTACACGAACCAGACCATGTCCGCGTCCTGCTCGATCGACCCCGATTCGCGGAGATCCGAGAGCATCGGCGTCTTGTCCTCGCGCGATTCTACCGCGCGTGACAGCTGGGAGAGCGCCAGCACCGGGACGTTGAGGTCCTTCGCGAGCGTCTTCAGGCCGCGCGAAATCTCGGAGATTTCCTGGACGCGGTTGCCGTCCTTGCTCTTGCCCGAGCCCGACAGCAGCTGAAGGTAGTCCACCACCACCAGCCCGATCTCGTTGTTATGCCGACGCTGCAACCGACGAACGCGCGTATGCAGCGCGCCGATCGAGAGGCCGCCGGTGTCGTCGATGAACAACGGCAAATTCTCCAGCTCGGCAGCAGCGGCCGCCAACTGCGCGAACTCGGTGCGGCTGATCTTACCCATGCGGAGCGATTCAGACGAGATTTGCGATTGCTCGGCGAGAATACGCGTCGCGAGCTGATCCGCCGACATCTCCAGCGAGAAGAACGCGACCTTCGCGCCGACCGAGTCCTTGGGCGCGATCCCGTCGGCCATGTCGCGCATCCAGCGTCGCGCCGCATTGAACGCGATGTTGGTGGCAAGCGACGTCTTGCCCATGCCCGGACGACCGGCGAGGATCATAAGATCGCTGTGATGCATGCCGCCGATCTTCGCATTGATCGAATCGATACCCGTCGTGACGCCCGACAGGTTACCGCCTGAGTTCAGCGCGCGCTCGGCCATCTTGACAGCCGCGGTCGTCGCCTGCGCGAACGACTTCACCGTGTTCTCGGAGCCGCCATCCGCCGCGACCTTGAACAGCTCCTCTTCGGCCAGTTCGATCTGCGCGCGGGGATTGACCTCTTCGGAGGTGTCCATCGCGCGATCGACGAGCGTCCGCCCCACCGACACGAGCGCGCGCAACATCGCAAGGTCATAGATCTGCTGTGCGAACTGGCGCGCGCCGATCAGCCCCGCGCCGCTGCCCGTCAGCCCCGCCAGATAAGCCGGCCCGCCCAACTCGCGCATGCCCTCGTCCGCGTCGAACATCGGCCGCAGCGTCACCGGCGTCACCAGCATGTCGTTGCCGCGCAGCGTCTTGATCGCCGCGAAGATGCGCCCGTGGACCGGCTCGAAGAAATGCCCCGGTTCGAGCTTGTCGACGAGGTCGTCCGCGAGCCGGTTGTCGATCATCATCGCGCCGAGCATCGCGGCCTCGGCCTCGACGTTGCGGGGAAGCTGCTGCGGCTCGGCCACGGCGGGGACGGGGAATGCGAGAGTTGCCATCTGCTTCACCTACGCGATGCTGAGCGTCCGGTCCAAGCGCACTGCGACGGAATGTGGGGATAAGTCGCCTTCTTCGCCCCTCTCTGAGAGGGAGGGGTAGGGGGTGGGTCGGCTTCCGCATCGTGGAACGGTTGCGGCCAAAGCCGGCCTACCCACCCCCAGCCCCTCCCTTTCAGGGAAGGGAGCGCGTCTCGCTCTTGGCTTCCGCGCGTTCAGACCAAGTGACAGGCGATACGACCCCCGCTATCGAACCGGTATGGCCGACCCGCGGATCATCGACGTGCAACTCGACGAGACCAGTCTCGGCTGGCGCTCGCCCGACGTCGAGCAGGAGCGACGGATCGCGATCTTCGACCTGATCGAGGGCAATCACTTCGCCCCGCAGCGTGCCTATGCCGACGGCTATGCGGGGCCGTACAAGATCAAGCTCCAGTCGGAGGAAGGCCGCCTCGGCATCCATATCCACCGCGAGGACGACACGCATCTCGAGACGCTGGTGCTCGCGCTCGGGCGCTTCCGCCGACCGATCCGAGATTATTTCGCGATCTGCGACAGTTATTACCAAGCGATCCGGCAATCCTCCCCTACCCAGATCGAGACGGTCGACATGGCCCGCCGGGGCGTTCACAACGAGGCCGCCGAGCTGCTGAAAGAGCGTCTCGACGGCAAGATCGAGGTCGATTTCGACACCGCGCGACGGCTGTTCACGCTGATCTGCGTCCTCCACATCCGCAACTAGAAGACCCATGGCTCACGCACTTTTGAAATTCGCGGCCGCGCTGGCCGC